>Ga0209755_10007699_pt1 | contig 11635 bp, 8 predicted proteins | sample TergutCo191P1_FD_187301 | JGI IMG/M metagenome (GOLD analysis project Ga0209755, IMG submission 187301) | Cornitermes sp. P1 segment gut microbial communities from Petit-Saut dam, French Guiana - Co191P1 (SPAdes) (version 2) | ecosystem: Host-associated > Arthropoda: Insects > Digestive system >...
ATTCATGACTGTTTGCGAAACGAAGCTCGTGAAAGGAGGATTATAGGAAAAACCTTTCGAAATGACCTAGTGGAAGCCACGGGACAACCGTGCATTTCACCCGGAAGGGCATGGCAAGCCACCGGAAGCGAGTCTTGCATGGGTAGCGGTGACGGGACTTGTGAAGCGTAGACAGCGAGTACAAAAGCCGCGTGATTGAGCCTCGAAATAAACAATCGCACGAGGTTTTCACTTTACAGTCAGTGGGAACGACCGTGGACGTGCGTCAGGCGAGCGCATCCACCTCGGCCGGGGTCGTAGAGCGGGGCAAATGTACGGAAGGTTATACGGGAACGTTTGAGGGCTCAATGTCTCTGGAGACGGTAAGCCGCTGGCGGACAAGGCGGGATACAAATAAGCCGGGCTGTTCCGTCGCTCCAACGGGACAGAGGCGAGAAAAAAAGCAAGACGAAAACGGGGCAAGTCAGCCAGTACCGTGAGTATAGAGAAAAGCGAGCGGGAAGGGCATTGAGCAGTCGTAGCGCAGTCATAGTACCATAAACAGGGGAACCGAGACCGAAGGAACCCTGACCTATAAAACAGGGAAGGGCTGCGCCTGGAAGAAGAACCGTTGGAGGGAAAGATGCCGTGGATGCACAGTAATCCGTGAATGCTCAGGAATTCAGAACGGCATGTAAACGAAACGAGAACGGATAGCGAAAACGGGTGAACGGCCTATGGGCGGTTCAGCGAAACTTCGACCAGAGGAACCGGATGCCTTAATTGGGCACGTCCGGATCTGTGGGGGTTCCGGGCGGGTAACCGCCCGGTTCTACCCGGCCACCATCGCGACGCCTGGATGCTTTTTCCATTCCCATTCTAGAGAGTCGATGGCAAGTCCCTTGAAAAGCTCGCGCCTACCTTCGAAAATCGCCCCCAGCGTGGAACACAGCAGGGATTTTCCAAACCGCCGTTGGCGGGACAGGAAAAAAGCCCCCTCGAAACCTGTGATAAGCTGGTGGATGCAGGCGGTCTTGTCCGCATATACGTAGTTACCCTTACATATTTTCGCAAAGTCTTGTATGCCTATGGGTAGACGTCTTTTCATGACTTTATTATAAAGCATGGAGAGGCAAAATGTCAAATGGATACTATTGAGCAATAATATATTTCTGACTTGGAATATATCACTTGCGGCAGTATACAGCAAATAAGATAGGCTCGTGACCCTCTACGCCTTTGCTCTTGCCACATATCTAAGATGTTTTTACACTTTCTTTAGTATAGCCCCCGTATTAATCATGAGGAAGAAAAGAAATCAAACTGTACCCCCCCCCCCCCCCCACACACACACACTGAGGCTCGCCTCTTCGCCGCACTCATAATATTCTAAGCTCTCCGCATAAAATTATCTGCTCGTTCTGTATTTCACAGGCCCTAACTATTTCTATTTTATTTTTTCCTCTTGCCTTCAGATTATTTGTGTCTTTCATTACATACAATGTGCTTATGTCCGTACCTTCATTAAATAAACAAGGGTTTGGAAGAAGATATTGCCGCCCATGGCCAGCCTTATTTACAATCCATTTTGTTGGAGCATCCGATCCACTGGTCAAAGACACCATGTCATATCTTTCTTTTGGATCCCCTGCAAAATAGTAAAATTGTTGGGGCAAAGAATTAGAACTTGGCTTTGCTGCCCATGTGTTGAAGCTAGCGATGACATCGTTTTGACGGATCATGTCAGCAGGAATGGGTACATCACTTGAAAAAGCATGGCCACTATTGGGATTTTCACAAGTTTTCTTCATCTCCGTGTTTTTATCCACAAGAAGCGAATAGTTTTTTTCTGATTCCTGAACTTTAGTTTCGAGACTTCTATTGCTATTCTTGAGATCAGATATTTCTTTTGTCAATGTATTATTTTTTTCGATAAGCTCGTCAACCCGCCCTCTTAAATCCGTCCTTTCGATTTGCAAATCATCATTTTCTTGCTTTAATCGACTAATCTCTGCCTTGTACTTGGCTACAGATAATTCTCCTTCTGTATCTTTGATTCTACTATGTTTTTTATCGATACCCTCACGTTTTTTTTCAGCTTTTAGTTGCTTAAGTTCTGCCTCTAGTTTATCTGTTATCTCTTTTTGCCACAAATAGCAGTTTTTGCATCGGTCACCTAGCCAATAATAAAATTCCGATAAGTATTCTTCCAAGTTTTTATTAAAGCTGTTGTTTTCATGATACTGGTTATTATGTATTGTTATTATATTGTTATACAATTGAACATGATGTTCTGGTTCTAACATTAGATAACTACTCACGCTATTCTACCCTCTCTTCGTGCGACATGTAATCACGCCAACACTTCAAGCACACCACATGAAACTATTTGATCATTTTTTATTTCGCATGCCCCTATTATTCTTATTTTATTCTTACGCATTGCCTGCAATTTGGTGCTGTTTTCTATGGTGTATAAAGGAGTTATATCAGTTCCCTCATTAATAAAATTAGGGTTGTAAAAAAGATACTGTTTAGACTGTCCATTGCCTGTTTGGTTTGCAATCCACTTTTTCGGCTCATCTGAAATACTGGAGAGGAGATTTATGGCCTCAAATCTCTCTTTCGGATCTCCGCTTATAAAATAAAATTCCGGTGGTAGGGGCAACTGCGGATTTTTTGCCCATGAATTAAATAACTCTATAGGATCTTTGGAAGACGCATCATACTGGACATCTTGGGAGTTATTACAGACACGCATATCTTCAGTAATTTTTTCTATTCTACAATCAAATTTATTCACGGAATCTTCTAGCGAACTTACTGTAGATTTTACACTTTCAAGATCGAGGTGTAAATCCTTTATGTTATTATCGGTCGTGCTCCTGTTTTCATCCAGACGGCTATCCAGAAAACTATATTGTTCGTTTCGCTTTCGTTCTTGTTCCTCAAGTTTATTTTTTTGCTCGTTTTCCATTTTTTCAAGCTTTTTTACGGCAGCACGAATTTTTCTGAGAGAGATAAGTGAAAGTATAAAACCAGCAAGCCCCAGCAAGAAAAAGGGAATAGAAATTATCGCCAATATAAAAGGAGTAAAAAATGTCGAAATGGTGCCATCGTTAGAATAGACTCTAGTACCCTGAACAGCTTTTTTAATGTCGTTGAGAGCATTCTGAACAACTTCAATAGCGGCAAAAGCTCTTTGAATGGTTTCGATAATATCATTGCCATCCATAACGGCAGTAGCCTCATTGATGGCGTAAGCGGTCTCGGCGGCAGCACCTTCGGCGTGCACAGAAGGACTCTCTCCATTCTCGGCGTATACCAACGACGATATAAAAAAAAAGAAAAGAAACATCGTCATAGTCACAATAAAATTACACCTGTGTTTGCATCCCACCATTTGACTTTCTCCCCCTTTGTCATCCCTTCAGGTTGTCGAAAAACACCTTCAGAATGGTGATAAACGGCGGCTCAAAGCGACCTTGGTTGAGATTATACCGGAAAACACTGTTCACATTTTCCCGAATCAGATCCAAGTCGATTCCGTCCCATTTGATAACATCCATCTTTCCAAGTTCCAAGCCGTTGTGGAATTTGATAAATTCGTCTAGCGCTTCTTTTATTGCCTCTTGGCTTATGATCACGCTGAGATCTTGCGGCTTGGTAAAAAGTTTATCTTTGCTTGTTTCGGCTGTCTCCACTAGATCGTCTTTTGATTTTTCGTGGGACTTTTCTTCTCCAGCCTTTGTTACTGTTATCTTACAACCCAAAAAGATACTAGGCTCGGCTGGCGTAAAATCCATATCAACATCACAAATAAGACCTTTAGCCGTCCCTGTTTTTGCATCCTCCAAGCCAGAATTTTTAGGCAATTGGAATGTTATCTTTCCATCTCCCTCTACCGCATGCTTGTTGACAAAATCCTCAGCTCCCGAACGTAGCCACTTACAGTTTTCTTCTATCCAAGTTTGCAAAAGCGAACCTTTCCCAGAATGGCCAAACACAATAGAGTAAGCTTCTTTTGGAATTTTACGGTCTTTACGTAGCTTGATTATAACGCAGGCAATATAATAAACCAATCCAGCGTAAAAGCGGAATACCTTTTGCCTGAATTTTTTAAGCTCCTTTTCTGCCTCTCTATCCTCTTCCCCATCGTAAAGTTCGTACAAATGTTTTTGTACATCAGTACGGAATTCGGCCAAGGCAAGCTCCATAAAAAGCGCATGTTTTTTGTCGATATCACTGCCATCCATCTTGAAGTCAAGGTATCTACAGAAGTAACTATCTTTGCCGATTTTATTCTGAAGTTTTTCCAAAGTAGTGCGACTCAAGAATTCATTCAACGGAGAAACAAACATATCCCTGGAGGCAAGAGGAATCGAAGTCTGGAACACAAAAAGGCCATCCACGCATATAGAAATATCGCTCGTACCACCGCCAATATCGATGCAAAGAAAAGTTGTTGCTTCTCCATTCGTTTTTTTGAAATATCGTGCTGCAGCAAAACTTTCCGTTAAAAAATTTTTGGTAAAGTTTTCCTTAAAACTAGGTTCTATGCTACCTATCACACCGATACCAGTAGAAGCTTTTAGCCCACCGTTCATCTCACGGTCAGGCCCAACCAAAATATCAAGAAGTGCGTCTTTAAAGTTGGTAAAGTCGTCTTGCGAAAAAGCCGTAGGATAGGAAAAATGCCATTTTATACTTCCAGCCCCCTCCTTTACCGCCTTAAAAACAATTTGGGTCATAAGTTGCGTAAGGTACTTGCGCGTATATGCCCTATTCCCCTCCCATTTTATGCCATCTTTCCAACGCTCTCTTATTCTTCGTTGTGTTGATAAATCTTTCTTATCAAATGGGCGTACAATGGCATGGCAATTATGCCAGAAAATGCGTCCCTGATTAAAGATATCTTCGTTAGAATTTCCATCAAAATCTTCATAAACCGTGATATAGCTCTGTTGATCGAGAGTCCACTTGTCTATGAAGTACCTATCAACAAATTCCCAGCCATCGAAATTTGCAATCACTTCATGGTCTTTTATAACGGGCTTTCCACCTCGCATCTCCGGCACATTGACGTTCATTTTGTATTCCGAAAGCACATCTACAAACTGCACTTCACCGCCTTTCGGTTTAAAGAAAGCCGAAGTAGAAGTAGTGCCGAAATCCAGACCCACTTTCCATTCAGTATCCTTCCCATAATATAGTACGGGCTCTTTTAGGAAAACCGTGCCACAATACACGTCTCCCCCTTCAGCAAGCATTTCATTCATCTTAACCGCAACAGGCAATTCGCTGGATCTTCCGTAAAATATTTGTCTGCGCACATCTGGTTCGCTCAAAAAAGGCCGATTTTCTTTCTTGAAATCAATAGAAATGTGTGGGTACACGCCCAAAGGCTCTATCTTGATCCCTTCCTTCACACCTGAAGCCGGTTCGACACAGATATAAGCGTATTTTTTCCAAGCGTTTTGTCCATCTTTAATGTAACGGGCATAAGGCCAGATAGCCCAAACGGGCATGTCGTTTTCAGTTTTTACAGTAAGAACGCAAAGATCCTTTTTCTGCGAATTTTTATAGTAGGTTTTGCGCACAACATGTGTTTTTTTGTCACCTACAGCAAGACGCAGCACAACTGTTACGCTGTCCTCGCTTACTTGTTCTATGGACAACATGTCGTTTATCTCTTTTCCCAAGGGATACAGCTTAAGCAACTTTTCGCTCACGGGCCAGATCACTCCATAACGCTTCTTAAATTTTTCCGCATCGCAACCGTATTTGATGTCAAGGGAATGAAACCCTTTTTCTGGCATGTCCTTTTCCACCAAAACCATTTTTCCGAGAAGGAGTGTATCGGGAGAAATAAGCCGAATTCCATTTACAAGCTCACCAGTCAACTTGTCCAACATTGTAGAATCCATGCGACCATAGATCAAATCTTCCGTAATGTATATATGCTCCGCTTTAGAATCCGTTTGCTTTATACCGGCAATTTCAGGCCCAACAATAACCGTCCGTTCACCATTTATAGTGCCCACAAGCTCAAAAGGCAAGCTTCCTGGGGAGCCTCCTATTGGCAACGGCAAAGGAATCAGGTCACAAAAAATATTGTCTGTGCTTTCAATGTCCGCCATCTCAAAAGGTGGTATAATGATATTATTGTTTTCAGGAACACTACCGCCATTGTGCAAATCAGTTATAAACGAATCTAGTTTATCTCTGATCTTGCCAGCAAAAGAATTCCCAGCGCCCTGTCTAGCTACATTGGTAATTACATCCTTCGTTGCATTTAAAAATTTTAACAACGCATTTTTAGAGTTGTTATCCTGAGTGCTATTAAAATACATCTCAGGAGGCATAAAGACCACCCTTTTATCGTCGCCCTCGCCTTCGATACCTACGATGCTGGGAGCAATTTTGTGTAAAAGGTCTTTGGTTTTCTCAAACGAAAAAGCAGGACACACGAGTGTATTGTTTGCCAAAAACGCAATAGTTTCACCACCGAAAGTGACACACGAACTTTGTACCCATTTAGATCCCTTAAATATCTCGTTTCTGGGTTCCAACGTACCGTTGATTGCCTTGAAAAAACCTTTTCCGTCATCTGGAACAGAAACTATTTCAAACCCATTTGGGTTATAGTCGTTTTTCGCATAGCGGTTAAATTTTCGCAATGCAATTAGAGCAATCAGTGCACACCATTGATTATAGTAAGATTTGCTATCGGATTTGCTGACGGCAATATCGCCGGTCAAAATAATTTCGTTCATAATAAAAATAGACCACGGCGAAGGAATTGAAAGATCATTCCTAGAAATTATTTCTCTCGCCGACAAGCCTTTGGCTATGTTTGCTAGCTTCTCATTGTCGGCTCCGATAGCTGACCAAAGCCTATCTGGAACAGTCCTAGCACCGTCCCCCGCCGCATCGGATGTCGCATAAAATGGAACAACCCCCTTGCCTTCTGTCGTAAGGACAGACTCGGCCTTTTCATTAGAAGATTTGCTCACAATATCGTGCAATACCGAGAACAGTGCCGCAAACCCCTTATCCTTACCTTTAGGCTTTATTGAGCATAGCTCGTTGTATATTTGCTCGGACGTTATCCCATTACTTTGGTCGAAAACCATTTCGCTGAAGCCAGTCAACCCGCAATTAGTAACAACAGTCTTATCGTCAAAGATTTTCTTGTTTCCGCTGGTAAGAAGCTCAAACAGCTTTACTTGCTCGTTGCGTACGGGATTCAGTCTGACTGTGTTTTCGTATGCCTCCTCCTTGTTTTTTATGTGCAGATCATATACCCAGTCCATAAAGTTCTTGCAATAGTTGGCAATTTTCTCATACGCAGGATTGCTGTCGCTGTCATTAACATCAAGCTCTTTATACATATCTCGCCAGATACCAGGATCTTGACCGTTTACGAAAGACCCACAGATGACTTTATTATAAAAGATGGCTATTTTGGTGAAGCGTTGTATACTGCCAGGAAGAAACGACCTAACAGCACTCACCATATCCCATGTGTAGAAATGCTTTTTGCCAGCATTATCTTCGATGGCATCACGCCAAGCTGTCCGCACCCTTTCATTATTCGCACTATTTGCAGCTCCTATAAAGTCAAGAACGCTTGATGCTGCAAAAAGCTCCACAGGGTGTGGCTTGTTGTGCTGTGACCTACCGCCCCTTGACGCTTTCTCCTTGGAATAATTCTCTTCAGGCTCCCCTATCACATACATAGCATCAGGAATATTGTATTGTGCCTGTTCTATGTAATAATACAGCGCCGCTTTTGCTTTCATCTGGAATTTTTTGGTATCTGGCTGGAGATCGCCATCTTCCTTGATTTCTCCCACGGCCTCAAAATAGGGCATAAGCATGAGAGAAGCAAATTTAAATTTTCTTTGCTCACTGGTTTCCCTGTGCAGCTTTAGCTCATTTAGGATAACAGGAATACAAGAAGCGCCAGTGCCGCCAAAGACGGAGCCGGCAACCACAACAAAATCGCCGTCGTTTATTTTCCCTAGAAATTCTTTCCAGTCATCATGTTGCGTGACAATATCTTTAACGACCAGGGTGCCTATAGTGGTGTGCCCGTAAAAACCATGCTGGAGACTTTCTTTAATCTCTTTGTCTGTATACAAAAAGCGTATAAGCCGATCCTGTGGCGTTTCCTTATACAATGCACTAACACTGAAAATGCCTTCAATACTGTTCTTGCCTTCACTACTGTTCTTGCCTTCACTACTGTTCTTGCCTTCACTACTGTTCTTGCCTTCACTACTGTTCTTGCCTTCACTGTTCTTGCCATCGGAAGGAGTTGCAGGGGAAATGCTTAAGTTCCTAAATTCTATCACATCCACAAGGCCCAGTTTTGCTGTTGCCTCGCCCAAGCAACGATAGAACGCATTGTATGATTGCTGCGTCATTTTCACTGCCTGCAGGTTTCCGTTACCACTATCACCATCGATAGTAATAATACGAAAACCATCTATTCCGCTATCCTTAAAGGCGCCACAAGCGGCAAGATGAATAAGCGACTCCAAAACCTTGTGACCTGTTCCACCTACGGCGATAAAGTGCAAATTAGACATGTACATTCCTCCTTATGGGGTTTGGGGTAAGTCTAAACGAAAACGCACGCCTGTACCCCGGCGCTACAAATTTGGCACTGACGATAAAAGCAAATATAAAACTCATGACACAAAGGCCTGCCAAAACAACCGTCAAAAGAAAATTAAACTGGTACAACAGACTAAGAACTGCCGGTATTAAAAGCATGAAAACAACGTTTGCAATAAAACCTATATAAAACTGTGTTTTTTTCACTTTCGAGTCCAAATCGCCTGTGGCCGCAGGAAGAACCATAACAAACAAAAAATTCATCAAAATAGAAAATATCGTGATGACCAGCATCCAAACTAGCCCCTCGCCATTACCGCGTAACTCAGCCCTTTCCCATGTGCCCACAATGGAATAAACGTACCCCTGCATGCTCATGTACTGATCCACGACAAACATGAACAGCGCAAACGCTATTACTGGAAGTAAAACTATAAATGCCAATGCCTTCAAAGACGACTTCAAAAAAATATAAAACATGCTGTTCATTCTCCTTAATCACTATACATTAAGTGCACATCATCTTCTGACTAAGTACACTTCGCCTTGCCAAGGCCTATTCTGCAAATTATTATAAGCATTTCTTATGCCTTCATACACACTGCGTAGCCCGAAAACACCAAGTCCTATGCGCATACCCGCGATATCGACTCTTTCGTGCATTGCCTCGAATGCACTGATTGTCTCGGCGTTTTTTTCGATTACCCAATCGGGCATAAGCGCATGTGAATTCACTTCATAGCGCACTTTATAAAACCCCGCAGGAAGCGTATCAAGATTTTTTGTTTCTATTATAATATGCAAGCCTTGGAAAAAACCGCCATCTTGCACGGCAGCGGGATCATGTTCAACACGCAATTCAAAGTGATTCCCTTGTGCGGCAAAGGGGGTAAATTCGCTTACTTCGCCTGGGGATAAATTCCTTCGTTCGCCTGGGTGAAAATACACTTGCATGTCTGCCTCATAGGCAAATGCACTACCAGCCAAGGCTGCAACGGTTAGCAACGCAGAATAGCGCGAGCCTATTCTGCCCATGATCTGGTATGCCTCCACACCAGCCGGAACGAGATCGCTTTCGCCCCACCTGAAAATACCTAACTGCCTATTGTTTAGCGGGCGCAAATTCACCATTGAAAACATCGCATCTTCTGATTCAAACCGAGCGATATTTGGAATCGTCAAAAAACCGCCTGTCTCGGGAAACAAAACCCTTTGCGAGGCGGCATCTGATCTATGGATAAAAACGGCATGGTTAAACGCTATTTCGCTTACCGTAAGATCCGAGTGCAATCTTTTCGAGTATTGCTCAACCGCATTACTATTTCCAATAACCAATATGAAAAACGTTGACATTGTCCTGCCAGTTGTTTGACCCACATCAGGGAAAGGAATAGGAGCCCCTTGCGGAGTATACCCGCGCACATCCCATACAACTCCGTCGAATTCGGACTCCACCGCAAAGAACGCTCCCGACAAGTTTTTGGCAAATGCGGTCTGAAAAAACCTGGAGAATACTGCTGGATCATCCGCTTCGTACAAGTCCGTAACTATTATGCTCAAGTTCCTCGCCCCAAAAGATGAAGGGTGAATCGTATCTGGATAAGGATGAATTGTGCTATGGATGTAATGATAGAGCGCATAAAACGGCCGCCTCGGGATGGCCTGCATCACAAAATTTCCACGATTGGGACCGTCGCCGTAAAAATGAGGCACTCTAAGCCCGTCCTGCCGGCTGGCCAACTCGGCCCTACTTGTACGGCCAATTTGCACGGTTCCGTATACATAGTACACGCTCTCTGCCGCTGGCCAAAGGGAGTCACCCACTCCCCACAGTAAAGGTATCGTTCTAATATATGCGGAGTCAAGCACCTCGGAAAATCCGCGCATTGAAAAAGTTCTGTCAAAGAAATAGTTAACTCGTAAAGTATCTAAGAATTCAATTACACTTTCGTCATAAACAGGCGGCACTGCCTCCTTTGCTAAAAATACTCTCGGCACTCCGCAACCTGTTACAGAAAATAACATGAATACAAGCAAGAATATCACTAGAGGCATCGGCAATCTTCCAAAAGTGACAACCTTGGCTAACACAGGTGAGCAAATACTTTGCCTCAGAGTTGGATTAACATTCATTTGAAGCCACATTCCTTCCCGAAAACCCATCACAGATCCCTTCTCAACACAACCTGCTTACGACCAACTGATAATCCATACGTTTCGAATGGCAGCGCTGGAGCTTCTATCCCGCTCTCCTCGAATGGTACTCCTGCCACGAGCCTGCCTTGCAGGCACTGTCAGAACCATATTCTCTGTTTGACCGTCAGCAAACGTTACTTCAAGTGTAAGCGTTCGCGCTTCATCACTTGAATTTTGAACGACAATTGCAGTGACACCACTACCAACGTGTATTGTAATACCAGGCGGAGGCGGTAAAGGATGCGGCGAGGGCGGCTTCCATGAAAAAACAACACCCGTACCAACGACTACCAGCAAGAATGGTGCTATGAATATCCTTTTTTTCATACACAAACTCCTTTGCCTTGTGTCCAAATCAGCTCCGCACCAGAGGTTTACACACCCACAGTGCGTAAATATACACCGTCAGCCAAAATAAAGCCAACTCCTTAAGGCTGGGATGTATGTTTTCCCAACAAGTCCACGATTATGTTGCATGGCTATTATTTTATACCATAGAAACACACGAACGCACAAGCCTTTTCTCTGAAAAAAGTCGATTTTAGACAATAAGTGCTCATGCTCACCTGCTCTTCCGCTTCAAGCAGTCCCATCAGTCCTCCATCCAATCAGGATGGTTCTTTCTACCACATTCCAAGAAGCGAGAGGTCTCCTTTTAGGCGACCTTTGAACCTAACCATGATAACGGCGCATTTCCCACATTTTCTGGCTAGGGCGTGTTAGCACTATTCTAAACCGACATCCCCCTATAAGATTAGGGAATGTACCTAAACGAAGAGCAGTACCATAAGATAGTGGGACTTTTGCCCAAGCAGAGAGGAAACGTCGATATTGA
>Ga0209755_10007701_pt1 | contig 11634 bp, 10 predicted proteins | sample TergutCo191P1_FD_187301 | JGI IMG/M metagenome (GOLD analysis project Ga0209755, IMG submission 187301) | Cornitermes sp. P1 segment gut microbial communities from Petit-Saut dam, French Guiana - Co191P1 (SPAdes) (version 2) | ecosystem: Host-associated > Arthropoda: Insects > Digestive system...
GTTGGTTGAATTGGTTTAGACGGTTGTCTAAGGATTATGAAATCTTGACAACATCAGAAGAAGCTATGATAATGATAGCGCACTCAACAACCCTGCTCAGGAGGCTCTGCTGTTGAATACAGGTTCTAAGAATATTACGTTGACAAATGCTAACGAAATGGTTTATAGGCTCATTGGTATAAATGATAATGTTGACACTATTGTTGTTAATGGCGCTTTAACTCTTGATGGCATTGTTGTTACTCATAATGTAGGGTTTGCTGGGCGAGGAGTAAACGTTAGTTCTAATGGTAAACTCGTAATGATTGCTGGCGAGGTTTCTGATAATACGGTTAGAGGTTGGGGCGGTGGCGTGCTGGTGGCTTCTGGAGGTTCTTTTGTGATGTATGGCGGTGTGATTGCTAACAACACATCTAGCGGATATGGTGGGGGTGTGGATAGTTCTGGTTCTTTTGTGATGTATGATGGTGTGATTGCTAACAACACCTCCGGCAGCTGTGGTGGAGGTGTGCATAGTTCTGGTTCTTTTGTGATGTATGATGGTGTGATTGCTAACAACACTGCTTCTACGGGTGGCGGTGTGGAAACTGTTTGGCCTGGCGCATTTAGTATGTTTGATGGTACGATTATTAATAACACAGCTGAAGATGGTGGTGGCGTGTACAACCTCGCTGGTACTTTAACTATGTTTGGTGGTAAACTTTTTAACAATACTGCCGTGTCTGGTGGTGGCGCGTACAACTTGGGTCGTTTTGTTATGTTTGACGGTGTGATTTCTGGTAATGATGCCACTTCTGGTGGCGGTGTATACGTAGGTGATGGAATTATGGGTTTCGGCGTTTTTACTATGTATAGTGGTGAACTTTCTAACAATAGGGCCTCTGGTAATGGTGGTGGCATTTGGGTCACTGATGATTGTTCATATCTAGAAAGAGTTTTTGTTGAGAATGGGGCAGTGTTTGCGAATAATTGGGCTTCTGTAGCGTTTAATAGAGATCCTGCGTTTGATGATTTATATAACTCACAGATAGGTCATAACGTTGTGTGGTCAACGCCTTTTACTCAGGGTTATAACAACTATGATATTAGCTATACTGTCGGTGTGTCTCTTACGCCTTATAGCGTATCTGTATCTAATAGTTATGCTACATCGTCTGGTGCGGGTGGTTATTTAACAGGTACATCGGTCACTGTTAATGCAGGGGTTCGTGTCGGTTATACATTTTTTGGTTGGACCGTTAATGAGGGAGATATATCATTGGCAAATAGTGCTACTGTCATCTTTACTATGCCTGCACGTAATGTTACAGTTACTGCGAATTGGGTTCCCATTTTAACTGGTGGTTCGGGTGGTTCGGGTGGTAGTGGAGGATCTGGTGGTAGTGGGGGGTCTTCGTCTAAGCCTTCTCCAAGTGCTCCTGAACCAAGTCCGTTTGAACCAACTTTACCACCGCCTAGTTTATCACCCGATATTGATGACAAGGTTAATGCTGTATGGGCTGTTGGTGGTATTGTGTTGTTGCTTGTGCTGGTGATTGTTGTAGTGTTGCTTTTGGTTGTTGCTGTATTGGTTTTGTTGTTGCTAAGAAGAAGAAAGTCAAAGGTGTAACTTTACGAGGTATGTTTATGCTGTGGAGCAATATAACACAACGTTATGTCATTTCTTTTCTTTTTTTAGGGGGCTAAACTTGACCTGTTTTTTCCAATATTACCCTAAAGTACCTGAAAGCATGTCAGATAATTAAACATGCTAACCAGTCACGTTAAAAACGGTTTTAACCATTTATGGGCACATGTCGTTATCCATTTATGGTGTAAAGTGTTTGCATTTTCGAACATGCATCTTCAAAGTTGTATCTTGCTGTGGTACACATTTAGGTTGGTTAGGTCTGTTTGGAATAACCTTTTTAATCTACCAAAAGTAAGTGTTTGTATGAGAAAATGTGCTGTCTTAATGTTAATTGCTGTTTTGGCGGCATCAAATATAACGATACTCACTGTTACACCTGCGACTGCGCAAGAAGGCTTCAAACTGTCTATACCTCAAATTAGTAGCATAAAGTTTGTTGATAGCTCCTACGATGTGCCATCATATAGTACAACAACGATTGATCAATATACGGGAAAAGAAGTCATAACCATTACACCCGGCTACCATGTAGATCAGGTATCTATAGAGCTTACAATAAAAAATCAGCAGCCCTTTACAACATACGCAAATGAAATTGGTCTAGAAGTTAATCTATACTACATAGTTGAGGTTAAGGGCCATTTTGGTGAATACTGGACAAGTTTTGGATATGCTGCTCAGTCAAATTCTGGGTATACTGTTGTGTCAAGTGTTGTAACGTATTTCGCTGAGTCTCAGTTGGATTTTAGAGTTCAAGCAACCATTGGTTTTACGCCTCCTCCTTCTATTGATGGTATGATGGGCTACTGGGGGGCTATCGGTGTTTATGGTGTAGTGGCTGAAACGCGAAGTGAGTGGAGTGGAGTTCAAACATTTACTGTACCTGATGGTCCTTCGGGTTCTGCCTCGCCTTCGCAAACAGCAACTTTATCGCCTCTAACTTCTGCTGGTAATAGTCAGCTTCAATCACCAAATAATGTATTCACTAACCGCTTGCTCTTTTTGTTAGTTGTCTGTGTTCTTTTGGGTGGTGTTGTTGTTGGGGTTGTTGTATTATTGTTGCGGAGACGGTAAAGTAAAGATTAGGCGAATACGCGGCGGTTATGCGAGGTTTGGTGGGTGTTTCGCGTACCCATTTATTTTTTAAACAGTATGCTTATCAAGTTGGTTATTGAGTTGAGTATGTATGGATATTGAAAGAAGAATTGAGCTTATCTGTAGGGCGCCGACAGAAGAGGTTGTAACGGTTGATGATTTAAGATGCTTACTTGAGGTTGAGGAGCATCCTGTGGCGTATGGTGGGTGGGAGCCTTCGGGTCTTGCTCATTTGGGTACAGGTGTTATTTGTGCTTATAAAATGAAGGATTTTGCTGAGGCGGGTATACGGTTTAAGGTTTTTTTGGCTACTTGGCATGCGTATTTGAACAATAAACTCAATGGTGATTTGTCGTTAATTCGCAAGGCGGCGGATTTGTTTAGGCATTCGTGGATTGCTCTTGGTGTTCCCGCTGATAAAGTAGAGTTTATTTACTCAGATGAACTCTATGATAATCTTGATTATTGGGCTAAAATTCTCAAGATTTCAAAAGAGCTTACGGTTGCGCGTACTATTCGTACTCTTGAAATTGCCGGCAGAAAAGAGGGAGAGGCACATTATGTTTCTGATTATCTTTATACTCCCCTGCAGGTTGCAGATATTTTTGAAATGGATGTTAAAATTTGTCAACTCGGCTTAGATCAACGTAAGGCTAATATGGTTGCTAGAGAAATTGGTGAAAAAATTGGTTACTGGAAACCTGTTTGCGTTCATCACCACTTGTTACAGGGGTTAGCTAAGCCGGGTGTGTGGCCTATTCCTGAGGGGCAAGAAAAAGAAGCCATAGCCAGCGCGAAAATGTCTAAGAGTCAACCCGATACATGCGTGTTTATCTATGATCAACCTGAAGAGATTAAACAAAAAATGAGCAAAGCCTTCTGTCCTGAACGGATTGTTAAGCATAATCCAGTTTTGGATATTTGTAAATACATAATTTTCCGCGAAAAACAAGTGTTTACCATTGAGCGTCCTGCGAAATTTGGTGGAAACATTGATTTTCAAAGCTATCTTGAACTTGAATCTGCATATGTTGCGGGTAATCTACATCCAATGGATCTAAAAACTGGTGTTGCCACTGAACTTGGACGTATTCTTGAACCTGTACGTCGATACTTTGAAAACAATAGCGAAGCAAAAAGTTGTCTCGAAACCGTGCGAGCCGCCAAAGTTACACGATAGCAAATCAACTACTGATAGACAAGAGCGAATTGAGCAAACTTGTAGTTATTGCTGTGTCTTAGACATGTTTGTTTGTCGTGATGGTGAATAAACCTCTACTACAGACTATACACCTCCAAAACCCTCCTAGAATACATAGTTAACCTTAGCCAAACAAGTGTCCTAACATCCATAAGAAAAATAGAACCTCTGATCCAGGAAATACTACCCCTACCCAACAAGCACCACCAAAAAATCCACAGACTAACCACATAACCGAAATCGAAAAACTATTTCCAGACTTTGAAGCATTTATAGATGCAACAGAACAAGAAATCCCAAGACCCCAAAACAAACGAAAACGTAAAACTCATTACAGCGGGAAAAAGAAAAAGCACACAGTAAAAATCAAACTAACGGTTAACAAACAGGGATTAAATGTACATAAATCTCTCATGCTAAAGGAAGTACCATGATTATGTTCTCTATAGGATAGTCATTCGCGGTTGTCTAAAGAGGTGACTGTTAAAGTGGAGTGGGTTATCTTGGTTTAGGGAAGATTATCCAGAGTTAAAATGTATGTTGCCGTTTAAGAAAATGACTCCGGGGCGAGGTAAGGTGGGTGTTAAAGCGCAGTCGTTGTCTGAGGTTCAAAAGTTGTTTAACAAGGTTTTAGTGTTTGATAGGGTGGTTGTGGAGCGTACTAATAGTTGGGTGAAAAAGTTTCGTGTGTTTGGTGAAGAGTTTAGGAATCGGCTTAAACATTATGACACTATGACAGATATAGCGTGTGGGATAGTGAATTTTCGCATATCTGGGATTTTGGGGTCTAAAAATTAAATAAATAACCTAAAACACAATTAAAAACGCAAAACACAATAAGAATTAAGGTCATTAATCAATTGGTGAAATGTTTAAATAAAACTGTAGAGTGAATAAAAAATGAAGACAATAACACAAATGATGTGCTTTGTTAAGTTAAACAGAGTGTAATTATATGAATGTGAATGTTAAGTTCGAATCTAGTTTATACCGTTTTTTTGGTAAAAAGTTTGTAGTTTTTGTTTCTTTATTGTTTTTGTTAGTGCTATTTTTTTTGTCTTTTATTTCTGTGACTAATGGAGCATCTGTTGTACCTGATGTTGTGGTTGGAAATGAAACGGAACTTTTTGATGCTATTAGTGTAGCTCCAAATAAAAAATCACATGTTATTAGTCTTAATGAAAATGTTACTTTGAAGAGCCCTCTTGAAATTTCCAAAAACAAAAATATTACCTTGGCAATGTTTGGAAGCGCGTATGTTTCTGTTTGTTTGATTGGGTCTAATGGTGTTGATACTATTGTTGTAAAGTCTGGCGGGGTGTTGGAGCTTTTGGGTGGTGTTATTGTAACTCATGCAGATGGTGATATCGGTAGGGGTGTGTATGTAGAGAGTAAAGGCACACTTATTTTATCTGGTGGTGAAATTTCCGGTAATACTGTTGTTGATAGTGGTGGTGGTGGTGTGTATAATGTGGGTAGATTTGTTATGTATGATGGTGTGATTGTTAATAATAACGCTTCTTTTGGCGGTGGTATGTATAATAGTGAGGAGGCTACTTTTGAAATGTTTGGTGGTGAAATTACCCGCAACACAGCCTTTACTGGTGGTGGCGTGGAATACAGTGTTGGTTCTGTTAGTGGCGATTTTATCTTGTCGGGGGGTAAAATTTTTGACAACACCGCTACTGAAGGGCCTGATCCTGATTTTAGTGTGATACATGTTGATAAGTTCCCTTATTTTGGGGTGTTGCATCTTTTGTTTATTGGACTTGTCATAGCTATTATTGGTTGTGTTTTGTTGTTTTATCGTTTAAAGAAACGTAAATAGTCATAGTGAAGAGTTTGAGTGATTCTCCTAAATTCCGCGTTTCTTAGGTGCTATATAAAGTAGTTTTTTTTAATTCTGCAAAATAGGTTCTAATCATAAAATGACTCGTAATTAACGGTTTTTTGTAAGGTGGTAATTGCGTGGTTGTGGTATCTGTTAGGTGTTATAGTGTGTTGTGAAAAAAAACGGTGAAAAGGTGTTAATTTTGTAATTAAGCATTAAAACGAGAAATAACCAGTGACTTGTTGTGTGTAGTACCTAAACTTTGCGGAGTTTAGGATGTTGTGATTTTTGAAAGAATTCAGGTTATGGAGTAAACTTTACTAAAAACAGTTCTTATTACTGTTGATTAACATGAAACCTCAACCGTTGAATCCTACTCATAAGCGTATGGTACGCGAGAAAAAAACCATCACCTGTATGATAGACTTATATTGCAAAAACCACCACAAAACCACTGGTGTATTATGTTTAGAATGTCAGCAATTCAGGGAATACGCTTTTTTACGATTAGATAAATGTCCCTTTCAAGATAAAAAAAGTGTTTGCGGCAAATGCAAAATACAATGCTACAAGCCCGATATGAGGCAGCAAGCCCGTAAAATCATGAGTTATTCAGGCCCACGCCTACTACTACACCATCCCGGACTAGCCCTGTGCCATATATGGGATAAGCGTCGAAAGGCCCCCATGTTAGATAAAAAACAATAATCTCTTCTCTGTTTGTAAGCAGGGTATTAGAAAGCACGCGTAAATCGTGTGTAAATTAATGAAAACAGGAGGGTGCTAAGCAATAATGTGTTAAGCTTAAAGGTGGTCAAATGAAATGTTGGAGTAATGTTTTTAGGTGCTTTTTAGTTGTTAACCTATACAGTAATTTACATTTGGATTGATACGTATGCAGTCTATGCCTAAGGATTATAACTTTGCTGAGATTGAATCGAAGTGGCAGAGCAGATGGGAAGAGATGAAACTTTACCACTACGATTGGAATGATAAAACTCGTGAACCATTTAGTATTGATACCCCTCCGCCTTACCCGTCAGGTGAGCTTCACATGGGTAACGTTCTTAATTGGACCTATTTTGATATTGTAGCACGGTTTAAACGTATGCAGGGTTATAATGTGCTTTTCCCGCAGGGTTGGGACTGCCATGGATTAGGTATAGAAATTCAAGTAGAGAAAGCTAACAACATTCGTAAACGTGACATACCCTCAGATCAATTTCGTACAATGTGTATGGCTCTTGTTGAAAAATACATTGCCATGATGAAAGAGGGTATACTTAAACTTGGCAGCAGCATAGATTGGACTACTGAGTATCGTACTATGGACTCAAACTATTGGCGCTGTACTCAGCTAAGTTTCATACAGCTTTACCAAAAAGGCTACATGTACCAAGGCACACACCCTGTTAACTGGTGTCCTCGCGACGAAACCGCTATTGCTGATGCTGAAGTGGATCACGTTAAAAAAGAAGGCGTACTTCATTACATCAAATTTTCACTGGTTGACTCAGATGAGTACATATTAATTGCCACTTCCCGTCCTGAATTCATTCCTGCATGTGTGGCTGTTAAAGTTAACCCCAACGATGAGCGTTACGGTAAATTTGTTGGCAAAAAAATTCGTGTTCCTCTTGTAAATCGAGAGGTCATTGTTATTGCTGACGAAGCTGTTGATATGAGCTTTGGCACGGGTGCTGTTCAAATTTGTACCTATGGTGATAAAGATGACGTTAAAACTGTTATAAAACATAAACTTCCAGTTATTTGCCTTATTAGTGAGAATGGTAGAGTAACTGAGGCGGGTTGTAAATATGCCGGGTTATATTTGAATCAGGCGCGTACAGCGGTTGTTGCTGACTTAGCTGAACTTGGTTTACTTGAGAAAACTGAGAAAATTCAGCAAGAAGTTGGCGTTTGTGAGCGTTGTAAGACTCATGTTGAGGTTCTTGAACGTAAACAATGGTTTATGAAAACTATGAAGTTATCTGAGACTGTTGAGGCGAATGCTAACGAGATTTCATGGTATCCTGATTATATGAAAAACCGTTTAATCGATTGGGCAAAAAGTCTTGACTGGGACTGGGTTATTAGTCGTCAACGCTTGTTTGCTACGCCCATTCCAGTTTGGTACTGCCGTGATTGCGGTGAGATTATTGTTGCCAAGCCTGAATGGGTGCCTATTGATCCTAAATTGGAGGGTCCCCGTATTGATGTTTGTCCAAAGTGCGGTTGTAACGTTTTTAGTGGTGAACAAGATGTTATGGACACTTGGATGGATAGTTCTATTACCTGTGCTGTTCACGCGGGTTGGCCTGACCGTTCCGACTGGAAGCGGCTTTTCCCTGCAAATATGCACCCCTCTGGCACTGATATTATACGTACATGGGCGTATTATCTTATGGTGCGTCATCTTGCCCTATTTGATGAGCGACCCTTTAACAGTGTTCTTATAAATGGTATGGTTCTTGGTGCTGATGGCCGAAAAATGAGTAAATCCCTTAAAAATTATGCAGCTGCACCTGAAACCCTTGCCAAAAACGGTGCTGACGCTGTAAGACAGTGGGCTGCAGGCGGCGGCGCTACAGGTTCTGATATTCCTTATCGTGTACAAGACGTTGAATATGGTAAACGTTTCTTAAATAAACTTTGGAATGCCTCAGTGTTTGCAAGCAAGCTTTTAGAAGACTATAGCCCAAAACACATAGATAATGCTGAATTGCAACTACTTGATCAATGGATAATTAGTAAAACTGAAAACTTGGTTAAACGAGTTACTAGTGCCTTCGAAAAATGTCAATTCAACATAGCCCTTGAAGACATACGTAACTTTACCTGGCACATACTATGTGACTACTACATAGAAGCCATTAAAGATCGTCTCTATAGGCCTGAAATTCACGGAAAACAAAGCCGCATAGCAGCACAATATACAATACATGAAGTTCTCTACCGATTATTGCAATTATTTGCGCCAGTTGCCCCCCATATAACAGAAGAAATATATCAATACATGTACTCTAACAGCAAAGGATATAAGAGCATACAAATTTCAGAATGGCCAAAATTCAACCCCGCCCTTGTAAGTGACGACATAGAAAAACAAGGTGACTTAATTATAGCAGTTTTAGGCGAAATACGCAACGATAAAGCACAAAACAAATTATCCCTCAACACACCCATTAAAAACGTAACCGTTTACGCAGGCGACACTGAAACTGCTACAATAATCCAAAAAGGCACATCTGACATTATCTCTACTTTAAAAATTGAAAACTTTAAAGTAACCCCAAATAAATCCACACAGGGAAGACAAGTAACTTTAACTGACGTGTATATTCAAACAGAGTATTGAAGGCAAAAAAATGGTTAAACCCAAACGTGTTGGACTAATTGGTGCAGGAGCAATTGGCACAGTACTTGCTGAAGCAATTCAACGTGAACTTGTAACATGTGATGAACTGGTTATTTATGACACAGATTTACAACGCGCCCAAAACCTAAAAAACAAACTCCAATTTCCCGTAAAAATAGTCGACAGCATAGACACCCTAATTACTCAAAAACCCAAAGTGGTCATAGAAGCAGCCTCACAACAGGCTATCACTGAATACTTTGACAAACTTTTAGCTGCGAACCTTGACATTATAGTTATGAGCACAGGTGCATTACTTAATATTGGCACTGGAAGCCCAAAGGTACATTTTCCACCTGGCGCCATAGGCGGTCTAGATGCACTCTCTAGCGCTGCACTTGCAGGTATAAATGAGATAACTCTAACAACACGCAAACCACCCAAAGCTTTAGGCAAAGACAACACAGAAGAAACTGTAATATATGAGGGCTACGCTAAAGAGGCTGCCCAACGTTTTCCAAAAGAAATGAACGTGGCCGCCACATTAGCCTTAACAGTGAAACCCGCTAAAGTTAAAGTACAAGTAATCTCTGACCCAAAAGTCAAACGTAACACTCATGATATTAACATTAAATGGTGTTACGGAGAAATGCACCTCCAGTTCGCAAATGACCCTCACCCAGACAACCCTCACACTAGTGCATTAGCTGCCTGGTCCGCAATTAAACTGCTTAAAACTTTACTTGAAACATAATTATTCCTTTTTTCTTTGAAGAAAATTGTTAAGTACATCTTTTAAAGACTCGCAAGTAAACCAGCGTTCTTCTAGTGAATAGTCTTCTTCAATTTCTTTGGTGTATCTCTTTAAACTCTTCAAATCTTCCAGCAAAAATTCACGCTTACACTCAAACTCTTCTCTAAACTGTTTTTGTTTTTCTTTAAACTCTATTGTTTTTACTTCAAATTCCTGTTGCTTGTCTATGTATTTTTGCACAGCAAAATTTTCTCTTTGTTCCCTTTCTTTTTTGGATATGCCCCTAAAAAAACCTGTTTTCAACTTTACTATTTGATTTTGCTCTTCTTTTAAAACTTCTAACTCTTTACTTAATTGCCTTAACATAGCCGTTTTTTGCTCTCTTAGAACAAGCGATTTAACTTGATATTCTTTGTTTACTTGCTCAAGACATTTTTTAGTGCCTGACAAACTGTTTATTTGTATTTCAAGAGAGATTTCTTGTTGTCGATACGTTTCAAATTGTAGTTTAATGGTTTCTAGTATTTGTTTGCATTCTTTTGTAAATTGTTCGTCAACTTTTATATCTGATTGAATTTTAAACTCGTCTAAAACTGTTTCCACTGTTCGTAGCCATCTGTCAAAATGTTCACTAAAAGGGGATGAACCAAATTTTTGATTACCTAATGTATGTAAACGTTTAAGAGTTATCTCAAAAACCTGTTGCTGAGGTAACACTGTTTTTTCTTCCCCAAACTGTCTGGCGACATGTCTGCTTTGCTTAACTATCTTTTTGCTTTTTTCTTGGAAAGCTTTTCTGTATTCTCGTGCTGTCTTCTTAGGTGCTCGTGTCCGCGGTTGGTATCCCATAATAATGATATATGCGTTTATAGTATTAATCTTAACCCCGTAAAATGGGGAATATTTTTTCACTTATGTCGGTGTTTCTGACTTTTTATTGCCGTACAATTAATGCAAAGTTAAACTGCTAATAGCGTAAAAAGATGACACAGTGAAAGAAAAACAGTCAATTAAGAACATTGTCATTATTTTTTTTAAAAACATTAGTAAACTTTACATAGTACTAAATACATGTTACTAAGTTACTGCGAGGAAGAAAAAAAATGAAAAATACCCTTAATAAGATCATTTCAATAAGCCTAGTAACCATTATGTTAGTCAACATGATCATAGCATGTGCTACGCAAGCTGTCAACGCCATTGAACCTACCAAGAGCACAATTGGCCTTTCATTTGACTTGACACCCCAATATACTGGCAAAACCGGTGGACAATTTATCGCAAAGATTGACCCACCCATTGCGGGATCTATACCCATATCTAACAGAAACCAATTAGCCGCTTTAGGCAGAACCCAACAAGAAGCAAACGCCGGTTCACGAGATTTGAAAGAATACCATCTCGATGGAACATACCATTTGGTTGACGATGTAGATTTATCTGATGCAGAGTGGACGCCAATTGGGGATTACGTCAACCGTTTTAAGGGAACATTTGACGGTCAAGGGTATGTGATTTATGAACTTAATATAAGTAGACAATACTTTGCTGGTTTGTTTGGCTACGTTGAAAATGCAACGATTACAAATGTTGGTTTGGAAGAAACACAAATAGACATTCCTCTATCTTATTGTACGGGTGGGAGACTGTCTAAAAACTGAGTTTTATCAGAGTATAAAGAAAAAATAATGGTGAAAAAAAGATTTTTGCAAAACCAGCTCCTTCATAATTCTATCAAAACCCAAAACATTAATCGCCCGCTTCA
>Ga0209755_10007702_pt1 | contig 11634 bp, 13 predicted proteins | sample TergutCo191P1_FD_187301 | JGI IMG/M metagenome (GOLD analysis project Ga0209755, IMG submission 187301) | Cornitermes sp. P1 segment gut microbial communities from Petit-Saut dam, French Guiana - Co191P1 (SPAdes) (version 2) | ecosystem: Host-associated > Arthropoda: Insects > Digestive system...
ATTACATCGCAATTGATGATCAAGTATATCGTTCATGGAATCCGGACGGACTACAAAGTTCAATTGGGCTGCCGGTACTTTCAAGCTATAACTTTACCGTAACGGTGGAACTCGGAGACTTCTTTATTGATGGCAATATAGCAAACCCAACACTTGAAGGCGCACGTCTTGACCTTATGGCAGGCGGAGCACAAATTGGCGGTAATGGCCATATTTGGCAAAGCTGGGATAGCAGAAATGATGCAACAGTTGCACTTCTGACAGGACCAAGCAGACTTACAGCTGGCTCAGGCACTCCGATTACAGTAGCTCAAGGCACAAATTTTACCCAAGGCGTACCGCTTCTTTGGGCAGCAAACCTTGTAGGTGAGCTATTAGTTGATGCTGGTACTGCAGATCCAGGTGAAGCACAAGCCGAAATGATATGGAGCATAGTTTCAAACGGAAACGGTTAAATCCCTTAAAACCCATTCCTTAAAACACACAGAATTAAGCCGAGAATCAAGATTAATTAGGAACCTCTGAGAGCACCTTGTTGAAACCTTGGAGGTTCCACTATAGGAGGAAAAATTTATGCATAAAACAGCAAGAACAGTTGTAGCAATGATCATATTAGTTGCCGTAGTAGCAATAGCAGCTGTTACAGCAAGTGCATTTGCACCAGGGTTCTCGGTGACACCAGTTATTCCGGAAAACCAAAATCCAGACAACACAAGCTTTTTCGACCTCAACGTTACCGCCGGAACAACACAGGATTTGTCGGTGACGATCACAAACCCAAGCGATGCAGATGCAACTTTTGAGGCAAGTCTGCTGGCAGTTGGAACTAACAGAAACGGTGTCGTAGATTATACAAGCCCCGGCCTGATAGATGAAACAATACAATATCCATTTCCGGAAATCGCATATTTTCCAGAAGGTAATATAATAACCGTTCCGGCAGGACAAAGCGTAGTGTTCCCGATACACGCAAATATTCCCGAAGGTGGATTTGACGGACAAGTTCTCGGCGCAATCAGATTGCTTCTTGGTATTACCGATGAAGAAAGAGCCGAAGCGGGAATGATTGTAAGCAGATTTGCATATATTACCATAGTGCGTATGCACGAAAATGATACAATTTTTGTACCAGATTTTCTCCTTGGCGATGTTGGGGCAGATACAGTTAATCATAGAGCAGCATTTGTTGCAGAACTTAGAAACCCAATGCCTCGGATATCTCTGGGGACTACGATTAACGCACAGCTATATCAAGACGGACAGTTGGAACCCTTTTGGACAATTGAAAATATAAGTGCAGATTTTGCACCGAACAGCATCTTTGAGCTTACATTTATGGATTATGAAGGTTTTGGAATACATCCGGGCGACTATAGAGTTAGGATACAGTTGGAAATGGACGGACAGCTTTGGGAGTTTGAGCGTACATTTAACGTAGCTGCCATGCAATCATTAGCGATTAATTCAGCCGCTGTAAATCAGCAACAAATAACCATGAGCGAGCAGCAAGTTCCTTTAGCGGGAAGTGCAGAGCAGATGAACTGGACAATAATAGCAATTGCTATTGGTGCAGCTTTGATTCTTGCAATTGCCATCTTAATAATACTCCTTTCTAAAAAGTCAAGGAGAAGAGGAGATGTACTTTTGGAGCTCAATAAACGCTCAGCTCAGTAAAAGGAAAATATTAAAAAAAAGGGGGAGCGAAATCACTGATGAAGAAGAAAATTATTGCAACTGCGTTATCAGCGGCCATCATAATAGGTGCCATAACAAGCAATGTATTAGCGCAGGAACAGTTGATAACATCGTCACCCACAACAATAACAGGAATAGAATTTCAGGAAGTTTATATTCATCCTCATATCCCAAGACTGGATACTCATGGATTACCAGATACCATTTTAACAATGGAAGGGCTGGACTTTCACCGTCATTACATATACCCGCGATTTGAAATATTCGAGTCGTGGACGGATGTTGAAGGGCAGCAAAGTGCAATAGGACTGCCGGTATACTCAAGTGTACGATTTCAAGTTTCAGTTGCGCTAAGCGACTTTAGAATTGAAGGGCAGCAGCGTATAACAAATGCAGGTTCACGGCTAGAGCTGTTTCCCGGCGGAAAACCAATCGAAAACGGCAGTTATATATGGCAGAGTTGGAATAATGAGACAAACCCTACAAGAGTAAATCTCTTTCCCAGAGGTGGCAGAAATATGATTACAGCCGGCAGTTTTGTTCCGCTGATAGTTGCAGAGAGTTCCTTTGCATCCACCGGCATTCCACTACAATGGGCAGCAAACTTGGCGGCAAGACTGCATGTAGATTCAGGCACATCAAGACCTGGTGATGCTCAGGCGGAAATGACATGGAGTATTGTCGCACTGGAGAATTTTGACCTAAATGGTTAGGATGCAAAATTGCAAGAAATGGAGTCGTTAGTTATGATAAATAACAACAAGTCAGTTTTAAAAAAACTAAATACAAAAAACGACTCCAAACCCATAAGGGGTATGACCGGAATGTCATCAAACACTAAGCGTGTGATTTTAATATCGCTGACGCTTGGCTTGCTTATCACAATAGGTGTTGTAGGGATCAGTTCAATTTTAGGGTACAATGCCAATGCCTACGGTGATGATGATTTGGCAGGGGATGGAGCTCAAAGCGCAGCAACAAGCAACGGACTGTTTGAAATTATCGACAGTATAGCAACAGGCAACGGCATTTTTGAAATTGAAATAATTTATAATACAGCTACGAGTAATGGATTTACAGAGCTTGAACCTATTGGTAATAATGCATCGAGTAATGGTCTTTTCGAAATAGAAGGAATATATAACATAGCAACAAGTAACGCAATTACACAGATGGATAATTTTGAAAGAGTTCAGGCGGTGAGTATTATCTCTGTGCCAAATCGTCTGGACTTTGGTAGCCACTTTATAGGCGTAACACCGCTGTTGCTCAGAATTGGTGATTCAGGCGTGAGAACATCGGTTGATGAGGCAGTTTTAGTTGTATCAAACCCGTATGCAGCTACAAACTGGAGCATCTGGGCAACACCTCAACCACCAAGTGACGACTTATCTGCCAGCTTAGCTGATATGCTTCGCATCGGTAGTACAGGAGCCTTAGGAGCGGCTAATTATGTATTTAACTTTTCAGGAGAGACAGACTATGAAGAAATCACCATAACATGGCAAACACTTATGGAAAATGAGCGTGATATCCAAGTATTTGTTCCACCGGGATCAGTAACTCCGGAAAACTATAGCGCAGAAATAGTCTGGTCAATAATCCCGATGTGAGTAGTGCAAAGTATATAGATATTTTTATAAAAGATAAAATATGACACCAAGTTGTCATATTTTTGTGATATAATGGCCCGGTGTAAGAAATAACTCTAACACCAATGCCAGTTTTAAGCATTTTTAAAGGTGTGATTTTAAGTGCAAGTTAGTAGACTTCTTGAAATAATATATATACTGCTAAGCAAAGAACATGTAACAGCCAAGGAGTTGGCGGAGCGCTTTGAGGTATCAAGGCGTACTATATACAGGGATGTCGATGCAATAAGCTTGGCGGGTATTCCAGTTTATACCGAAAAGGGCAAGGGCGGTGGCATAAGACTTTTGCCATATTTTGTTTTAAACAAGTCAGTTTTCAACGAAAATGAGCAGACAGAAATACTCTCGGCACTACAGGGTTTGGCCCAAATCCAAACTCCAGATGCGGATGGTGTTTTGAAAAAACTGTCTGCTGTATTTAATCGCACAGCCGCAAACTGGCTTGAAGTAGATTTTTCAGACTGGAGTTATGAGAGTGAAGATTTTTGGGGAGGGGTTAAAACTGCAATACTCTCTCTTAAGATTGTAGAGTTTGATTACTATAGCTCTTATAGTGAAAAAACACGCAGACGTGTTGAGCCAATACAGCTTTGGTTTAAATCGAAGGCGTGGTACCTAAAAGCCTATGACTTGACAAAAAAAGATTTACGCCTGTTTAAGCTTAGTCGTGTGCGAAACCTGATTGTCGCTGACGAAACCTTTGTAAAAAGGGACTTGCTTTTGGAGGAAGCGGATAAATCCGCATCTTCAAACCAAATACAGGATATTACACTAAAACTTAGGGTAAAATCGGAAATGGCATACCGTGTACTTGACGAGTTTTACGGTTATGTTGAAAAGCAAGAGCCGAACGGAAGTTATATCATTTCGATTTGCTGGCCGGAGGATAATTGGGTTTATGGTACAATCCTATCTTTTGGAGAGTACATCGAAGTGCTCCAGCCAAAACACATTCGTGAAATTATAAAGGAGAAGGCGAAAAAAATTTACGATCAATATAGTTAATATGACAGGATGCTGTCATATTAACGCTGATATAGTCTTATTACACTTAAATTTGATGGAGGAAAAAACATGCAAAAGGAAATTTATTGCCAAAGATGCGCTATGCATATGGAAAAACCGGAAGACTTTGGAACCAATGCAGATGGGAGTAAAAATGAAGACTATTGTTGCTATTGCTACGAAAATGGAGTATTCTCATATCCAGAGGCAACGATGGAGGACGTAATTGAAAGTTGCCTGCCTCATGTGGTTCCGGATATTTTTGCGAACGAGGCCACGGCAAAGGCTGTGCTGAGTGAGCATTTTCCAACACTAAAATGCTGGAAGAAAACAGGAATGATTATATCCTTTAAACTCAAAGATGGTGTATCTACGGAGGAATTCCTATCTGTATCAGATGAACTACAGGAAAAATATCTTTCAAACTGCAAAGGCTTTATAAGTCGCCAACTCATGATAATCGACGGCATCTGGACAGACTGGGTTATATGGGAAACCTTGCCAGATGCTGAAAACGCAATGGTAAAGTCCGAAGAAAATGAGATTGCCAAGAAGCTCTTCCAACTAATTGGTGAAACCGTAGAGCAACAACTATACACTCTTGAAAGAGCCTATTGATTATGACCGATAAAGAAAAGTTACGATTAAAAGACCCCAGAATATTCCCTACAAGCGAAGTGCTCACGCTTGAACTGGGTGACAGTTATGATGCGTACGAAGCTTTTCAGGAATATTTGCCGACCTTAGAAATAAGGCAAGAGTGGCAGTGGTACACTCCACACAAGGTGTGGAGTGCAAAAGGACAGCACAGTTGGACAACACCTAGGGGTACGAATAAAGAAAAGACCCTCTACTGGCTTTATGTTTTTGACGGCTATTTCAGTGTAGCGGTTTGGTTTAAGGAAAAAAATCGCATGGAAATACTCGGCGCTGATATAAACCAAAAAACAAAGCAAACAATCATAGAGGCCGAGACAATGGGTAAAATGCCAACTTTTCCTGTGATATTTGAAGTAACCACAACAGAACTATTAGCCGACATCTACACTCTTATAAAGTGCAAGAAAGGGCTTGAGTGTTAGACGACCACATTTTAGCGGTTCTCGTTAATCAGTGAAACAATCTCATGAATCAAGAACATACGATTATCAAGTTCTGCGATTTTATCAGCGCAGACTACGAGCTCGTCACATAGATGATCCGGAATATGATCTTGGTATTTATAGCGAACCTTATGCTCAAGTGTAGACCAGAAATTCATGGCTTCGGTGCGGAGCTGAACTTCCACTGTTACATATTCTGTGTTACCTGAGTAAAACACTGGCACTTCTACGATGACGTGATAGCTGCGGTATCCACTGGGTTTGGGTTTTGAGACATAATCTTTTTCGTCTAAAATGTTTACGTCAGGCATAGCACGCATCAGGCTAACCAGATAGTGAATATCCTTGGCATAAGAACAGATAATACGAACTCCTGCTACATCTTTTAAATGTGTTCTTACGTTTTCGGCCGTAAGCTCAAGGTTTAACTTATGTAGCTTTTCTGCGATGCTTTCCGGAGACTTAATCCGACCTTTAACATATTCAATCGGGCTGACTTCGTGAAAGTTTTTGAAGTCTTCTTGCATAATGCTAAGTTTGGTGAGCAAAGTATTTTGCCCCCACTGATAGATATGGAGCAAGTTTTTTAATTTTATAAATTCTTCATTGCTAAATCTTATTGACATTTCTCACCTCTCTGATGCAGCTAGTTTATATAGGCAGGATTATCTGAAATAATGCACCGCCACTGTTTCTATTATGTGCTGTAATCTGACCGCCTCGTTGTTCTACGATTGTTTTAACGATGGACAGTCCAATACCATGATTGCCGCCCGCTCCCTTTGTAAAGCGCTCGAAAACGTGCGGTAAAAGGTCATGGTCAATTCCTATACCATCATCTGATACGCAAATCTCAATATGATTTGCTTTTTGGTGGCATGATATTACAACATTTGAAGCAGCATAGCGGAGTGCGTTAGAAATTAGGTTATCCACAGCTCTTGCCAGCAACTCAATTATGCAGTTGTAGTATATGTGTGGTGTAGTAAAGTCGAAAGTAAATCGAATCTGTTCCTTTGTCGCTATCGGTTCTTGTTTTGTGATTGAATCCTGAATTAGTGTAATAAGGTCAACTTCTTCGGTCTGATAGGCAGTTGTTATGCTATCAATTTTGGAAATGTAGAGCAAATCAGTCACCAAATCGGTCAGATTATGTGTTTCTTGCAAAATAGTCTCACTTGCTGATTTCGGCTCCATTATACCAAAGGAGATACCTTCGGCGTAGCACTGAATTGACATGAGTGGTGTTCTTAGCTCATGTGAGGCGTTTTGGAAAAATACTTTCTGCTCACTGTCGTATTCGCCAAGTTGTTTCACTGATTTGTTGATTGCCATGTTTAACTCTTCTAACTCAACCTCTCTAAACTGAAAGTCATTTGGGGTGAAGTTGCCACGTCCAATTCCTTGGGCAAACTGTCCAAGCTTTTCAATTGGACGAGTAAGGGAGTTTGACAGAAAATAGGTTACAACAACTGTGACTAAAAATATGATGCTCATGAGTATAATCAAAATCACGCCTGCTCCATCGATATATGTGCTTTGAATATTTGGTGAAAAAAATCTGATGGTGATATTCGAGACGACACCGGTCAGTGAGAAAGAGAAAAATAGAACAGCGGTAAACGCCTTTAAAAGGCGTGTGCGAATTTTAACTTTCTTTGATTTCATTCGATCCTCCGTTTTTAATATAAGATTCGCGCTCAAAGTCTATTCGTCTGAAAATTGCCTTGATTCGCATAGTGAGTGCCATTGGACTAAACGGTTTGATTAAGTAATCGTCACTACCTAAATCAAGGCCTGTGGCATAATCTAAATCACTATCACGTGCCGTGAGCATAATAATTGGGACATGGCTTTTTTTACGCAACTCTTTACAGATAACAAATCCGTTGGAACCAGGCATCATAACATCTAACACCACTAAATCCGCTGGACTTTCTGTAAAGGTCTCTAAGAGCAAGTCACCAGTCTCAAAATCTTCTACGACATATCCAGCGTTTTCTAGAAATACTTTAATAGCTGTACGAATTGAACTCTCATCATCGGCTATATATATTTTTTTTGCACCTGTCATTTAATATATTCTCCTCTATCATTTCCGAGCTGAAATATGGCTCTGAAGAACAATTTTGAGCCGAAAATATTATAGCATCTTTTATATACAAGAAACAAGGGACAGCCTCCTCAATTTATTGCGAAATAATTGCGCATGTGATAAAATTACATTAAAATAAGCGTGACACCGTTTTCCTTCGCAACTTCTCGCAACATATTGTGAAAGGTCGGGAACACTGTGGATTCATATGATGTAATTTACCTGATAACAAATTTTGTTTTAATTTTTACGATAGAGCGATTTATCGGGATTTTCTTTCTCGAACGCAAGGCATCTAAACTCATAACCGCCCTTAGCTACCTCTTATATTTCGTTGCAACGAGCACTATGTTTCTTGGCATAGGTATTCCTGTGCTTAACACACTTACGGCTTTTGTGACGATTTTTATTATTACGCTAAGCTACAAAGCCACCATGCTCAAAAGACTTGCTGCAACTGCATGTGCCTGCCTGTTTTTGTTCATGGTGGATATGCTCACATACGTTATATTTTCAAGGGAAACTGTCGCTTCGTACCTAACGCCAGTTGGGGAACTTCCAGGAATGGGTCTCGTTGTTGCGGGCATCTTGGGCTTCCTACTTGCAGCACTTTTGCGGCGCTTTAAACATATCAGAAAATATGACAAGCCTGAGCATCATTTTTGGATTACAAGTCTTTTTATTCCTATAACTGCGATTTATGTTACTATCCTTGTAGTAACCACAGCGGACTTGACATTATTTGCGTCGATCACGGTTGTTGTTTCCATGTTTTGCGTGAGCCTCTTGACATTTTACTTACTGGATGCTATATCAGCCTCTTATGAAGAAAAATTAGAATTTCAAAAACTCGCAATGGGAGCAAAACACGAAGCACAACGGAAAGAAGACGAACAGAAAGCTCTGCAATTTTACACGAGTGAAATCGAACACCAATACACAGCGGTGCGAAAATACCAGCATGATTATCAAAACATTCTATCATCTCTCTATGCTTTTATTGAAGAAGGGGATATGGAAAAGCTCAGAGAATACTACATGTCAAATATTGCAAAAACATCGGAGGTCATAAAAAGAGACAAGTTTGCTTTAGAGGCTCTAAGCAAAATAAATGTAATGGCGATTAAAGGTATTTTGGCTGCAAAACTAATGAAAGCGCAGAGCCTAGGCATCAACACAATGTTTGAAGCAAAAGATGAAATAGATTCGGTATATGTGGATTCTACGGTGCTTGTGAGAATGCTGGGAATAATAATGGATAATGCCATCGAAGAACTAGAGCAGATAAAAGATGGAAAGCTTGTGGCAGGCTGCTACAAACTGGGCGAGGGAATAACTTTCGTAGTGCAAAACACCTGCCGTCCGGATACTCCTGAGCTTTATTTGCTCGAAAAAGAAGGCTTTTCAACAAAAGGTGAAGGACGAGGCTTAGGGCTGAGTAATTTGTCAGAGCTTGCCGCGATCTATGAAAATATAGCTCTGTCAACGAGCATTGAAGATGGAAACTTTATACAGAAGCTAAGGATTGAGCGGGAAGAGGCTACGGGTTAATTGGCAGAAATATTCCAAGAACCTTCATTTTATCTGTCAGGGGTTTTATTTTTCGTACGGTTATGGGAATAGTTTCACCGCCTATCATTTCAAGAAGCAAATTTGTTTTATCCACTCGCCTTATATTTTTCAGATTCACAACATAAGACTTACTGCAAGGGAAAAACATAGGGTCGAGATTTGCCAGGTCATTGAGGGTACCGCGAAACTGAACCTGTCTGTTTTTCATGTGTAAAACAAGGCTGTGAGGATTTGCCGGACTTGTTTCACAAAATAGTATTTCCCCGAGTGCGATATTCCATATCTCTCCTGCAACTTTGATAGAATAGAATTTTTGTACGGTGCCCTTATCATTTAGATAGCGTTCATAAGCGATGGTGAGGCATTCAGTTGTACGGGCCTCAACGGTTTTCATACTTGTTTTGACAATATAGTCCATGGCATGAACTTTGTGGGTGAAGGTAAGGAAAGCGAGTTCGTGATGTGTGGTTATGAATACAATTTTCGCACTCAAATCAGTGCGCTTTATCTGCACAGCGGCATCAATGCCGCTGATTTCACGTTTTAGGTCTACATCGAGAAAATAAAGTGCAGTTCTATCTGGATTTGCCTTTACATTTTCCAGAATATCAAACGGATTGTCCGTAGACAAAACAAGCTTCATATTACTGTTTTGCTCTGCGATATATTTTTTTACAATCGATTCAATAAGCGACCTATGTTTCTTATTATCCTCACAAATAAGCACTGCTAACATTTATGTCGTCTCCAATGATTTTGTAATTTATTTAACCAAATTGGAAATTTCCTTGCGGCAGGGGTGGTCAGCCCTTATCATCATTTCAAATAAGGCTGATTCGGCTGTTGTAATGACAGCTCCTGCGTTTTCCATACGTTTGAGTGCATAGTGCTTGTCATTGTCAAAGCGAGAACCAACACAATCAGCAAGAACATAGACTGTGTAATTGTGCTCAAGTAAATGTAGGACAGTTTGCTGAACACAGATATGAGCCTCTACCCCGGTGATAAATATGTTTGTCTTGCGGGTTTTGATAAGCTTTTCCTCGAACTCGTCACAGCCAAAACAGCTAAAGGATAATTTTTCGATAGGGTCAAAACTGTCAATTACATTTTTTAATTCAGCAACTGTTTCTCCAAGTCCTTTGGTATATTGCTGGGTTGTGAGAGTAGGAACTCCCAAAACCCGGCAGCCATCAATAAATATGGAAGCCTTGCGTAAAAGCTCCTTATGCTCATGAATCGACGGCATCATTCTTTCCTGAAAGTCTATCACTAAAGTTAGTGTGTTTTCGGTTGTAAGCATTTGTTTTACCTCCAAAAAATAAGTGTAGCTCTATTCTAACACAAAGATTAACAAATAATCTATGATTTTTTAATTGACAACCCATTATAACCCGTGGTAATATTTTTTCGAAACTGAATAGTGCGTCTTCGGGGCAGGGTGCAAATCCCTACCGGCGGTCACAGTCCGCGAGCGAGAAATCGTTGAATTGGTGAAACTCCAATACCGACAGTTATAGTCTGGATGAGAGAAGATAGGATTATGTGTTATGCACAATCCGAGTTAAAAACGACTGAAGGGCGCAAAGCTTTTTGGTTGTATTTTTTTGACGGAGGATTTTATATGAACTCAAAGAAGGCATTTGATGCAAAGACTATAGCGGTGCTTGCTATGCTTACTGCAATAGCGTATATCTTGGCATCAATAATAAGAATTCCACTTGTTCCGGCGGCAGGATTTCTAGGATACGAGCCAAAGGATGTTGTGCTCGTAATTGCGGGTTTTATTTATGGACCATTAGCGCCGCTCGCAATGATAACAATAATCGCGCTTCTTGAAGGTGTGACTACGAGCTTTTTAGGTCCTGTGGGCATTCCTATGAACTTTATAGCTTCAGCAGCTTTTAATATTCCAGCGGCAATGATTTATGCAAAACGACGTACACTTTCCGGTGCTGCAGTTGGCCTTGCAGTCGGTACAATTGCCACAACGGCATTTATGATGCTTTGGAATTATATTTTAACTCCGGTACTTATGGGATGGCCGCGAGAGCAAGTTGTTGCGATTCTTGTTCCGGGAATAATGCCTTTTAACCTCATTAAGGGCGTACTGAACTCAGCTCTTGCCATGATGCTTTACAAACCGATAAGAAGAGCTCTTGAAAAGTCTCGAATGATTCCGGAAAAACCTTTAACAAACGGAAAAGCAAAAATCAACTGGTGGGTAATTATCATATCAGCGTTTATTTTTATAACATGTGCCCTTGTGGTTTTTATTTCTTTCAGGTATGCATAGAGCTAAACGTAGAATAAACTACAACTCTTTTTCTTGCATTTTCACATTTTCGGCAATATAATGTCTTAAAAATAGGACGGAATTGTTCCAAAAGACCAACTATATTCTGTCAAGCCCTAAAGTGAAAAAAGAGGTAAAAAATTAAGCGTACGAAAAAAGGCAACACAAATAAGCCTATCGCAGTAGGCAAAAATGAGAGTTAAGCAAAAATTATGT
>Ga0209755_10007703_pt1 | contig 11633 bp, 17 predicted proteins | sample TergutCo191P1_FD_187301 | JGI IMG/M metagenome (GOLD analysis project Ga0209755, IMG submission 187301) | Cornitermes sp. P1 segment gut microbial communities from Petit-Saut dam, French Guiana - Co191P1 (SPAdes) (version 2) | ecosystem: Host-associated > Arthropoda: Insects > Digestive system...
GAGCGGCTGGGGTACTTTGTCCGCGACAAGGATTCAGGCAGCGAAGGTCAGCCGGTGTTTAACAAGACAGTCGGCTTGCGGGATACGTGGGCGAAGGTGAAGCGGAATAGCTAGGAGGGCGCGGCGCGATCCGTTTTACGGAACCGGAAAGCCTGACCTCAGCTTGATTTTGCAAGCAGTTTGTCCTTTACCGCATCGGTAACCCAGGAGTTCAGGCTGCTCCCCTCGGATTTTGCGCTGACAGCAGCGCGGAAATGGAGTTCGGGCGGAAGCCGCAATACCAACCTGCCAGAAACGGGAATATCCGGCGTTTTATTCACACGCTGACAAAAAGCAAGGTATTCGTCGATACTTTCCTGAAAAGATTTTTTTAGTTCATTTACGCTGGTGCCTGTAAAAGTAACCACATCCCTTAGGCCGATAACCTCGCCGAAAAAGGTCTCGGCTTTGTCATCGTATTCGGTTTTTCCGGTGTAGCCCCTATATTTCATCATGCTTAACCCCCGCATTTGCCAAAAAACGTCTCACCGCTTTTAATGCGCCCTTGTCGGTTTCCTTCTGCGGATGCGGCCGATGGAATACTGCGACAACATTGTTCAGCAATACACAAACTCTGGATCCGCGTCCTTCTTCAATATGCGCGCCGCACGCTTTGAATAAACCTTCCACATCTGACCATAAAACAGAGCTTTTTATGGGATTGCGGAAGATGTCTTCCAGTGTTTTGCTCTGCTTGGCGTTCATCTATTTTGATGATACCACAGAATGATACTATTGTCAATTTTCTTATGAACAGAGAGCAGCGTTATCTGACAAAACCCCGTGTGGATACCAAGTGCCCCAGCGCCCCACAGGCGTTGATTCTCCGTTCTTTGGTTCTCCCTTGCTTCCCGCAAATTTCTGCTATATAATTCAAAATGTGTTCACAAATTATATTTTTCATGATTCGGCATTCAAACACAATGTTTCAGAAATTGATATTCGTACGGCTTTTGCGCGGCCCTTGGAGAAAGGATATGACTATTATGACCGAAAAAGAAGCCGATGCTCTGGACGAGCTTTTGACCAAAACGACACCAAAAGTTAATCCGACAATTCGGGGAATCACCGCGAAAAAAGGCTTTAAAATGATTGCAGTTGATGATTTTTCTGCGGAATACATTACCTCCAAAGCTCTTGCCACACGGCAAACACCGGATGAAATAATTCATGAATTGGTTACCCGCGAACTTACCATCGCACAAAATTAGCAATCTACACAGCATTCAGACAAGCAGCAAGCCCGCGAAAAACGCGGCGGTTGCCACTGCTCCCTACTTTCTGTTCATACAAAAACTCACGGTGGTCATCATAAAAAAGACCAGCGACATACTAATCAGGAAGAATATCGCGGCGTTTGTCCGCAGCGGCTACCCAAGGACGTTAATCCGGCATTGACATTGGAGCAGGTTCTGGAAAAAGTAGGTTTCACGGCGCGCATGGAAGCCAGAGGTAAAGAGAATATAGCCCGAAACCTGCTGGCAAAAGGCTCAACAATTGAGTTTGTGCATGATGTCACCGGGCTGGACATGGAGACCATCAAAGGGCTTGCTGACAACACTCCCCGCCCACGCCGAAATTATCGGCTTGCCTGGGGGAAGAGGCCGGGAAACAAGTCCGCACCCGTTGGGCTTCATTGGTGAGGCGAAGCGGCAATCCGTTCCTGAACCATTTCACCGATAATCTGGGCAGGCGTTTTATGATCGGCGATGGCTTTAGTATTCAGGTAGTTTGCTGTAGCACTGTCAATCGTTATGGTATGGGCGTTTTTTTTACATTGGGTGAAATACCCTGTTCCGTTGGGGCCAGCTTTCGGCGGGTTCTTTGTCCATTTCTCGTCCAGTCTTTGCGCTTCGTCGTCAGTCATGCGTGCCATTGTTACTCCTTCGGCTTTAAAAGGTGGTGATAGATACTCCTGCACGGCATTGCATGGAATACATTCACACGATAGTCGCTTATAAAATTATACAGGATTTCAAGTGTGTGCGCATTGCGATCAAATCCGATAAGCAAATATTTATCCCGCGCATCTTCATCATCAGGCTCATCCAGCAGACCATCGTATATTGCTGTATCAAAAGCCCGATAGATGTCTGCCTCGCTCACTTTATGATTGAAAGCGGCGGGATTGAACTCGATAATAAAATCCATGTTCAAGTATAGCTCATTTCGCAAAAAAACAAAAGTTCCATCGTTCCCCATTGGTTTTATTCTTCAGGGAATATTTGCGCCTGATAACACGCGGCTTGCTTGTGGGGAAGGGTCTGGAAACAAGTCTTCACCCGCTGGGCTTCATTGGCAAGCCGCTTTATCTGCGCCGCTCTTTACGGCTTCGTTGTTGTCTTTTATACTGTTGATATGGGTGTTCTTGTCAAATTTGTTCCATCTGCATTCAAACATGGCGTGACTGAGGCAAATATCAGATATGCTATTTTGAACTGGAAGTATGATGATGTGTTTTAGGACGACACCGATAAACACCTCTTGATAGGGTTTGACAGTAATGCAAATTTGCTGGAAATAATGTACAATGTCATTGACGAGCAGAATCTGAAAGTATTCCATGCCATGAAGTGCAGGGATAAATTTTTGCCGCTGCTCGACGAAACAGGAGGAAATCATGCCTGATATGACCGATGAAGAATACGATGCCCTTGATGAATATTGGACAAAAAATACGCCCAGGCTATCAGGCAACGGAAAGAGCGGCTTTTTCGCCAAAAACTCCGGGCGCGTTATTTTTATCGACGATCTTTCCGCAGACTGGTTACGTATCAAGGCCGCCTCTTGCCACACCACCCCCGAAGCAATCGTCGGCGAACTGGTGCGCAAGGAGATCGCTGCCGCTTCTCCACCTGCGCCGGGTATTGCCAATTAGCCCGGGAGAATAGCCTATTTACACATATTTCTTCATTTTTTTCACATTTCCCCTTGACTTTCGTGCATTTCATGGGTAGACTACAGTCAGTTGGCAACCATTCAAAAATATTTACATCCGTGGAACTGCCTCGCCATTCCTTTGCCTGCGCGAAAATACAAGATTGCCATTCGGGTATTTAATGAAAATTGGCGGAATTAGCCTGCTGAATATAACGAGATTCCTCACGCAACGCAACGCAACGCAACGCAACGCAACGCAACGCAACGCAACGCAACGCAACGCAACGCAACGCAACGCAACGCAACGCAAACATTGTACTCGGAACGCTATCCCCGTGTCAAGCTAAATTTTCACATACTCACAAGTTTTTCTCATCTTTGGTGCTTCTTTCCAGCGAAAAGTTCAGAAAGGAGCGCGCCTGCGTGAACTCACCACACAATAACACTTGGCACCATTATATCTCCCGAATCAATGCGCTTGAGTCTTACAAGGTGAGGCTTCATCTCCCTTTTTAGGAATCACTGATTCCTTAACAATCCAACCATATTACCATAAGGAGACTCACCGATGAAAAAGATTTTAAAGATGTTTAGCGCTGCCGTAGTTATGGCAGCATTTGCGGTCGTGTTCGCCGCTTGCGATACGGGAACACAGACCACAACCCCTGCGGCTTTAACATCTACAACTGAATATATACCGATTACACCGCTCAACGCATCTGTTGATAACTTTGCCGACCTTCAATCCGCCATTGCTTCAGGTGGCACGCAGACCATTACAATTACGCAAGATATTAGCATGACAGCACAGATAACTGTCCCAATTGATGCAAACATAACCTTAATAACAAACAATTCGAGCGGAGTGTCACTAACATGGAATGGCACGAATGATGCTCCGCGTCATTTTTCAGTGCAACATGGCGGTACACTTAATTTAGGCATATCCAGTGGTACAGCAGTTCAGAATAATATCACCATTGCAGGCAGAGCCCCACAAGGTGGTGGCGGTATAGTGATGCAAAGTTTAGGTAATTTAATCGCCGTTTTTAATATGAACGGAGGGGAGATAAGGGATATAAATCGTACATTAGCCGCATTTGATGGATCTGGTGTTAGTGTTAATGGCGGAACTTTTAATATGATTGGCGGCACAATAACAAACAACTCGACAACAGGCGTTGGCGGTGGTGTGCATATCTTTAACGGTGGTTCATTCATAATGAACGGCGGCAATATAGCAAACAATACTGCTTCATCAGGCGAAAATGTAAATGTGTTGAACGGCACTTTCACCCACAACAGCGGAACAATCGCAAACGGCATACCCACAATAACCTCAGGCACCACATCAAACCATACCGCAGGAACGGTTTTCACTTCCGCAACCCCAACAGCCACATCATCCGTATCACCCATCACATGGGTTGCAGACAGCGGCTCTTTGCCAAGCGGAGTAACACTAAACGCAAACACAGGCGTAGTAACAGGCACAGCGGCATCTACAGCAGGTACTTTTACCATAAGAGCAAGAACGCCTGTAGGGGATTCGGTAGATGCTATTACAGTAACGGTGGCGGCAACATCGACCACTCCACCTCCTGTCAGCCCGCCACCGCCGTCCGTTGGTGCTGCTCCGGTTACGTCGATTACTTTCGCAAGTATCACAAGCCATGCCCCAGCGGCGGCGATACGAGGCCCGAACATCTCAGGTTACGTTTCAGTGCCCTTCACTGTAATCGACGTGCCATCCGGTGCAAACGTCCGCTGGATTTTTCAAGGTAGTGAAGTTCCACCCGCCTCCACCACGAACAACGGCAATACACTGAACCTAAACCGCACTTTCCACGGCGGTACTCCGCTTGCAGCGGGAAATCACCACATAACGGTGATTGGAACTATTGGCGGCCGCTCATTCAGCCGGGTAATAGCCATCAATGTGCGGTAAGCAGGAGGAAACCCGAATGAGAATGTTTAACACTAACAAAAACACCACCACAAAGAAGACCTTCGCTGCGATTGCGGTGAGTCTTTTGCTGCTTATGCTTGCCAGTTGCACAAGCCCGCTGGACACAATTGAGTTGGGGCCTCCGGGCAGTCTGACGCTGAACTTTGTTCTGCCGCCAATTGGCGAAGTGCCGCTGGCTTCACGGGCGATAATGCCCGGCGGCGGCTGGCCAAGCGAAAATCCCGCACGGATTGACCTGCTTTTTGTCCACGCTATCGGCAGGGGCGAAACTGAAACAAGGCAGCTGACAGGAATGAGCGCCACGGTAGAAGTACCATCCGGCACATGGAACGTCAATGCGACTGCGTTTTTCAACGTGGGCGGTGAACTCGTGCCAATGGCCAGAGCTTACCTTGCAGGGGTAACAGTCAGCGAAAATGCGGCAAACACCATCTCTACCCCTGTGCGCTTACTCCCCTTGATTGACAGCCGGTACACAGGCACATTCCGCTGGATCATCACGTTCCCCGCCATAGTCCAGACCGCCCGAATGGAGCTTATACCGTGGGGCGTTGGCTGGACAGACGGCACACAAGCAGCCCATGTATTTTACCTCGAAGGAACACCAACCGCTGGGGCTTCAGCCGCCGCCCGTTTTGACACCCGCACCCTACCCGCAGGCGAATACCTACTAACCCTAACCCTGACAACCGCAGACAGCAGACAAGCAATACGAAGCGAGATCTTGCGGATTTACGGCAACATGGAGATCACAGCCAGCAGGTCGTTTGTCGCAGAAGATTTGACGCAGTAACGCCCCCGCACACGCCGAGTGTTGTCAGGCGCGGCGTTTTTTCAAATGCTTACTTGACAGATCAAGCTATTACCTCCATAATCTTAACAACGGCGGTTTTGTATAAGCCTTAAATCTGCGTGTTTTTCTACAAAATGCACAATTGCCAATTTTAAAAGCTCGATCTGCGTCTAAAATGCATAAGGCAAAAGAACAAAATTGAATGAGGAGTTAAAAATGGTTAAACAATCAGTGCAGAAATTCGGTCGGTATTTAAGCGGCATGATCATGCCGAACATTGGCGCATTCATTGCGTGGGGGCTTATCACGGCGCTTTTTATCCCCGTGGGATGGCTTCCCAACGAGCGGCTGGCTTTGCTGGTCGGCCCGATGATCACTTATCTGTTGCCGCTGCTTATCGGCTACACAGGCGGTATGATCGCCGGAAGAAAAGGCGCGCGCGGAGGCGTTGTCGGCGCAATTGCCACAATGGGCGTTATTGTCGGCACGGACATTCCCATGTTTTTGGGCGCGATGATTGCAGGCCCTCTCGGCGGTTTCTGTATCAGGAAGTTTGACGATGTTTTTGAGAAAAGGGTACCGGCGGGCTTTGAAATGCTTGTAAACCTTTTTTCATCCGGCATCATAGGCGGCGCACTCGCGCTTATCTGCAACATCCTCATCGGGCCTGTTGTACAGGTTCTGACTGTGGGCTTGGGTAATGCGGTCGGCTGGCTTGTCGATACCGGACTGCTTCCGCTCACTTCCATCATAGTTGAGCCTGCAAAAGTTCTGTTCTTGAACAACGCTATAAACCACGGCGTATTTACACCGCTGGGCATGGCGCAGGCTGAAGAAGTGGGACGCTCAATTTTCTTCATGATTGAATCAAACCCCGGTCCCGGACTTGGGCTTCTTTTGGCGTACCTCTTGGTCGGCAAAGGAACGGCAAAATCAAGCGCATCAGGCGCTATCGTGATTCACTTCTTCGGCGGAATACATGAAATATATTTCCCGTTTGTTCTTATGAACCCCATACTCATTTTGAGCATGATAGGCGGCGGATTTTCAGGCGTTTTGACCTTGACAGTTTTCGGCGGCGGACTTGTCGGCCCTGCTGCTCCGGGATCAATTTTCGCGCAGTTAATCATGACGCCAAGCGGCGCGCACTTTGCCAATATACTCGCCATACTTATCAGCACGGCAGTTACGTTTGTGCTTGCCATGATACTGCTTAAAATGTTTGGAAAAGACGATGCCAGCCTTGAAGCCGCGCAAGTTCAGGCGCAGACACTCAAAGCCGAATCCAAGGGATTTGCCGCACAGACCAGCAACGTAATCGCTGGAGGTGCTACAATAAGCGGCGCGGTGAAAAAGATTGTCTTTGCCTGTGATGCCGGAATGGGATCGAGTGCAATGGGAGCTACAAAACTGCGGAAGAAACTTCAAGAGGCAGGAATTTCAGGTATTACCGTTATACACTCCGCCGTGGGCGAAGTTCCCGCCGATGTTGACATAATTGTATGTCACAGGGATTTGGCTGAACGTGCGCGCGGGGCTAACGCCAATGCCCGCCTTGTCACCGTAACTGATTTCTTAAGTGCGCCTGAATATGGCGAACTGACAGAAGCGCTTAAAAAACAGGGTGCGTCATGATTGAGTTTTCTTTTACAATACGCGACCCCAACGGTATTCATGCCCGCCCCGCGGGGCTTTTCACGCAGAAAATGCAGGCGTTCAAAAGCGAGATCACTGTTATCAAAGACGAACAAATCGCGGACGGCAAAAAGCTTATCGCGCTTATGAAGCTGCGCCCAAAATGCGGTCAAACCATTATGGTGAGGGCAGAAGGCGAAGATGAAGCTGCCGCGTCAGAAGCGGCGAAAGAATTTTTGACGGCAAACTTATAGCCGGACATGCAAGGGGGCTTTTCGGAGAAAACCATGAACGAAATTTTAAAAAAAGAAAACATTATCCTTAACCAGAGCACGGCTGGCAGGGAAGATGTGATACGGCGCTGCGGCAAGATGCTGTTGGATTCAGGCTACATTACCGAGCGGTATATAGAAGGGATGATCAAGCGTGATCGTTCCTTTTCAACCGGAATCGGCAATTACATCGCAATTCCGCACGGCGAAGACGATTACAAAAAAGACATAATCAGCACGGGTATTGTCGTGCTTTCGTACCCCGAAGGCGTTGACTGGCACGATTCAAAAGTGTACCTCGTGATAGGCATTGCGGCAAAAGGCGACGAACATCTTGACATAATGGGAAACGTGGTGGATCACCTGGAAACCGGAGAAGACACGCTGCGCCTTGTGAAAACCGCCAGCCGTGAAGAGGTTTACAGAATATTGAGCGGAACCGGCGTATGATAATTACGGTAACCTTAAATCCGGCTCTGGATAAAACCGCCAACGTGGACACAATGAAAACCGGAGGCTTAAACCGCCTGCACGACCTGCGCCTTGATGCCGGAGGAAAGGGACTTAACGTCTCTTCGGTAATAAGCGCGCTTGGGGGAAACAGCATTGCCACCGGTTTTGCAGGCGGCGGTTCCGGAGAAGAGCTGCTGTCGCTTGTTTCAGCCAAAGGTTTAAACGCTGATTTCCTTCGCATCGCAGGAGTTACGCGCACAAACCTCAAAGTGATTGATTCGGAAGGCGAACTCACCGAACTGAACGAGCCGGGGCCAAAAATCAGCGCCGCCGAATGGCTTGAAATGGAAAGAAAGCTTTCTGCGTATGCGAAAAGCACCAACACAATAATCCTTTCCGGAAGCCTTCCGTCAGGGCTTGGCATTGACACTTACCAAAAGCTCACTACTTTGCTGCGGCGCAGCGGCGCGGAGGTTTTTCTTGACGCGGACGGCGAAGCGTTAAAGCTGGCTTTGAAATCGGCACCGAACGAAATCCCGAACTATATAAAACCCAACAGGTACGAACTTTTGCAGTACTTTAATCGTACCGACAACGGAAAAACAACTGAAGCGGAACTTGTTGAACTTTGCTGCTCTCTTTTGGAGAAGGGAGTCCAATTGGTCGCCCTTTCCATGGGAATAGACGGCGCGCTTTTTGTAAGCGCAAACGGAACATGGCGCGCTCAAGCCGTTGCTGTGCAAGTGAAGTCAACGGTGGGGGCGGGCGACAGCATGACGGCGGCGCTTGCTTACGGCTTTGAGCAGGGGTTGGATGAAGAGCGCTGTTTTGCGCTTGCGATGGCCGCTTCCGCCGGAGCCTGCACCACCGAGGGAACAAATCCGCCTGAGCGCACACTTGTGAATGAGCTTTTAAGCAAAACGCATATTACAAAAATTGGATAAGGAGACATGAATGGGTCAGAATACAAAAGCGGTTAGGCTTTACGGCGCAGATGATTTACGGCTTGAGGAGTTTGAGCTGCCTGAAATCAGAGACGATGAAATTCTTGTAAGGATTGTCAGCGACAGCATCTGTATGTCAACATGGAAACTCCTCAAGATGGGCAAGAATCACAAACGCTGCCCGCAGAATGTCGATACAAATCCCATTATCATCGGGCATGAATTTTCAGGCGATATTGTGCAAGTTGGAGCCAAATGGCAGGGCCAATTCAAAGTCGGAGACAAGTTCGCCCAACAGCCGGCGCTTAACTACAAAGGCAGCCTTGCCTCACCAGGCTACTCGTATGAGTTTTTCGGCGGCAACGCCACATACTGCATTCTGCCGCAGGAAGTCATGGAACTCGGCTGCCTTCTTCACTATGACGGGGACGCTTATTTTTACGCTTCGCTGGCGGAACCGATGAGCTGCATTATCGGCGGCTACAACATGATGTACCACACCAACAAGCAAAATTACGATCATGCTATGGGTATAAAGCCAGGCGGAAACGTGCTTATTCTGGGAGGCGCAGGCCCTATGGGACTTGGCGCTGTGGAGTATCCTATTTTTGCCGGAAATCGTCCTTCCCGCATTGTGGTAAGCGATGTGGATGCCGGAAGATTGCGCCGTGCGGAACATCTGCTTCCGCCTGAACTGGCGAAAAAACATGGCGTTGATTTACAGTTCGTAAATGCCAAAGATCATGACGACATTTACGCTTTCCTAATGAGCATTACAGAAGGACACGGGTTCGACGATGTTTTTGTCTATGCCCCGGTGCGGGAACTTGCCGAACTTGGCGACAGGCTTATGGCATTTGACGGTTGTCTTAACTTTTTTGCAGGCCCTGAAGACAAAAACTTTTCCGCCATGATCAATTTGTACAACTGCCATTACACGAGTACCCACATTTTGGGAAGCACAGGCGGCAACACCGATGATCTGCGGGAAGCACTCAAACTTTCTTCGGCAAAAAAACTGCGCCCTGCTGTCATGGTAACGCACATTTGCGGAATTGATGCCACCGCCAACGCGGTCGCTAATCTGCCCAACCTGAAAGCCGGAAAGATTTTAACGTATACCCATATCAATATGCCGCTGACAGCGCTTACCGATTTTGAAGAGCTTGGGCGGACAAACCCGCTTTTTGCCGCACTCCACAAAAGCTGCGAAGCACACAGCGGGCTGTGGAATGCCGAAGCGGAGGCTATACTGCTGCGCGGCGTTTAAGCGGGAGCGAAGGCACGAAACGCACAAAACCGACTACTTATTTCGGCACCTGAACTGGCAGGCTAAGAGCGCAATAGCTCCATTGATTTTAACACCGCTCGTTCATCCACCAGTTTTCCGGTGATATACTTGTGGATTATGCTGGAAATAAGGGTCTGGTATGGGATACCTTCCTCTGCGGCTCTTTGTTTGACCTTCTCAATAACGTGCGCCGAAATGCGGATATTGATGTTTTTGGTTTTGTTTGCAGCGTTAATTATGGATTCCACTTCGCTCATTTCAGCATCTGAAAGGGGAATGAACTTTTCAGCATTGTCCTCGATGGACTGCTCAAATTTATCCAGCTTTACTTTCACTTTTTTCCTCCATAGGTCTTATGGTATTTTCGGCTTGGGAAAGCGGTTTTCAGGATGATATTCTGTTCAGCATCGATTACGAAAGGTACAACATACGTATAATCCTGAAAAGGGATGATAAAAATTCTCTGCTCCGTCCTTGATGGATTTTTTAAGACAGCACAGTATTTTTTCTCAAGGATCAGTTCTGCAAATTTCTCAAGCGAAAATCCCCGTTCCAAAATGAGTTTGCGGTTTTTCTCGTTATCCCAGATGATTTGCATATTTAAACACTGCTACATTGTCTGCTATTTGTCAACAGCCGAAAGCACAAAACGCACCCTTGCCGTAGATTGAAAAGCTGTTTACACTCGCGGTATGATTCGCAAAATGCTCACAGTAAGGAAAAGAATTTGCTGACACATGAACTTACCATGCTGTTCAGCAGCGCGTGGCTGCAATTTCAGCAAATCGGTCCGTATTGGGTTATGGGGCTTGTGGCAGGCTCGCTTGTTTCCGTTTTCCTTTCGGATAAAATTGCTGAAAAAATGGTCGAATTGGCAACGCGCAGTTTTTGGCTTTTGCCGCTGTGCGTTGCCGCCCTGCTTGGAATATTATCGCCCTTGTGTATGTTCGGCACGGTTCCCATCATCGCGGCACTTGGGAAAAAAGGCGTGCCGCAGCACCTTCTTGCCTCTTTTATGATTAGTTCGATTTTGCTTAACCCTAATATCTTTTTTTTCACCTTCGCGCTTGGAATGGATGTTGCGTTTGCGCGGCTGGGTTTGAGCTTTTTAAGCGGAATTCTTGCCGGTGCACTTGTCCTTTTGCTTTTCAAAAACAAGGCGCTTTTTGCCCTTGAGCGGTTTGCCCCGGCGGAAGACAAAAAGAAAAAGAACTTTTTCCTTGACTTGCTTAAAGCTTTCAGAATTACAGCTCCTTTTCTTTTATTTGGTATAACGCTTGCCGCCGTCTTTGAACGCTACATTCCGCCTGATTTGATTGCGGGGCTTTTTGGAGCGCGGCGCGGGCTCGGTGTGCTT
>Ga0209755_10007704_pt1 | contig 11633 bp, 10 predicted proteins | sample TergutCo191P1_FD_187301 | JGI IMG/M metagenome (GOLD analysis project Ga0209755, IMG submission 187301) | Cornitermes sp. P1 segment gut microbial communities from Petit-Saut dam, French Guiana - Co191P1 (SPAdes) (version 2) | ecosystem: Host-associated > Arthropoda: Insects > Digestive system...
AGTTGTATATGACCTAAACTCCACTATCCACAACCACAATACAAGAAGCAGAATACAATTACATAAACCATCCGCTACACTAGCTTTATACCAAAAAGGACCTTACTATGAAAGTATAAGAGTATACAATGCACTACCGCACAATATAGCGGAACTGATCTTACAAAAGAAAGAATTCATAACTAAACTAAAAAAAATATCTGATAGCAAAAGCCTACTCCTCAGTAGAATACATGATCATACCGGCAGATAAGATGAGAAATAAATTCATCACATTGGTGTTAATGTAAAGATCTTAAATTGAGGAATAATCCATCATGAGGCAATTGTACAGATAAGAACCTCAGGACCAAGCTGTTAAACAGTAAGGCAGGAATTAATGTACATCTCTAACCACCATCACATCTGCTCAAAGTAATAACAGTCTACTCAGCAAAACTTCAAACGTCAAGAACAAACTATAGATGAGAACATCTCAAATAACTTATCCCCGATGACAATGAATTGTAGAGCTTAACAGAAACAATTAAGTGCATAAATCATATCTGGTGTAATATATAATGAACTATTTGATTATTATACATGACACAATATTGTATTGCAATGGAGACTATGGAATTGACATGTGTGGATTGCATTGTACTGTATATGTAGCCTATGTTGTTTTTACTCTGTGTGTAGTGTTTTTCACTGACAAGTTTCATGTCCGCCTGTCGCACGACAGAATCACGGACCTACGAAATGATATAAATATGTATGTATGTATGCATGGTAAATTATGTATTCATTTAAAGTCATACGTTTGATTGCATAACCTACTTTGCTTTCATGAGGAAGGAGTAAGGCCTCTTCACAAAGGATTTGTGTTAGACAAAGGGGCAATTGGACACATTTTTCTCAGAGTGTTTCATTTTTCCCATCAGTATCAAATTCCACCAAAGCTCCATACTCATTCATTCCCATCATTGATGCTTTATAATGTTAGCAGTTAGCAGCCTCATTTAAGAATACACATACAAAAGAAGAGGACAAAATAAAAATCAGCAATTGAAGATAATTTGGCCAACAGAATTCATTTGAAAATGAGCACTGAAAATATTACCCATCCAGACCAGCCCTGGAGCCTATCTGGCCTCCTGTACAAGGGAGTACGTGGTTGGGGCCTGGGTTTGACCACCCACCCCTTCTAACACTAAGATTAAAAAAAGAGCAGAGTTATACCTCTCCTGCCCCTCCAGGCCTTCATGGCGTGTACTAGGGTGAACTTGGCCTTTACCTTTTACTCAAAATGTGAAGTGCTACTGGCATTGGTTCCCTTCAAATCAAGTATAAGACAGTGTACTGAGAATGAAAATCTGAGGTAATGTCAAGTCATACACCCAAAAGAATTTTTTAACTTTCATAAATGCCTAGAAACTTTACTTTTCCATTACTGTTTATTTTGGCACACTTACAATGGAAAAGAAATACATTAAATATCCCAAATTAACTGCATAGTACTAAAGAAATGGTTGTAAGAAACAATGAGGTAGTAAATGTGTTTATATAGGAATAGGAGGCGAGCCAACTTAGTCACATGATGGACAAATGGACGTTACAGTAGTTGGCTCAACTTCACTTTACATTTAAAGGCCAGGTCAGTGAACATGTTTTTCACATTGTGAAAGTTCGGTGGCTTCAAACACCTGCTTCTAGTAAACTTCTACGGATACGGTATGGAATCCTGGACTCTCACAAGTCGCTAGAGCCGCTGCCATTACATCATTCTTGTAATTAAAGGGAAACAATCTAATTTAACTTCATTTACCTCAGAAATACAGTCACTAAGTTTAACTTTCCATCCCAAACTGACAGGTTTTTCCCTTTTCTGGATAAAGATTGGGTTTACCCATTTACTATCGATTTTGCAGCTGATGCTTTACCTATGGCATGTTCTCTCTTTTGTCCAAATTTCAATAATGTTGTAAGTTTAAAAGTCGGAGCAACAGCATAATAGCGACTTCAAGTTGGCTGCCAGCGCAAGAGCACCCGCGAGAAGGTTATTTCCGTGACAGCGTGACGAAACGGAAATGCACAATAGCAGACGACTGTCGCCTGGCGGCACGCAACGGCGCAAGTGGTATGAAAGGAATTGTAATATTTGATGATGGGTGATGTCAAGCCATAAAACAAAAAATAGCTCAACACTCAAACCTAAAGGTGATCAGTATTGAACGAGGCCGTTATCTCATAGCGGAGATGCTGAAATAAGGCCGGGGCCACGGGAGCAACAACACGTGGCGCGGTCAGAAACATCAGAAAAAACCTGTTCGCACCACCGTCATCCCGCAGCATCCGACGTCCGTATGAAAACCTCGGCACGTACTGATTCCTCCGCAGGCGTTCTTCGTACTCCGTAACAACTTGCAACATATGTGCCACGATTTTAGTGCTCCAAGAAGAACGCTACACCACTACAGCTCAAGCTATGACTGTTCAGACGGCTGCTACAAGACGCGTGTTGCACTGTAGGTGTTTCATAAAAAAAGCGGAGACATGGGTGAACGGCCGGGAAAAGGGCCCGACTATATGGTATACATTTTTGTCTTTCTCGTCTGTATTAGTATTTGTCGATCGTACAAATCAACCCTTTCAGACCAAGCCCAAGTCACTCTCCAACTGAGAGTAAGTCATTTCAATTTTGGGTCAAGCACTTTAGGCGGTCCGTCCTTCCTGACGCGGGGGCAACGAAAAAGTTTCTCACCGGGACCCGAACTTGCTCTCGGCAGCCTTGGGATCTCCCGAAAATGACGCAGTGCTACCTACTACACCCTGACGTTCAGTTCAAACGCAGTCCCTCGAGATTTTTCGTGCAGCAGTTCGATTTCAGCAGTGCCCAGACCGGCTTCAGAGTACCACCAGAGGTAATGTGGGCCATAAGGCAACCATTTCATTCGACAGGTAGGCGTTTTGTCTGACATTTTGTACTTCAGGCTCTCCATGACAATTTCCACTCTCGGTTGCTGCATGAGACTGCTGGTTAGCACTTCAGATAGAAGTAATGACAAACGAATTATAATTACCGTGCGGCATGCGCTTCATCCTAGTGAAAAGCTACGAGTGAAAAATATTCGTATGCTTTCCCGCCCTACATCCAATGGTGTAGCTACGATTTTTGCGCCCCTATGCAAAACTTATCGATGAGGCTTCTCATGCCCACGAGATACATGGCTTCTTTTTGTTAAATTGTCATAAATATATTCGGTTTTCAAATCAAGTTCTCGCGAATACGCTCCAATATACCCGAATAGTGGGCGAAGTTCAGTCACAACCAGTACAGTAATTACTGCTATGGACATGTGGGCTTCCGTATTTGGGGGTCAATATGCTTTGTATACTTTTGCTACATCCCTGCCTATACCTTTTGTTTCCACTTACTCACGATTATGTCCCTGTCTCACGCTATTTGACCTCAGTGCGTCTCTGTTTTACGGTGCTTGGATATGATCACACACAGCTCACTCAACCTTAACCTTTAGGCACCATGCATCCTATATATTGGACAGACGTACCGCTACTCTCCAGGGTACTCCTTTTATATATTTAGTCAACAAATATATTTAATTACTTTTTTAGGACTTTCTCTCACTATCTTCGTTTATTCCTCCACAAAATGTCGTGCATTTCCTAATGCTACCATTCTTAGACCATGAAATATTCACTTTACATAAATGGTGTGCTAAACTGTAAATGTCCAGCTCCAGGGCCAAAAGGTTAAAAGGTGGTTACTTTAACCAATGTTGGCCCAATGTCGTATTGAACTCAACAGCGCTATCCGTGTGTATGTCGAGCTCAAATCGATACATTTTTTACTGTTTAATGTTGGTTTTTCCTCGGCTTCTGCATTATAATGGGTGCTTTTGAAATTCGAAATTTACAGATTTTCTAGAAAATTAAATTGGACCATGCTGTTAAAATTCGTGAGAATTATTTGTACTGCAAGTGATTAAGAAGGAATGTGAGGTTGTGACGTTATGTCTGTGCAACTGTATGAGATGACCGGCATGTGAATGCGATTGCTGAGCGAAGGCCAAACGAAAGCTTAGGCATACGGTTCAATCGGATGGAAGCAACAAAAGCTTTTCCAATGGCGTGATGTGGATCAACTCCCGTCCAACGAAAAGGTCAGTCACCGGATCAATCACGATTTTCCGGTAACAGTAGTCAAATCACGTGTTCTTTGGTATCGACTGGGTAAAAGAACATACTAAATCCCAAAGTGTTGAAGGGCAACGAACCCTAGCAAGTCAATCCACTCCTGTCAGTATAAAAAAAAACTGATGCCCATACTGCATTTTCCGTGTACATAATTATACAGACGCCCAGTTACATTTCTAAATCAACAGAAACACGTGTTGACATTATTAAGCAACCAATGAACAGATTATCTTGGTGTATATCGCTTTCTGCAGTCTCACCCTACATATTTCGGCTCCTAAAGGAATTTCTGGGCATTACTTGCCTGTCCTCATATACAGTAATACATAAACCCCCCAGAATTATTTCATATCGTCAGGGTGACCCATTTTTGTTACTGCGTACACAATCTGACGCAAGACAAAAAATTCAAACCCACACAGCACGACCCCTCCACATAAACTATTCGTGCACTGGGCGTGTTTAAAGCTGGATAATGGAGTGTGTGTGCTACCAAGCCGAGGTATCATGGTTCTGAGAGCTAACACGTGGTCACATTTTCCGCCGATCATTGACGTTAGTTCTAACCATGTGGTAATCGTACGAATTTGATGGTGTGTCTGACACAAATGACAGCTGTACACTTACCTGTCTGCAGGGGACGACCTGTCCATCAACTGTCTGGCAGGCGTTTAATTTACGAGCTTCATTAACAGGAATACAGCACTACTGAGGAGGTACCTGACCCAAAACACCATTCGAACACGCAGTACAAGCACTGACAGTGATCGATAAGCGTTCGTAGTTAATCAACTGCATTGTAGGTGGCAGTGTTAGTAGTGAAAGATGCAAGATGTCGTAGCAAGTTTAAAGGCTGTCAACTTTACCTTTCAAAATATAGTTCTCAACTCGAAATTTGAAGTTTTTTTTTTCACATTCATACTGCACGAGTATTTCAAGAAATTAAATAAAATACAATTTTTCGAGAGGTTTTCCCTGAACATGACAACTGTAAATTTAATTGGCGACTCTGAAAGTACGTATTCCGTAGACTATTCTGCGTTCCGGAAAACACGTTAGGAGTATTTCGCGCATACATATCTAAATTGTGGCCATGGCTAATTTTAAATGAAGAGTCCTCTAAATTGGTCATTGTTTGTGGTAATCTCAAACAGCTGAATAGGAAAGGAGACGGAGATTTCACAAGGACGAAAATTATCAGCTTGAATGCCTGACCATGCCATCATCAGGCCAATATTTATAAAAACTTAAAAATGCTGGTGCATGTAACCCATCAATATTATGGGATCCCATTCACAATCGTTACTGTTCTTTATAGTTGATACCAGCTACAGTTGTGTTACCTGTACTAAAAGTCTGAATTCTATGTTATGAGTACCATACACATATTACTAAAGTACTTGTTGATGGACCACTTAAGCTTGTTGTGAGGATTTTGTTTTCAACTGCTGTACACTATGTTGAAATTTTGTACATTCTGGTAAAACAGAGTATTGGAGATGTATGTCGTTATGCTCTCGATTTTATTTATTTGAGAGCTGGATGTTAGCCATGTTATTTTGGTAATGTATTAACCCCAATATGAAATGTGGATTTTGGAAGAAAATCACAAGAATCTCTGCAATGTTACATAGACCCACTTCTGTATTTTATGCTAGCAGCTGGCATACATATGCAAACTATAGCTGGTATCAACTATAAAGAACAATAACGATTGTGAATGGGATCCCATGATATTGATGAGTTATATGCATCAGCATAGATAGTTGTGACAGAGAGGGTACATATTTTGTTCCATTTTAATATTGTACTTTATTAAACACGAATGTCCTCTACCAAGATGCTTATAGAAAGGTTTTCAGTCACATTAACTTTTTGTCTATTGCCAGGCAATTTATTATGTAATGTGAATCTGTCCTCAAAAGGTATTTTTGAGCAGCAATGTTAAAATTCAATTCACATTACTGGGTCTATTGCAGTAAAACTAATTCCACACAAGGAAACAAGTGCCGTCACTGTAAATCTACATCTCTATTGGAGAAATAAATGGACTAATTTCTTTTGTCTTATCCATACTTTGGCTAACTTCAACACTGTTATTGTGTACAGGGCCAATTGTTTTGCTTATATTTAGGTGTAGTTCAATATGTACCATATGAAACTTGTTAACTTTTTTTATGATCCATTATTGAGAATACTGATTAGGTAAAGATACCCTTGTCCTTAATTAAGAACCATGCTTTCTTATCTTGCCACTAAATAGAACTACAAGATTAGCTTCATGCACTGTCACTTTACCCCCTGTATCTATGGCACAGGGAGCCAGTGGAACCCACAGCCAATCTGGACACGTGGAAGGGATAAAAATCTCTTGTCCCTGAGAAGAACTGATGAGAATATTGATACACTTTAGTTTTGATCCATTACACCAAATTCAATTAAAATCTGTTAAAATATTTTGGAGACGAAGCATGACAATACATATGCAAACAAAGATGTTCACTTTACATACTGCATTACTTACTTACCACTCACTGGAGCAGAGTCCTTCTTGAGAAGCTAAACGGTTTGCAGCTAGTCAAGAAATTCCCTGCATTTTATGGAAATAGAAGGCTCCTTACTGCATTCACAAGTGCCCGCCACCTGCCCCTATCCTGAACCAGCTTGATCCAGTCCATACACCCACATTCCACTTCCTGAAGATCCATCTTAATATTATCTTCCCATCTACATCTGGGTCTCCCAAGTGGACTCCTTCCCTCAGGTTTCCCAACCAAATGCCTGTATATGCCTCTACTCTCCACCATACGCGCTACATGCCCTGCCCACCTCATTCTTCCCGATTTTATCACCTGAACAATACTGGGTGAGCAGTACAGATCATTAAGTTCCTCATTATGTAGTTTTTTCCACTCCCTCATTATCTCACCCTCCTAGGCCCAAATATTCTCCTCAACACCCTCAGCCTACATTCCTCCCTCAATGCGAGCGACCAAGTTTCACACCCATACAAAACAGAAGGCAGAATTATAGCTCTGTATAACTTAATCTTAATTTTTGGATAGCTAACAGTAAGACAAACGATTCTGCAGTGAATGATAGAAAGTATTCTCTGATTTCAATCTACTCTTTAATTTCTTCCTGAATAGAATTTTGATATGTTAAAGTTGTTCCCAAATATTTGAACTCTTCCACCCTTTCAAAGGAACTATTATCAGTTTTTATACTGTGACTTTGTTCTGCATTCTGATCTCGAGACATGACCATGTAATTAGTTTTATCAGCATTTACTTCTAGTCCAATCTCCTTATAGCCAATATAATAGCTAAATTTTCCTTTGCAGTATGTATGTTTCCTCCCAGTATATTAACATCATCAGCATTAACCAGAAGCTGATGTGCACCATTTAATTTCAAGCCATTCTGGCTTGCCTGAACCCTCCTAATGCCATACTCTGAAGCAAAGGTGAAAAGCAATGGCGATAGAGCATCTCCTTGTTTCAAACCATTCCTAATAGGAAACATGTGAGACAAATTCATGTTTATCTGGACCTGCTATATGTTCCAGACACATTTTTATTAGCCTTTCCAGTTTCATGGGGATGCCAAACTCAATGAGAATATTATTCAATACCTCCCTCCTACCTGAATCATAAGCTTTCTTGAAGTCTATAAATAGCTGATGTACTGCTTCATTGTATTCCCATTTTTTCTCAACTATTTGATAAATGCAGAATATATGATCAGAAGTTGACCTGTTGCATTGACTGCACATAGAATTAGTAGACACTATTACTGGCATAAGTGAAGAAAACCAGTTCACGTGTTACAATGATTTGGTATGGTCTGGATGACAAAAGTTTGACTGCCAGTGAAAGTGGGCATTTTTTCGTACTCTACAGTATGCAGTGGTAAAATGACTGATTTGTGTAACTCTCCATTAACATCCACCTAGTGCTAAAGCAGAGAATGTACAGAACTTTATTTTCATTCATTGTGTGGCCTGTCTTATGACAGGTCCATACCATTTTATGAAGGGAATTTTCCATCTTCTGCTTCCTCTGTCAAATTCCATTAGCTTACATTTTACTAAAGGTCAGCTAGCAGCTGCTTACATCTCCTTCATCTTCTCATCCTCTCCATCTTTCCTTAAAACACATGTTTCAAAAGGCAGTTCCTATGCAAGATATCACCAATCCAGTTAGCCTTCTTTTGTTATATGAAAGAAGTTACTTTCTTCCTTGACTTCATTTTTCACAAGATCAGTCCAACTGATCCCCATTGTTCTCTAGAAAACTATCTCACCTCATGATAAATAGGCACAAAGCCATCCAGTGAATTATCTGTGTTCCTACAAAAGTATGTACATGTGACTGTTCACGCTGGGTGTAAAGTACAGAAAATGCTTCATAAGCCATCAGACAATAGTGGAGTACTAATGCAGTCTTCTGCTATTTTACCTAAGAAATCCATGACTGTGATAAAATCTAACACAGCCAAACTAAAGTGCCAGAACCTGAGGTGGCTTGTGACTGTATGGAAATATGGGGCCTAAGACTACATAAAATCTCCTTTCAGGATAGGTAATGATGCTGTTTGTCAATGTCTCTGCTACATCAATGGTGTAATGATGTCTAGTGATGTAGGTCATGTGCACGATGGCTTTCAGACCAAAATCTGATGTGGTGCCAAACCTAGAACCTGTTGGTAAAGGTGCCACAACAGCACAGTTACAAAGGAGAAGGTTTAGAGCCTAAGCCTTCCCTTGTAATCTTTCTCCCGCACTGTTCAGGAAACATACGTTTAAATCCTTTCTCATTTCTTGGCAAAACACACTACAGAACACAACCAACTGACAAGACATCAGCCCAATCCTGGGAGTCAAAGATCCTGGTTCCTGACTGTCATGATCTTGTTAAAAAAAGTAATATTTAATGCACTTATATGCTGAGACAGACTGATATTAGACTACAGAGTAGTTACAGAACATTTGGAAACAACACAGTGTGCTGGGGATTTGGGTTTGGAATAGCAACAAATATGGATGTGTGATATTCTAATTACAATACAGTTATCTGATTTTTTGGAGTTTCAGGCATAAGATGTGGGAAGGAGTGATCAATCACAAACATATCAATGGTATTTTAGGTGTACTGAACCCACAACCAATGTATGCCAACTTCAACTAAAGGACAGGCAGTTGTAGAACCAACAGAAAGCACTGAGGTTCCTGCTTGCATCATCTCAGATCATTGAGTTCATATTCCATTATAAGGAATGACTAATGAATTTGTCAATTAGACAAATCAAGTTCTTAAAAACAGAGTCCTTGAGAAACTATCAACTGACTGGTCACAGTATTTTCCACCTTTAATAGGACGTGATGACACTGCCATACAATCTACAAATACCAACAACTGCAGTGCACATTCATATGTGAATAACAACCAAATACATTTGTATCCTCCTACATGTATCAACCATGATCAGCAAAAAGTTTGTACATACAACCAGAAGCAAGCTACTAAAGGTTTACATACAATGTTGTGTCATTTGTCTGTTGCACACTGACAAACAACCACACAATGACTGGGCATTTCTTAAACTTTATTTTCACCCTACATTAAATGTAAGTGTTCAGTATCATCATAAATTAAAAATTGCTTTAAATTTAAATTTAATTTTTAAGAGCAAGTATAGGTGTATCCAGGTAAGGGTGACACCCTGTCCAGGTACATTTAGACACACACTTTCACAATGAGATTTACACATGTAATTCACTCCCTACAAACACATAAGCAGATTGTACAACTTTCATGGTGCTTGTAGCTGGGTGATGCTAGGAAATATAGAGTGGCTGCAAAAGAACTGTCACTTTTAAAATGATATGGAAAACAAATGTGGCATATTTACCCTGTAACACCTGCATCAGTCAACAGAGAAACTCTCCTCCAAGTTTTGTTTCAAACGAGCTGGGTGACTGTTGTTGCATGTCACTGCAGCTAGATGTCACTAGTTTTGAAAAGAGCTGCAACAAAAAAAAAAATAATTGGCATGTTCTGCAGTTGGCAAAGAAATAGTTTGCAACAGTTCAGCAATGGTCAGTGCACACAGTTTCACATGAAATCACCCAGCTGAGTAACGACTGATGTCGAATACAAGACATCCAAATGGAAAGGGTGCATTTGCAAAAACAAGGAGTCCTGGATGGCCTTCTTTGTCTGATGCAACTATGGACTGTAGTCAAGCTTGCTAGCAAAGCAGTCCACAAAAATTAATATCCAAGGTGATTTCATGTGAAATTGCATGCGTAATGCATGATGCACACCTCTTACTGACTCATTCTTTGCAAACTGCACATAATGCCAACTCTTCTGTTGTGGGGTAGCCGTTTTCAGAACTAGTGGCATCTGACAGCAGCAGTGTGCTACGAGCCACATGTTTTGTGCACCACTTTGAAAGTGTAAAGATTTTTTTGTCCACCTTGTATTATGCCACACGCATTTTTATTGAAGAACGGCGACATTATGTTCCAATTAAGTTCAGTGCATGTCTGTAACAGGCAGCTTATCAATAGTCTTCACAGATTTACAAACATTACTACAGAACATCCAATTTTCAGCACATTTTAAATTAATTTTAATACAAAACAAACATACATTCATTCACTCTGCAGTCCTGTCTTATAACAAGTCCATAGCCTTTTCCAAAGTGAGTTCTCCACAGAGCATGATCTAGTGCTTCCTCTTTTAATTTCCAGGATCCTCTCTTTTCTTTAAGATCATCCAGTAGCTGCTTATATCTAATATTAACAGTTATAAGTAACCAAATTTACTATTAATAAATGCTTTATAATAATAAATATTGTAGATAAATTAAAAGACCGTACGTACTTTAAGAACTGAACCACAGTAGGGATGATTATATCAATGTCAGCAAATAAAATGACACAAAATTTTATGTAAACCTTAAACATTTTTAATTGTACAAAATACCTGATGATGACCATAGTTGAGACATGTAGGAGAATACAAATATATATGGTTCCTTTCCATATATGAATGTGTACTCCGACAGTCTACATTCATATATGGACAGGAACCATATATATTTGAATCCTCTTACATGTCTCATGTCATGATTGTGTACTCTGACAGTCCAATTAAAACTACATGGGAAAACAACAAAAACAAACCAAGAAAACAAGCAGTCGCAAATTACCGGCTCAACACAGGTCACAACTGTCTTGCAGCACACTTCCACTGCACCAAAATCTTCAGCTATAACTACTGCACAATATGCAAACTGAAGAACACAATAATGGACAAAGATCACCTCCTTGTGTGCCCAAAACTGGACCATACTTCTAAAGAATTATCAAAGCTGTACTGGGATGCCAGAAGATTAATGGAATAAATCCAGGATCTGCCATTAGAC
>Ga0209755_10007705_pt1 | contig 11632 bp, 8 predicted proteins | sample TergutCo191P1_FD_187301 | JGI IMG/M metagenome (GOLD analysis project Ga0209755, IMG submission 187301) | Cornitermes sp. P1 segment gut microbial communities from Petit-Saut dam, French Guiana - Co191P1 (SPAdes) (version 2) | ecosystem: Host-associated > Arthropoda: Insects > Digestive system >...
GGGGAACTTATCAAAAAAAGGAGCATATTTTCTGTAATGTCATGCACCAACATCTCCAAAAAATGTTATTGATTACAAATCTTGTCCAATGTGGTCCTCAAATCATGTCTCATATACAATTCAAACATATGACTATAAAAATATTTCTATCTTCTGGGATGTGACACCACATAGTCAGGCAGGAATGTGCCAACATTTCAGGTACACCTCCTGAACAAAGGCAGCAGGACCCTCTTAACTCTAGTATATTTCTACCTGACTACACAGAATTGCATTTCAGAAGACAGCAACCTTCAAAATCACTGAAGCAAGAACCTCAATCCTCAAATGGTTAATGAAAGTATAATTATACTAACCAATGAATGTACTGACTAATGTCCAGAGGATAGGAAATACTCTTGGAGCTCGAATAATAAGCACTCTCCCCATTGTCTCAGGGTAGTTTGCTTCCACAATTTCAATAATCCTAAGCAAAGCCTGAAACACATGTAGAACAACAGCATTAATGAGACTGGCATTCAATAATATGAGCTTAATGGGTATCGATTCTATTTTATTTGTCGACCAAAATTTATGACTTACTCAGTTCACATAGTGACTACACTGTGGGCTGGATTTCAAACAAAATGGGGTTTAATTCCTGGCAGATGCACAAATTTTTCTCTTCTCCACAGCATCCCCAAGTCCAGGTCCATATAGCATCCTATCCAGTGCATACTGGGAGCTCTTTCTCTGTTTGTAAATTACCCAGGTTGAGAAAATGACCAATCAGCTCAATCTCAAGCAAAGGTTAAGAATGCATGAAGTCATATTTCCAAACCTTTAACATCTTTATCATAAACAGGTGAATTCAGTGGTGGGACAACTTGATCTTAACCATCATCTGTTTTTCACCATTTGAATACCTGACTTTATATTCTGTATTACATTTCCTGCATTATATTTTTTCAGTGATTTCACAATAATCTACCTAGAAATGAGCTGTTCATTCATTTCTTCTCAGTGTTACATAATCTGCACCATGAAGCATTCTTCTGGTCACATACCTTTACACCAGGTCTCCAGAGATGCCTCATATTGAGTCCTTCCAGATCAACTAGAAGTGACCATGTTGAGACCGGTTTTCCTTTAGTCCTTGTAGCTTCTTCCATCAACTGTAGGCCTTCCTCACACACATGCAGAGTCTAGAAAAGGATAAACCAGTTCATTTTGAACTCTCAGTACCCACTGCACATAATATATTTACTCCCAATGCACAACAGTGATGTTGGGCAACCATCCCATTCACTATTACTTTCCAATAAAACAGCAACCACATCTGTTTGTGACATTAGACAAATCAAACATATCTCTTTACCCCCACAACTGCAGCTGATTTTGTCAAATACACTTTTGTAGCACCCAAAAGAGTATCTGAACACCATGCAGCAGAATCCTTCCAGTGAAGCTTACATTTCCTCAATTAATCCAAAATTCCTTGCCTCATATTAAACATACTACTTCATGGCCATGATCACAGAAGCCTGTCATTGACCCTATCATGAGCCAGTTGAATTCAGTCCACAGTTTCACATTCTGTTGTTCCAGGACCCACTATTTATCCTTTCACCTATGCCTAGGTCTGTCAAGTGGTTGGTCAATTTGGTGCTGAATGGATATAATACAGTACAGACCTGAATAACTGACCTAAAGAGGATTGAAGGACAATCAGATAATCATAAATGTCAAGATAATACGTAAGACTAATGAGAAAAATGAGGGTATGTATCATTTCGCTGTATAACTCAAGTATTAAATTATCAAAAAATACAATAATGAAAGAAATCAAATTATCTGACAAACAAAAACAGTATTTAACACAAATTAAATTCGTATATAAAAGTTAATTTTCTAAGAAAATGAATAATGGCTCTTTGTTACCAAGCCTGCTTCCTTTTTTCTGCAGAAAGGGCAAAACATCACCTGAACAGTAGTATGTCTGTAGCAGTCACATCCCTTTAATGTCCAACATATGCAAGTATTGTCTCAATAGCCTTTAATCCCCTACTATTGCTGATTCTATCAACTATCCCTGCCCCTATACTACCATCTTCTAAATGGTCAACACCAGTATAACTAATAAGATCTATCAAGTTGTTGTTGGTCAGCTGCTGTACCTCATCATGATTCATCCATTCTTTATGTCATCAACATTTATGCTTTTACAAATTGTTATATGTTATAAAAAAGGAACAAGATTTTCACAGTTTCCTTCCACTGTTTCCCCTGTTGGTTTATCTTCAATTTATTATCCCGCTTTTCCAAATACCTTTCTCCATGTTCACATCATTGTTTCCTTTCAATTTCCTCCTAATCATGGACTGTCCAATAAACATCTTTAAGCTTTATTTCCTTTAACATTTTCTAACATTTCCCCTCCTTCATCAGCAAGTTCTATGAGTGACTGAAGAAGTGTACAATGATATTCTTTCTGCAGTGTTTCAATGACTCCTTGGTCCACAGGTCAACACGATGAGATGACATTTGTTGCAAAACTAATACTCCTCTTTCACCACTCTTTAGTTTCTTTCAGTAGAATCAGCAGGTGACCTGTCAATGTCAAAAGCTGTTTTCCTTTCCAAGTTTCTTTTTGGATTCAAAAATACTTTCTACTGAAGTGTCCAAACCAAATTCAATGAGATTTTTGTCCATCTATAAAATCTGTTTTCACTACTACACCAAACTGGATGTACTGTTTGAAATACATTTTTGAGAGCATAAGGTTTTGGAATTTTCTGACAAAACAAATTTCAGTTCATGGTTACCTGAGGAACTACAGCAGGCAAGAATTCAGTTGTTCTTTGCTTCCTGTGGAGCCAGAGGCTGTTTCTTCTTGGTGGGAAGCCACAGTATTTGACAAATGCATTAAAAATGTAAATGGTTTTATCACAATTATAGAGATATTGACGTGATAAACCTTCATTTTTATAAGAGAATTATCCTCTTAATTTTGAAAATGATTCAAAATCTTCCAATAATCTCCACACATGACGAGCTGCCTCACTCTATAACATTTTTCCATTAACAGATAAATGCACAACTGCACCTGTGTAACTGTACCAGTAACAAAAGCACACCAATGCAACTGACAATGAGCACGTACATAAAATTAAGGCAATTAAACTGTACACACATAAATGTGGTAAAAGGTAAAGCAATCCCTACACAGGCCTGGGCAGGCCCTTAGGGTTCCAAGAATTTCTAGGGAACTGGCACATGAAGGTGGCAAGGTTGTCAGCCCTATGCACTGGCTGCCTTTACTCCCCAGGACAGACCCATGGTATTCATTTCTGTTAGAGGCTGAGTGGACCTGAGAGCCACAGTGCGGCCAGAATGATTAAAGTAAATGAAAAATTCCAATGATCCCATCCAGAAACAAACTCATGACCTTCTGGCTTCTAGCACAGTGCCTCAACCAACTGAAACACTGCATACTTCACATAAATGAGGTAAGGGGCTGTAATTTATACTTTTACACCTTGAGTTGATTGCTGGTAAAATATAATCACTGTTGTAAAATTAATGTTGACAAATGCAACATAGTACTGATGTCACAGCACATGTGACAAAAAGGAACATCAGATAATCAGAATTTAATGTATTAGAGTACAGGATAACCAGTCAAAAACTTACAAGCTGAAGAAGCCCCTCTTCTCCAACAGCTTTCAGCAATCCCTTCACATCCATTTGACCAAGTCGCAGCAGATACAATGGTCGGCCATCTGAACACATTTCAAGAAAATTTCGTTACTCACATCTGAACAACAACTTGTCAAAGGTGAAACTTTTAGGTCAAATACCAATTCTGACAGCTACAAATGTTAGCACAGTTTGACAGTTTTCTGATACAGTCACAGATGTTGGTACACTAATAACACAAACAGTTACAGTTGTCAGTACTATTTAACCATTAGGACATTCACTAATTACACTGGTCAACAAAGATTTTGGCCCATGAGGAAAAGCATGTTTCTGATGTATTTTTGGACACTGAATTCAAATATGTTTCCACAATTTCTCTATCACCCACACCTTTCAGTCCAGGCTAAAGGGCTGGAATCTTCTGTGGCAGAACGCTAAGGTGTGTTTTTACTGTGGGCGCCATGAAGAATTCAAGGATTTCTTCTCCCAGGAAGATGGTGTAGTGTTTTGCAATAATGTTTGTTCTATTATGGAAGTTCTTGGCCATGAATTTAACCCAGATCAGTGGTGCTTGTTCACTGATTCGTCAAAAGCTTGAAGGTGGTTCTACTCCACAACGGCAATAAATTCCCCTCTGTTCCTTTTGGCTCATGAAGCCTACATGAAAGAAAGTTATGAAAGCATAAAGCTACTGTTGGGAAAGATTAAGTATGATAAATTTAAGTGGAAGTTATGTGGTGATATCAAGGTTGTGGCACTGTTACTTGGAATGCAACTCAGGTACACAAAATACTGCTTTTCCTGTGTGAGTGGGACAGCTGGGACAAGAAGAATCACTATGTAAATAAAGTGTGGCCTAAACAAACATCACTGATGCCAGGGGAGAAAAATGTCATCAATCCTCCCCTTGTTCTTCCAGAGAAAATTTTTCTGCCCCCTTTGCACATAAAGCTGAGCCTCATGAAAAACTTTGTGAAAGGTATGGATAAAACTGGCCATGGATTCAAATATTTGAGGAATAAGTTCCCAAATGTCAGTGACACAAAAATCATGGAAGGTATATTTATAGGACCCCAGATCAGGGAACTGATGCAAGGCAAACAGTTCGATGAAGACCTGAATGAGACTGGAAGAAATGCATGTTTGTCTTTAAAGAGGATTTGCAAGGATTTCTAAGGAAATCACAAAGCAGCGAACTATCAGGATGTTATGCAGGACCTGTTGACTTCGTACAAAGCTATGGGATGCAATATGAGTCTGAAAATCCACTTCTTGGAGTCCCACTTGGATTTTTTCCCAGAAAATCTTGGCAAAGTCAGTAACAAGCACGGTGAAAGATTTCACCAAGTCATTTTGGCTACGGAAAAGAAGTATCAAGGCAAGTGGACGTCAAGTATGTTGGCAGACTGTTGCCAGACACTGAAGAGGGATGTATCTGAGGTCAATTACTGGTGAACGTCATATGCCTCTACATTTTACAGGTAAGTTTCTCCCTGTTTCATTAGTGTGTAAAGTACTATTTTGTACAAATAGAGTGGTCTGTATCTTTGAAACTCTACCTGATAGAAAAATTCTGTATACATATCTGAATTCAGCATAAACAGTACTGCTAAGTTCACCTACTGAAGTTCGTAGGACAAAAAAAAAGTTAAATTTTGTTGTCCAGTGTTATCATAGAGCCTATAATATGTAGCTTTCAAAGGGAAAACCACACACAATGTCAAGAGAAATTTGTCAACGCATGTATCCATGAAAATATATTGGAAAACTACCCTATAAATTATGAGAGATTTAAGACCCAGAATAGCTACTAATGGCCAGTATTCTTTTCACTTTAAACCCCCATTTTTGCACTTGCTCATATTATCCACTGTATTTCACACATTATTAAAGATAAACACTTCAAACAGACAGTATATGCTACAGAATGGATCAATCCACCTGTGCCACAAGTTTCAAGAAAACCCACCTATTTTTACACAGCTCAGTTCAACGGCCAATTTTATTTTGTTCATTTTCACCCTAAGTTTTATTTTCTGGGTTTATCCATTTCAAATTCCTGCTGCTGTAAGTGGGGACCCCCTGCTATAAAATTTGGAGCTAAGTGTATTTGCCAACAAATTTCCTCAGAAGTTCTTCAGATTTCAGATTTATGTTGATGTTCATGTTTCATGAAAGTGCTGATGTACCTGGGTGATGAGGCAAATGAGTTCATATGCAGTCAGTAGGAGAGGAAATGAATGCATACAGACAATCATTGCATTGCTTAGTGCAATATGGGACCAAAGGCAACTGTCCTGCATTCTGCTGTAAAACTTTCTGTGTGGTTTTTGTGAACAGTAGTTTCATGCTAATGTCTATCTTCAGCTCAACAGTTCAGTCCATTCCCTGTCAGAGCAATAACAGATGATAGGTCAGGCAGTGCAGACACTTGAATCATGTTCTGGGATTCAGAAGGTGTTGGATTTGTTGTACGGTGAGATTTGTTGATGTGCATTTAGTAGTATGGCTACAAAGAGAAAACTTACAGACCAAGGCATCATGGAACAGACATCAGAATCAGACTCTTGACACACATTCATCTGAATATGGAGACAATTCTTCTCCAGAGTGACAGACACACTGAGAGTGACATGACATTACTGACACAAACTGCACACAGTGAAGTGACAACACAAATTGCTGACCTTCAGTACTTGCAGTCCACACTTTTACAAGGGATCCCAGTGGATTACAACAAACAGAAGCACCCTAGATCACTAAAGACTGAACTCCAATTAGTGTTTTTGTACTCTTCTTTTTTGAGATTACACAGCTGTTGATGGAATAGACAAACAGATTTTATCACCAGAACCTGGACACACTGGACAAAGGAGAGTCCCCACTGCCTGATGTGACTGTTCAAGAAATTTGTTTTTGGCAATTATTTGGCAAATGGGGCATGATCAGAAGGATAATTTGAATTATTACTGGTTAACACAAAACAGTTTTACATGGCCTTTTATAGCAACATTATAAAACATGACAGATTATTTCATATACTTAGATTCCTACATTTTCCCAATAACAACAAAAAAAAATGCAGACAAGACAGATAACAGTTATGAATGCCTGCTAAATATGAGAACTAATTTGACAAGCTCAATGATTCATATGCCAAACATTACAGCACAACTGAACATTTAGAAAGTGACTGACCGTGTTATTCACAGACAGAATCATGTTTAAACAGTATATACCAAAGAAACACAAAAGGTTTGAGATCAAAATTTACAGACTTTGTGATCCTAGGGGATATACATAAAATATGAGTGTGTATTTAGGCAAAAGAAGCAACATGCAAATCCTTCCATAACAGCTACTTATGCAACTGTAACTGTACTTACTGCAAGGCTTGAAAATGTGTGAAATAAACTACACACTGACAATTTCTTTTCACTGAAAGTGTTATATGATGAAGTATACACTATGGCAATAAACCGCTGTAGGACTGCTACACCAAACAGAAAAGGGATGCTGAAGAATTTTAGACAGAAAATTAAACTGAAGAATTTTGGATAGAAAATGAATCTGTAGCCGAGTGATATGAGGACTAAGGACAGGACAGGACAGGACTTGACAGCCATAGTGTGGAAGGACAAACATAAAGTAAACATATTGGCAAACAGGCATTCTCTACAACTGCAGAATAATTTCTGTGATGAGCATGGAAAAGCTGAGAAACAAGCCATATTACAAGACTACAACAGACACATAAGGGATGTGGATACATCCGACCACATGACAAACACTTACTCTCTTAGCAGACGGACAAACAAGCTAGTTTCCCATCTTCTGGACCTTACCATTCTTAACAGTTTTATTATGCATGCCTCTTTTTGTTCAAAACTATCATACCAACAATTCAGACTGACACTGGTAAGGGACCTAATACAAGAGGCAGGCAGGGTGCAGCAACCTAAGACCACAAGACAAGAAAGACAAGCCCCATTCACCAGACAACTAAAAAGACATATGACACAACAAACATTGCCTATGCAATGTAAGAGAATTCAGTGTCATGTGTATTCCACTAAAAACAAAGAAATAAGAATGAAATTCAAGTGTTGAGAATTTCACATAGGGTTGTGTGCTAGACATATTTCAAGCTGTACCACACCAAACTGCATTTTTGACGACCAGCTGACACTAAACTGGAAAAGTGGAGCACATACGCACAAGTAACCATTACTATTACCATTGCAATTACTGAACTAATATTTTTCAGTCACATTTTGCTGAAATAATGTGGGTGGAGATGTGGATTTTACAAATGGAACAAAGAACTGTCAGAAGGCCCTTATATATGTATTTACTTCAATCCACTAATATTTAAAAAAAAAATAATAATAATAAGAACAGCCAACTTGAGATGTCTGTAAATAATTTGTGACTGTGGGGGAAAAATCATACGACTGTTAGAAAGATGAATTAAACCTCACTGGTGATAATAATTTCACATTATCGTCTATATTAAACAAACCTATTAGAAAATGCTGTGGGGGGGAATGTGTATTTATAAATGCAGAAAATTTTAAAAATGTCATAGCAATTGGGGGCAGTGTTGTTCCATTTGTTCTTTGAGGATATGAAATTACTGGGACACTGTTTTCTCAAACAGACTTTAAGGATTACAAGTTCCATGATGGTTACAGGCAAAAAATAGGAGAGGTTGCAACAACAATCATTCAAATAAATGAGCAACAGAATACAATTCTGTTCAATGAACTTAATATACATTCAAATAATGTTAAAATGTTTATAACAAAGAAGACTGTTGTATCTGAGTCTCACCTTTATCACTATGATGCCAGCCACCAGGAAAGTAATCCTTAACAACCTGTGGTGTCTGATATTCTGAGAGAATTCTATCAACCTGATGCTTCTTGCGCCACATCAGTGACTGGGACAGCATCTCCCGTGCCTTCTCCACATTGAAGTCTCTTGCTCTCAGGAACCGCAGAAGTGTAGAATCACTAGGAACCTAGAAACAGATAAACACAATGCAAGTCATTATGTTACCGGACCTTCATACTGACCTAATGGGATCAAACTGTCTACATAATGTAAAAACTACATTCCTTATTTGAATTTCAATACTAAATGCAGGTGTCTTTAAAAAAATGCAAATATGTAAGTAGTACAGAAGAAGAAGGCACAGCCACACATGGACCCAGGGGGACCCCTGCCATCTGACTCTATAATATAAATTTTGCAGCCTACTTTTTCTATTTCATGCGTACTGATTTGCCCTGTCATCACTTGTTGTAATTACACCCTGTACCTAAAAATATTAATTAAATGCCTTACTACTGACAAGTAGTTGTAACCCTTGTAAGGTAAATACAAGGCCTGATTAAAAGTATCACGACAGAGTTCATTTCTCTAGTACCTTACATCACATTGTGATGGGACTATCAAGAGCATGCCTGGATGTTTCCTACATGACCTCAATCAGTAAGACCCTACTGCAGCCATTCCATGTGACACAAACATCACAGTTAAACAGTAGTGTTTGTGTTGTGTGTCATATTTAAAACATCCAAGAGCACAGAACAATGCATGTGTAACAAATTTTATACAAAACTCAAGAAAACAGGTATAAAAATTTATGAGATGAATAAAACTTTTTAGAGAAGGCAATGAGCAATATGCAAGTTCCTAAGTGGTTCCACCACATTAAAAATGGGAGCACACACCTGTATAGAGTGAGGGGCTTTCTGAATGTCCTTCATGGAGCAGAAAGAGCCAATTCACTCAATTGTGCAAAAGCAGACAAAAGTTTCTTTAAAAACACAGATAAAACAAGGGTGTACAGTTATGAATCTGAAACCAAAAAACAATCATGACAATGGAAAACATTATCATGCCACCCAAGAAGGTGCACTAAGTTCAAGGCAACAGAAGGGTGACATGTATCACTTTTTTTAATCAAGAAGGTATTTTGCACCACAAATACACTCTATGAGGTCAAAATGTGAAAAAAGCATTTTTATTTGGAAGTACTAAGATCACCTTGATGCAGTTTGCCATAAATAACAAAAAAAATGGAAATCTGGTACAAGGAAAATTCATCATGACCAAACATTAGCAAAATCAGCCCAATGTGTGCAGCAGTCTTTAGCCAAACACCACATTCCACAAGTGGGGCAACTGTTACACTTACCAGACATTGTCCAAAGTGAATTCTTCCTCCTCCTCCAAATTAAGAATGCCTTGAGAGGTAACTCATTTGAAGATATGGTAACAATCAAACATAATAGGACACAACAATAACTAGATATCCCCAGAACAGAGAATGACAGCCGCTGGAATAAGCACATCCATGCAAAAGTGGCGTACTTCAAAGTCCATAATCAATATAAGGTTTGTATTGCTAATTTAACAGCATGAGTTCAGATACTTTTGATCAAGCACCATAAGTAGGAAACATTTTCACAAATTTAATCATTACTGAGGACAAGTATTCTCACTTGCGATGCATTTAAAGCTGGTATGTGTGGAATGAGGTAGTGACTTGTACAAGAGTATGAGGTAGCATAATCATGTACATGAACCAAAACATTGTAGCTGTAACTGGGTCCACAGAAACATTACTATGCTAAAGAAGCACATCCCAGACAACAAAAACATTACTATGCTAAAGAAGCACATCCCAGACAACAAACATAAAATGTAATACAACTAGACAGTATGGGTTCATCAATATAAAACAGTACAGACAATGACAAAGTAGATCTGTTGAAAGTCACAGAACAAGTAGGCAGCACAAAGATAAAGTGTGAAGTCACCAATAATGAAAATTGATTTACCTTGCCCTTCTGAAGATCTGCCACCCATTTTCGAAGCTGAACTAATCTTGACTCCTGCAAGAGGCTCAACTCTCCCAAATAGCGCTGAATGTAGTCAGTGTCTAACTGGAACTGAGATTCTGGAAACATAATTTATCCTCAATAATCACAATTTACTCCTCACAGTTGTGTATTAAAAGACCTATCTTCATCTGTTCACTGACAAATTCTTAATGCTCTTTACATATTACAGAAAAAAAAATTATAATGAACAAATCATTCATATCCAGCAGAATGTAAGCAGTCTAGAATTGAAAGGGAAAGTTATCCATGTGTACATTATGAAAGCATACATGGAGTGGAGGTATAGCTCCACACATACTATTAGGCTAGGCAACAGAGGGATGTGAGCAGTCAGCTTTATGCCCTGATCACTTTACATCTATGGGAAGAGCCCCTAGTACCCACTGACAGGAGGCTGACAGGTTGGAAAATTTTTTGGAGAAGAGAAATATCTCTTATCCACACTGAAGAGAAATATCTCTTGCTCCTTCCAGGAATCAAAGAGTTCCTCAGACATCCAGCCTCTAGCTCAGTCACTATACTGACTATGCTAACCTGGCACGGTATGTACTCTTTAAAAGATAAAATCCAATCCAAATCCACACACAAATGGAATAAGCCTGTAGCTCAGTCAGTACATTGACTATGCTATCCTGGCACTGTAAGTGGTTTTAAAAAATTAAATCCAATCCCACTGCAAACAAAAATCCAGGTACCTAATTTAGGCAATACCCTGGCAATTGTCTGGAAGAAATTACGAAAAATTTCTGCAAATATAGCTGGTTCAGAGGCTGTGATTTAAGCCCAGAAAATTCAAAATATGAGGCTGAAGTGCTACCCAGTTAACAACATTCAACAGACACTGAGTCAGCTTTCAGCAGTCTGCAGAAATGTCAATATATAGAGAGAGAGCTCAATTAAGGTTTTTTCTAGAGAGCAGTAAATGTTAACACTAAGTTGAAAAAATTTGAGATGTTATTTATCACTTAGCTTATTCATTTGAGCTCCTTAGTATTGAATGTTAAATATAATGAATTGTTAAACTGAGGGCCTTAAAT
>Ga0209755_10007706_pt1 | contig 11630 bp, 10 predicted proteins | sample TergutCo191P1_FD_187301 | JGI IMG/M metagenome (GOLD analysis project Ga0209755, IMG submission 187301) | Cornitermes sp. P1 segment gut microbial communities from Petit-Saut dam, French Guiana - Co191P1 (SPAdes) (version 2) | ecosystem: Host-associated > Arthropoda: Insects > Digestive system...
CACGCTTTTGGCGAAATGCTTTATGAATTGTTCAAGAAAATTTTTGTTTGCAATATGCTGGTAGAGCTTATTTTGCGCATTGAACCTTACGGAATGGAGCTGAAATGGGAATAAGAAATTCTTTTTTTGAGTGGATGCAGCAAAAGAGAAACAAAAAAGTTCGCATAGTGGGTAGCAATTCCATGAAGCACCCAAGCGGAGACATAGACTTTGTTAAAGTCAAAAAGAACGAGATAGTGCTCGGATTGAACGAGATGAGCTTGTGCGGCGCAGATTCCCCATTGCCGGACAATTTTTTGAGAGGCATTAGATGTGAAAATGAAAGCTCGGTTGTTTTAGCCGAGTTTTTGAATATGTTCCAGCATCACTTAGCTATGCTCAGATTCAACGCATTTTTGGCAAAGAGGGGAGACAAAAATCGCATTGCATTATACAACGAAAAATTCTCACCGGAATTTCTGAGAAGTTTCTTTGCAAAGATGTTCCCTGCTTGCAAAGTGCAAGTCCATTGCTTTGAACCGTTAAAAATTAAAAATCCTGCCCCGATTATTTTGGGCGGTGGCGGAAAAATCCTAGGAAACGCCTGTACAACCATAACAGCGGCCATGCGTGTAGATATAGATGGAATTCCATTGGAGCAAAGCCGTGAATTAAAAAGGAACTTCATAAAAGAAAAGTTTCCATTCAAAATTAAAATGTGTTTCAGAACAAAAATTCAAAAAAACGAAGGTTTCCACTTGGGAACCAAAAACTTAGAAGACTTCAAATGGGAGAAATGGCTATGAAAAAAAATCCGGCAATTCTGATAATTTTGCAAATTCTGGTACAGACAGGTTGCATGCAGTTGGAATACGTGGAAATGTTCAAGGCTGAAGATGGGTACTCTTCCGGTTCCGAGGCAGATGGATCAAGCTCATCAAACTTGGGCGGTTCAATATTGCAAATAGGCAAGCATGAACTTGCTCATAGAGGCATAAGTTATTATGAGGCAATTCTTATATGCAATAAAATGTCTCTTGAAGAAGGCTTGGATACTCTTTATCAATACGATAAGCCTGTATTTACGGAAGATTCTCTTTTTTGGCTGCCCAATATCATGGTTTTGGAAGAGCGTTCCGGCTACAGGTTGCCAACAAAAGAGGAATGGCTTGCCGGTGAAGTTGAGAAGCTTGATGAAAATGTTGGCGAATGGCTTTACGGTGAGGCTAATTTTCAATACGCAGTTTTTGAGCTCGCTCCGCATTTTCTTAAAACGGTTGGCTTGTACAGAGAACGGTCTGGTTATCCGGTATATGGGATGAGGGTGGTAAGGGTAGTTTTCTAAATTATAGCCATGGATTTTATAAAAGCGTTATTGCCTAAATTTATTCAATATTTTTTTGTTGGGTTGTTTTGCGCCATTGTGAATTGGTGCGTATTTTATGTTTTCAACTATAGGCTTCAAATTCCTTATCTGCCTGCGGCTATAGCAGCCTTTTTTATCAGCGCAACCGTGAATTTCTTTTTGTGCAAAATAGTGTTTAAGTCCAAGGAGGGCAGGAAAAGGATTACGGAATATGTTATGGTTGTTCTTGTCGGGGCTATCGGATTGTCCATAGATCTGGGCGTAATGACTTTATGCATTGAAATTTTCAGGTTTCCGAACATGTTTGCGAAAATTACCGGCACGGGAGTTGCCTTTATTTTCAATTACATCAGCAAGCAATTTTATATATTTTCTCATAAGTGAAAAAGACAGCGTTAATTATCGGTGCCGGTCCCGCAGGGCTTACTGCGGCATTGGAATTCTTGAAAAAGGGCGATATTCATCCCATTGTTATTGAGCAGGAGAGTTTTGTAGGCGGAATCAGCCGTACGGCGGAGCATAACGGCAACCGAATGGATATAGGCGGTCACAGATTTTTCAGCAAAAACGACTGGGTTATGAACTGGTGGAAAAATATATGCAGCGATATGATGCTTCGCCCACGCCTTTCTCGCATTCTCTATTTGCGCAAGTTTTTCGATTATCCGGTTTCGCTGAATATGAACACCATAAAGGGTCTCGGGCTTTGGCGCATGGCAAAAATTGGGTGCAGCTATTTGAAATCCTGCCTTTTTCAAATTAAGCCGGAAAAAACTTTGCAGGATTTTATGCTGAATCGCTTTGGCAAAGAGTTGTATTTGACATTTTTCAAGGATTACACGGAAAAGGTTTGGGGCATCCCATGCGAGCAAATCAGCGCAGAGTGGGGCGCGCAGAGAATAAAGGGCCTGAGCATTGCAAAGGCGTTAAAGCACGCTCTTTTTAAGAATTCCAAAGAAACCAGCTTGATAGATGAATTCTTATACCCAAAGCTGGGTCCCGGAGCCTTGTGGCAAAATGCGGCGGATAAGGTTTTGGAGATGGGTGGGGAGATTTTGTTTGATAGCAAGGTGGTTGGAATTGAGAATGGAGAATTGAGAATTGAGAATGGGAGAACTTTTAAGTTTGATTATGTTTTGAGCTCTATGCCTGTTAAGGATTTGGTCATGGCTATGGAGGGTGTTCCGCAGAATATTAAGGATATTGCCGAGGGCTTGATGTACAGGGATTTTATTACGGTTGGCGTGCTTTTGGATAAATTGGAAGTTGGCAATATTAAGGATAACTGGATTTATGTTCAGGAGAGCGATGTTAAAGTGGGGCGTTTGCAGATTTTCAATAATTGGAGCGAGTATTTGGTTAAGGATCCGGGCAAAATTTGGATTGGCATGGAATATTTTGCCAACGAGGGCGATGAGCTGTGGGAGATGAGCGAGAGGGTTTTCAAAAAATTAGCCATAAGCGAGCTTGAAAAAATAGGCATTGCAAAGAAGGAAAGCGTTTTGGATAGCGTTGTGCTTAAAGTTCCCAAGGCTTATCCGGCATATTTTGGCACTTACAATAAATTTGGCGAATTAAGGGCCTGGCTTGATGGCATTGATAATTTATTCTTAATCGGGCGCAACGGAATGCACAAGTACAACAATATGGATCATTCAATGCTCAGTGCGATGGAAGCGGTGAAGGCCATTCACAGCGGCTCAACTGATAAGTCTATGGTTTGGAATGTTAATAGCGAAGAGGATTATCATGAGGGTAAAAGCTAGTTCCATGCCTATAATGAAAAAAAATGGGAAAATTGCAATTAGAAGCTCTGCTGCGGAATATTTGCAATTTTTAGCGGCTAGCGGTGAAAATTCCATAGAAGTTGTATATAAAGATGAAAATGTTTGGTTAACTCAAAAGATGATGGCAGAATTATACAGAGTAGATAGAACTGTGATAACAAAGCATATTAAAAAAATATTTGCAGATAGCGAACTTGAGGAAAATTCAGTATGTGCAATTTTTGCACATACTGCTGAAGATGGAAAAACTTACGATACAAAATTTTATTCTTTGGAAGCGATTATTGCAATTGGCTATAAAGTAGATAACGAAAGAGCAGTGCAATTTCGTAAGTGGGCTACAATTGTTTTAAAAACGTTTACAGTTAAAGCGTGGGTAATAGATAGCGAGCGAATTAAGGCTGGTGGCTCTATTTTAGTTGATAAGTATTTTGCGGAGCAACTTGAAAGGATTAGAGAAATAAGAGCGAGCGAACGATTATTTTATCAAAAAATTACAGATATTTATGCGACATCTATGGATTATGATTCAAATTCTCAAATAACAAAAGATTTTTTTGCAATGGTTCAGAATAAAATGCATTTTGCTGTTCATAGACATACTGCAGCAGAAATAATTGCTAAGAGGGCAAATGCAAAAAAAACTAATATGGGTTTAACTTCTTGGAAATATGCGCCGCATGGAAAAATATATAAATTTGATGTTTCAATTGCGAAAAATTATTTAAGCATGGATGAATTGGATTATTTAGAACGGATAGTTACGCTTTATTTGGATTTTGCCGAATTGCAAGCAAACCGAAGAATTCCAATGACAATGGAAGATTGGGCCAAGAGATTAGATGGTTTTTTGGAATTCAATGGAAATGAAATTTTAAAGGATCAGGGGAAAATATCTCACGAGCAGGCAAAATTATTCGCAGAAAGTGAATGGGAGAAGTATCGTATTGTTCAAGACAAGTTATTTCAAAGTGATTTTGATAAGTTATTCTCGTTTGGAATTAATAAAAAAGATAAGTCTATGGTTTGGAATGTTAATAGCGAAGAGGATTATCATGAGGGTAAGAGCTAATGCTATCAATTATTGTGCCATGTTTAAATGAAGAAGCCAGCATACCTTTGTTCTACGAAGAAATGCTTAAAATACTTGTTTCGTTGAATATGCCGGTTGAATTTATATTTGTAGATGACGGTTCAAAAGATAACACATTGAATGTTTTGCGCGAACTTTCCGGCAAAGATGGTCGTGTGCGCTACATTTCCCTTTCGCGCAATTTTGGCAAAGAAGCCGCCATGCTTGCCGGTTTGCATAAAGCTCGTGGGCAATTTGCAGTAACTATGGATGCTGATTTGCAAGACCCTCCGTCTCTTATTCCTCAAATGCTGGAAGCGGTTGCTTTGGGAGAATATGATTGCGCCGGGACTAGGCGAGTTAGCCGCAAAGGGGAGCCGCTTATCCGTTCATTTTTTGCGAGGCGTTTTTATGCTGTTATGAAGCGGTTGTCCGATATAGAAGTTGTGGATGGGGCTCGTGATTTTCGTTTGATGAATAGAACTTACTTGGATGCGCTGCTGACTTTGCAGGAGAGGAATAGATTTTCAAAAGGTATTTTTCCATGGCTTGGTTTTAAAACAAAGTGGTTTGAATATGAAAATGTTGAGCGAACAGCCGGCCACACAAAATGGTCTTTTTGGAACTTGCTCTGGTATTCTTTTGACGGCATTGTGGCATTTTCTTCAAAGCCTCTTGCCATAGCCTCTATTTTGGGAATTCTGCTATTCCTTGTTTCAATTTCGCTTATTATATTCATAGTTGTCCGTAAAATAATGTGGGGTGATCCTGTTGACGGTTGGGCATCGACTATATGCATAATTCTTTTTTGCTCCGGTGTTCAGCTTTTTTCCGTTGGCGTACTGGGGCAATATATGGCAAAAACATATACGGAAGTTAAGTGCCGTCCGAATTATTTGATAAGAGAGGAAAATTGAATGCCGAGTAGTATAAAAAAAATTCTAAGGGAGCCTTTATTTTACTTGTTGCCGTTGCTTGCAGTGGCATATTTAATTGTAACTTCTGCTCATTTGAATATCTCAGATGCAAGAATAATTAGGAACAATCAAATAGAATATATAAAATTGCCTCATTCGGCTAATATGGGGGCAAATGAAACATTTTTTGTATCTTTTAATTTGCGAAAAAATAATAAAACTACAAAATTTACTATAATTCCGGATGATTGCATACAAGAAATTTTGGTTAACGGAGAAAAAATTCCATTAAACGGAGTCAAAGGGCTTTGTGATTATTTTAATGGAGCCAAATTTGATTTTTCAAAATATGTTAAAGAAGGCTTAAATCATTTTGAATTACAAATGCGGAATAATGGAGGTCCGGGAGGTTTGCGAATAGAAGCGCCTTACAACGGATTTCAATCGATTTCTTTCATGCATGTGGCTTTCACTTTCCTGCTTTTGCTTTCTACGGCGTTAATTTTAAGAAAATTTAATTTTAGAGTTATTGCTATTTTTATAATACTGATTGGAATAACTTTGCGCCTAATATTATACACTTACACTGGCCCCATTCAATATGTTTATGATATAGGCGGTCATTTGCATTATATACAGGTAATTGCAGAAGAAAAGCGCATACCGAAAATTGATGAAGGATGGGGGACCTATCAGCCCCCTTCGTATTATATAGCTTCTGCAGCGATAAAGAATTTTATAGACAATTATAGCCATGCTCTCTCTAATAGAATTTTGCAGCAATTTAATCTTTTGCTTTCTTTTGCAAGCATTGTCTTAGGGGTTGCGCTAATCATAAGTTTATTAGGAAATCGTTGGCCTGCATATTTAGCGGCTCTTGTGTCTGTGTCTTGGCCGGGTTTTGTTTTGGCTGCGCCGCGAATTAATAATGATTCCTTATTTTATTTTGGGGCCTTATTCTGCATGTTTTTTGCGCAAAGATACTGGCAAACGCATAAGAATTCGTATGTACTTTTGGCTTCTGCAGGTGTTGCTACTGCCTTAGCTGCCAAGTCAAATGGTTTGGTTATTTTTGGCACTTGGGCCATTATTTATATTTTAGGTTCATTACGTTTTGGGAAAATAAATTCCTTGCGAACATTATTTCTTTCAATATCTATGATTGCAGTGTCTATAGGATTTTCAAATTACAGAACTGCTATTGATGTTTTTGAGGGAAAGAAAAGCGAATTTGTTGGAAATATTGATGGTTTGGACAAGGCATTGATAGTCAATAATACGGCTGGTAATTACTTGTACTTTGATTTACGTGATTATATGCTTGTACCTTATGCAAATAGCAGGAATGATGCTGGTGGGCGGCAATATTTTTGGAACTTTGCGTTAAAGACTTCTCTGTTTGGGGAGTTTAATTTGTGGGATTCTCCAACTGGTCGTGTGCTTGCAATAATATTAAGCGTATTGGCTCTGCTTATTTTTGGATTAGCTTTATGGGGCATTATACATATACAAGTTAAAGAGTACCCATCATTGCTTTTTGTTGTGTTCTTATTTGTGGCTCTTATTTATTTGCGAATTAGCTATCCATACGCTTGCTCAAACGATTTTCGTTATATAATGCCGGTATTGTTTCCTCTTGCCTATTTCTCCATGCGAGGCGCGCAGATTTTGCTAAATTCACGTATTAGAAAGCTTAGTTATATAATTTTACTATCTTTTCCTTGTTTATCCTTTGCTTTTATTGTCGGGAGAGCATTTTAGGAGATGTTAATCTTTCAGCACCCAAACACAGTAACCTTCTTCCCTGCTTTCTCAATCTCTTTCACATAAAGCTTTTTGTCCCAGCCTTTCTTGGGAGTGCGGTCGAAAATAACAACCCAGCCCTCACTGGAGCTTACGCTCTTCATGTATTTCAAAATCTGCCCCAAAGAGTTTTCCGCCGTCTGGCCGCTTTTGTAAAGCTTAAGCTCTATAGGATATTTCTGCTCCTTCCACTTGATGCAAATATCGCAGCGATTACTGCCAAGTGCCATTTCTCGGATAATGTCGCCACCGCCATTTAACACTCGCTGAAAAAAAGCTTGGATTACCAAATGAGGGGCGGCTTCGTCGTACTGGTAAAAGTTTTTCTTGTATTTCTTCACCCATATATCGCTGTTCTCACGCCAAAAGACCTGGAACTCTTTGAGCAGCCTGTTAATGTCTATTTTGCCAGCCTTTACGTATTTGGGCAAATCGGCTTTTGGCAACTCCGTTTTAAAGTTTTCTTGCAAAGTGTAATTGAGGTATCTGACCATTATCTCTGCGTAAATCTTGTTCGCAGGCTCAACAACGCCCTTGCCAGCCTCTCTAATTAAGCCTAAATCTCTTGTGTAAAGATAGTCATCGGAAATTCTGTTCACCTCCGAGTTATCGCCCAAAATCAATGGCTGAATAATGTTGCGAACACGTTTTTCTTTCAGACGTTCCATAAGAGAATCAAAATGCGTGCCTCTTTGCAGGATTATGTTGTGAATTGCCTGCTGCGCCATATCCTTGGTTACTGGAATTGAATAATTGAATTTGCATATTTTTTCAACACATTCCCTGGCTATCGCATTAACAAGCCAAGGCTGCCCCTGCGTTTGCTCAAAGACATATTTTACAGCATCTTTCTTGAAGACTTGCTTTGTCTGCTTGGTGTGCTGGGAATAGAGTTTTGCAACATCGCTGCTTGTAAAATTGCTAAGGGTCATTGTTTCCGAAACTATGTTGAATGGGCTTGCGCTTCCGAGCGTTTCGCTTTCGGGGCGAATGTTTGCTTTGTAGTCTCTTATGTTGCGCATTCCTACGAGGGCTATGCTGTGAACGAAGGGCTCCCTTGCCCTAGACACAAAGCCTTCGCGCAATTGCCTTAAAAAGGCGATTAATGTTTTGCTGCTTAGGCAATCAGCTTCGTCAAACAGGATAACAAGCGGTTTGTCCAATGAGCGACAGTAATTGGCAAGCGAAGAGTTCAATACACCTGTAAAATTATCATAATTGGCATTTTGCGCAAAGCCTTTCGGAAGGCCTTGCCTCTCTATGCGAGCCTCTATTCTTCTGACAATTTCAGGAACGCTCTTTTCTGGCTCTGTCAATTCCTGCAAAACTTCCAAGGAACAATACAATGCGTAATATTTGCCTTCTGCGTTTATTTTATCTACAAGCTCCAATAAGAGCGTTGTCTTTCCGCTCTGCCTCGCAGCGTGAATGACGAAGTAATTTTTTTGGTCTATCAAATCCGTTAATTCCTTGCCAATATCACGGAACGGGTCAAGCATATAATGCTCTTTTGAATTGCAAGGCCCGGTTATGTTGAATACTTTGCGCATTAAGGGTAATATAGAAAAGTCATGTATGGCATTTTCTACATTACCCCTTATGTCCAGTTTTTTTAACATAGTAATGAAAAAAATCTTGCGTGAGCCTCTTCTTTATCTGCTGCCACTGCTGTTGCTTGCTGGTTTTTGGTTAATTCCGGCAAGCCCCGGTGTTAGCGATGTGATTTTGACAACTAGCGGAACTCCCTATGCGGACTCATTTCCCGTTTCAACGCATAAAATCAGAGAAAACTCAGAATTTTCGCTATCTTTCAGCTTGGATATAAAAAATATCAAAGATGCAGTCTATAAATTTTACCCGGATGATTGCATTTTAGGCATTAAAATAAACGAAAAGGATTTTCCTGTGGAACGTATTAGAAATGCCTGCGATTACAATAATGGAATAACATTAAACTTTTCCGAATTTGCGCAAAGCGGAATAAACATAATTGAATTTCAAATGAAAAATAACGGCGGACCGGGAGGGATGAGGATAGATTACGCCTATAATGGATTTTCTTCCGTAGGCTTCAAACAGATTTTATTTGCCATATTGCTATTAATAGCAGCCGCTTTAGCTTTGAGAAAATTTAAGTTTGGAATACCGGCAACATTGCTCGTTCTCTTAGGCATAGGCATCAGGTTGATTTACTTCTCCTATACAAGCCCAACAGAAAGAGTTTACGACATGGATTACGGGCATCTGGTATATATAAACATGATAATTGAAAAACAGCAAATTCCCAAAACGGATGCCTGCTGGAGTTGCAATCACCCACCATTGTATTACTTGATGGGAGCTGGAATAAAAAGCGTTTTTGATAATAATATAAATCCGTTTTATTCATTGCGTTTTTTACAGCAAATTTCAATGCTTTTCTCTTTTGCCTCTTTGGCATTCGGAGTTGCCTTGCTGTACAGGCTTTTCCAGGGCACAAAATTCACTTGGCTGGCGAGCTTGCTCTTTGTTCTTTGGCCCGGCTTTGTGATAACTGCGCCGCGTATCGGAAACGACGTGCCTTTCTATTTTGGCGCGCTGATGTGCATGCTTTTTACTCAAATGTGGTGGAATAAACAAAGAAACAGACATCTATTGCTGGCATTTTTGGGCGCAGCTATTGCCGTTATGTTCAAATCCACGGGCTTTGTTATTTTAGGCATCCTGTTCATTGTATATATATGCGGGCACTTGCGCGACTGGAAATTGCCGCAGCCAAGAATTACAGCCGGAATTGTTGCCATAGTTATTCTTTCTTCTCTGGCTTCTCAACACAGAATAGTTTCGGATTTCTTTCGCAACGAAACGCCGACCCTGGTTAGCGTAAGAAATTTAAATCCCGGATTGAATGTTCAAACATCCTTGGGAAGCTTTGTCTATTTTGACATGAAAGATTATTTTATGGAACCTTATACCAGCACTTGGAACGATAGGGGAGGGCGGCAATATTTTTGGAATTTCTTTATTAAATCAACTTTGTTCGGAGAATATGCGGTTTGGAATTCCAAAAACGGAAGAACTTTTGCAAGCGCCATGAATGTCTTGAATTTGTTTTTCTTTTTGCTGATTCTCTGGGGAATTATAAATGTCAGGCTTCAGGATTTGCCAAGTTTGCTGTTTTTCCTGGCAATGCTTGCGAGCTTGATTTTCACAAGATCCTATTATTCGGTAAGCTGCTTGCAGGACTTCCGCTACATTTCGCCAATCCTGGTTCCCATGCTGTTATTTGCTATTAATGGAGCCGGTCTTTTGCCAAACTCACGTTTAAAGATACTCTCTTATATAGCCATGCATGCTTTTGCCGTTTTGTCTTTTATGTTTATTGTTGGGGTTGGGATTTAAATTTCTCCGGAAATACAATATTGCGGCGCAGAGCGAAATTCAAAATAAAGCCTAGGCTTGCGGCAAGCGTTTTGGAAATAACTGCCGGAACTCCAAGAGCGTAGAATCCCAGCATAAGCCAATAATCCACAAAACCCATAAACACTACGCTAATTAAATAAATCGCAAATTCCCCGGCAGTACTCCACCTTGCCTTGTGCCTGAACAAAATTGCTATGCAAAGCAGATAATTCAAAAGCGAAGAAACTACATAAGCGATTATAACGTCTGCGTTTAATTCTAAAAGCGATGGCAGTTCAAAAAAGGAATGCAATATGGTAAATACGGCAACGTTTGAAAGCAAGGAAACTGAGCCTATAAAAAAGTAAAGCAATAACTGCATTGGAATAGGAGCGGTATTTGCCGAATAATGCAAAATGCAATACAAAGCCCAAATACCATCTTTCCAGCCTATTTTTTTGCCCTCTTCGTAAGAGCGAGGCTGGTAATCAATAGCGCATTCAAAAACTCTCGCTTTGGCTTGCGCTATTCTTGCCGTCATTTCCGGTTCTATGCCAAACCTATTCTCTTTTAACTTTGGGAGTATGGAGAGCAGAGTTTCACGGCGAAACAGCTTGTAGCAGGTTTCCATATCCGTAATGTCCAGATTTGTGCACATGTTGGAGGCTATGGTTAAACCCTGATTCATAAAAGTATGCCAAAAATAAAGAACACGGTGCGAGCTTGGGCGCAAATAACGGCTGCCGAATACCACATCTGCCTTGTTCTCCAAAATCGGTTGCAAAAGTTCCGTGTATTGCAGGGGATTGTATTCCAAGTCTGCGTCTTGAATGCCTATAAAATCACCTTTTGCTTCCGCAAAGCCTGTACGTAAGGCTGCCCCCTTGCCTTTATTGGCTTCATGCTTTAGAACGCGAATTGCCGAATGCTCTTTTGCCAATTCATTGGCCACGGCCAAACTGTTATCTTTTGAGCAATCATCTACAATTATTATCTCAATGTCTTTGAGTTCCAAACATTTTTCAACGCACGCTTTTAATGAGTGCTCCTCGTTATAACATGGAATTACAAGCGTTAACATGGCCTATTTGAGTTTAATGACGAATGCGGATATATTGTACAGAGCAAGCTCTCTAGCTTTATCTTCGGCATCCGATTTCTTTTTGAAGTGCCCACCCCTGAGCTTATAGAAGGGAGCGTCAAAAATAATCTGTATGTCGTAGCCGGTTTGGGATTGCAACCTTGCCCTGCGAGCTTGGGCTGCGTCAAAGTTTGCGATGGCATCGAATTGCAGGGTATAGGCTCCTTCCTGTTCTTTGGCAGAG
>Ga0209755_10007707_pt1 | contig 11630 bp, 7 predicted proteins | sample TergutCo191P1_FD_187301 | JGI IMG/M metagenome (GOLD analysis project Ga0209755, IMG submission 187301) | Cornitermes sp. P1 segment gut microbial communities from Petit-Saut dam, French Guiana - Co191P1 (SPAdes) (version 2) | ecosystem: Host-associated > Arthropoda: Insects > Digestive system >...
CGTTATTGCTGCAACGAGCTAACTCATAAAAATTATGTTATAGAGGTACAAAAAACAAAATACTACTACTACTACTAGTACTAATACTACTACTATTACTACTACTACTACTACTACTACTACTACTAATAATAATAATAATAATAATACGACAAAGAAGATGAACATTCAAACTCGGATACTCAGCTCACAAACCAGTTTCTCTTTACATATCTGTTCCTCACCCTTCGCAGTTTCAGTCCACACTCTATAATCACCAATCTACATATCTTCATCTCTCTCCCTCTCCTACTCCTTCTGATGGCCGTCCTAAACCTGTAGATGTTTTCTTCTACCGTGGGAAAGTCAAAACGTTCGTACCCATTGTCAGATATATCGCATTTTCATCACCTGTAAAACACGTGACATCAGGCGTCCCGAAGCAAATTCTGCAGGTCACTGGTGCAGAGTTGTCAGGTTAGCTGAAGAGTTGTTCCTGTTCTGTCTGTAGAATGGAGGTAAAGCTCCATGCAATCTTAATCTTGGCATCAGACGGAACAGAGTTTAGTTTCAGACTTCGGCCGCTGTAGTCCCAGAGGAAACATCCCCCGATATACAACTGACAAGTGGCCATGTGAGTTCAAGCCGTTTCATTGTCAGCGTTCTCAACAAATGGATGACAATACCGCATTACGTCGAATTTACAACGCTCTCTAATATGAGACGCGCCGCACTTTTAAAAATGGATTTTCAGAAAAGAACAATTTTGCTAGCGAATACATTTCACTGCCCGTAAAATTTACTAATTTTAACAGGGACACTTGTTCTTCGAGGAAAGTGTTGTTTTAAAGACATAGGAGTAGTTAAACATAAAACCTCCAATTTAAAACGTGCCCTAATTTTCAGTTTGGAAAAATACGAAAAGTAAAGGTTTGTCTTAAACTCCAATTCATCCGCTACTTGTGCTCCTGGCACAAGCGGACTACCTTACAGCTGAGTCCACGCGTCTAAGAAAATTATTCTAAACTGAATTACATGTGACAACAGGTCCGTTCTGCTTCATCTTCCGACGACTCAGCAACTGAAGCGGCCGGCTGCAGTTTGGGTTTCACAACAACGTTTTACATTCACATAGAGAGCACAGAGTGCGAGTGGATGGACTGCACTGTATCAACTGCAGCGGTTGTTTTGCATCATATAATACGAGACGATCATCGCTTTCCATAAACTTGAGAGGATTTGGGAGAAACCGGTTATGGCTAACTTCAATACACGTCACGAGCCCACAAATTTTCCAAAAATCTAGACAAAATCACCAAATTCTAGGGAGAACTGTGAACATGTTACCTGACCGTTTTCTGTTTGGCGCGTACGAATTGTTCCCAGTTTGAACATGCAAGGGGACACGTGGAGAACTGCCATGATTATGCTGTAAGAATTAGACGCAACCATACAAAGTCTAAATACCAGGGTCAACAGGCACCCGGGATTTGTAAGCCCCTGATATAGACTGTCCGGATATGCTCCAGGACGAACTAAGAAAGCAAAAACGATGACTAACCCCAACGACGGCAGTATTACATTTGGCCGCGATTTGAACCTGTTAACTCGCGAATGCAAATCCGTAATCACGTCCACTTCAGTGCCAAGAACTCTAAGCTGTATTCGGTAGGTGCCTGGTTCACATTCCGGCCAGGACACACTATCCCGAGGTTCACGTAGTTCTCCTTACCCCCTCGCAAGGCACAATACCTCCAATTATGCCATCACTGCTTCCTCCCGCATACTGCCCATTTCGTTATCCACTCTCACCCAATCACGCCATGTGCCACGGTCCAAGCTACTGGCCGTATCGTTAAATTGACTAAAAAAATAACAATATATATATCTGAAGCTTTACCGTTGAGTCAACTGGATCAGCATAATAAAAGCAGCTTCATGTCCACACCGATCGAATATATTTCTTTGGGCTCCCCAAAAAACTTCACCTTCGCTATCTTCCATCCTTCTATAGAACAGTATCTGGGGGGTACTGACGACCTTTGATGTGGACAGTGGTTCCTGCCTTCACGTAATTCTTAACACGTTCATTCAGAGACGTTATGACGTCACAATCTGACTGACTCAGTACGCTTTCAGGTTCAACTGCATTCCACAGCTCGCGGTTACGAACTACCAGCCAACCCAAACACGTTACCTTGTATTCGATCCAAAAGCTTTAGTAGTGTTTAGGGCACCACCCATCGTCTGAGGCTAAAAACGCCACGTTTCGGACGCCGAATGTCTCCCTTTCTCCTTTCCACCTGAAGACACAGACATATCCATTCTGCGAAACGCGGTCGGTTTTTATAGCCCGAGAAGGTGGACAACGTACAAAATGTCCGTCATGTCTGCTACAATGCACCAGGGATACACAAATCCCGGTCGCCCAACTACCTTTTGCTATATATGATATGATATATATTTGTTAACTGCAAGTGGGTTGACACCCGGTGGCAGTAGTACAGTACACATTTGCACAAAAATACACAAGACAACACAATGAAACACAATAGCTAGAGCGGAACATGCATAACAATAAGAATACATTATTTACAAAATTAAATGGAAGCATACAAAACATAAACCACATATACAATGATACAAAATAGAACCAAAAGAATATGAAAGCCGCAGCAAACTTCATATGATCTGTATATCTTCTAACAACTATAGACACCCTGTTACTAAGACCTTCACTCCACTTCACTGCACTTCACTACACTTGTCGACGGACGGTGGCGCTGATGTTTCTGGGTCCCCATCATGGAAATTGCTTCACGTCACCATTCTGCAGCCTAGAAATTTCATATGGCTCCTAGATGATTGGAAAATTTGTGTACCCGTTCAGCACATCATAGCCAGAATCCTTTAAAGTGGACAACACCTTACTATCGATGCTCACAGTTTCTACTGCACTCTTCTTTTATCATGTCCGGTGAGTGTAGCCTATGTTACACTCTGTAACCTCACGGACATTTCCTGGGTAGTCAATACCCGCTCGATTTGTACCCGCCTTTCGCAGAACCCGCAGCTGCATTACCATGTTCAGAACAGCCCGCCACTTCTCCCTATCCAGTTCACATCCACCCATCCATCCTATATTATTGAGACTGCTTCTGGTATTATCCTCCCATGTATGCCCACGTCTTCCAAGCGGTCACATTCCTTCACGGTTCCTCAGTCAAAACCCAGCACTCCTCTGTCGTCTCCCCCATGCGTCCCACACCGGGCACCAGAAATAGATTTCAAAATTACATACGAAACGAACTGGATGCCGTTGTATGTTCGGAGGAACTTGGACTTAATACGTCCTTATGCAGTCTCGAATATTTCGGCTGACGCTTAAACAAAATACTCGCTTAATCTTTTAAAGGTGCAACGTATCTGCGTTCTATGAGGATTCTGTGCGTACCGCGAAGTAAACACTCTCCACATCAGTTATAAAAACCAATCATTTAATGTTGTGTAAGGCAAAATTTCCTGTTTGTTCCGAGATCCATACAAAACACACAAATTCCATGTGATCACAACGTAAAATTTTTTAATGTTAAACCCCGTGGTACGTAAAGTTACTGGTAGGCTTTAAAACGTTAAAGGCTGTTCCCCCATACAAACGCATGACATGCGTAATCCCTGCGACTAATTGTAAATTTACCTCAGCAGGCCACTGGATTTCGGTCACCCAACCCCAGTGATGAAGTACCTCTGCGCTGGGAGTAAGTTCGCGAAAATAAGATAGTTAATTGCTGATTAACACAATTACGCGTCACACAATAATAGGGCTTTTGACTTCACTATGGCAGTTCTACGTTTTCTTGACAAAACAACAGGTCAAAAAAAGTTCTCAAATATTGCTCCACACCACAACGTTCTTCATTCAAATCCCGGGCGGACTACTTGTAATGCAGCGGGTATTTAGCATACTGCTTGGGCAAAAAAAAAAAAAAAAAAAAAAAAAAAAAAAAAAAAAAAAAAAAAAAAAAGATTGCTGAGACAAGGGAGGAACGTACCACGCATGGAAAATATCAGAAATGCATATAAAATTTTAAGCTAAATAAATCTCAGAAACGCAGGAAATGTGACAATGTCGGCTGGGTTCATCTCGCTCAGATGTGAACCGAGGACAGGCTATATGAAGGCGGGCAATGAACCGTCAACTTCCATAAGAGATGGAGAGTTTTGTGATTGGCTGAAGACCTATCGGTCTCTCAACAGAACACCGCTCACCACGCGCCATGTCACCTTCCGGACAGCTTGCATTCCACATTCCTTCCAAATGACCATTCAATGCATATCCGGCTGCAAGAATATCGACGCTGATCACAAGGCGACCTCGCCACAGAACCGAAATTAACGTAAAATTTGTAAGGCGGAACATTCCAAAGTCCAGCAGTCAGATATTTAAAGCATGAATTACTATCTGCCCAAGTAATACTCCGCCAGTCAGAAAGACGAACATGCTTAAATTCAATCAGTTACATCCCCGTGGCCGCTACATGAAAGTATCATCAGCTTCCGTGTTAAGAACTCTCCACTTTTACGACACAATGTCATGTGATTATCGATTCTCAGAGTACACACGATTATTTCCCGTAACACCATTAAAACGTTGGTATCTGTAAAGGACAGGCAGTGTTTTCTCAGAAAGGAAGGAACACCTCGTCTCCCACTGGCCGGATGATAGTCATGAAATTTGATTACTTTTAGAAAATTTACCCAGAAAACTCAAGTTTCATTAAAATATGACAAGAATAACGCGTACTTTTTTAAAAAAAAACTTATGTGCATTTATGACAGCATCTCGCTGAATTCTTCCTATAATGACAAACGTTTCAGACAAATTTTATGGAGAAAATCAAAATATACATTGTATGTTCAATAACTTTCTCCCCGAAAATCGCGCCGTTTATTAGATGTAAAAAAAAAGAGGGCACACGTGGAGAGGCCACAGAGGACAAAACAATACGGCGTATGCGCTTTGGATGCTGGATAAGCGAGGCTACAGACACACACTCAGAATATTAAATACTTACTGTTTTCCACGGCAACAATGGTTACGCGAAGGCGCCTGATGTTCGTTATAGGTGCCTTGCCTGTCTTGTTTTGTTTTGTTAACTACCATTGACCTAAGGCCACGGTCGTGATATAATGATCACCAGCCACGAAGAGTCACGGTAGACCCAGTAAAGTTCATAACCATTACATTATACGAACCAAACCAACTATGGCAATAAAACAGACACATCACCCCCGCAACATCGCGCGAAGGCAATAGGTACTTTGCAATAATGAAGAACACGATAGGCTTATCTGAATGTTACGTCTTTCCTTTGATTCTGGTTTCGAATTCCTTTCTGTACAGCAGCGGCAAGGAAGGACGACGGGGGGAAAAAAAATGCCCGAGGTTACACTGAACTAGTTTTCTGCAATCAGAAACCAGTTTAAATCCTTGTTGCGCATCGCCTTGCTTTGCTTCACGTCTAGTTTTTCTAGTTCCGACTCCTGTTACGGCGCTATCTGTGACTGCAAGACAGAACGACGGGGTGCAAATGCATAATGAATTGGATAGGAACTGGAAGGAATCGTTCGTAGTCTGGTTTAAAGTAATGTCATGGTATCTGGGGGAAGTGAATACAACCAAGAAAAACTTCAACACAAAAAAGTCGACGTCTCTTCCAAGATTCGAACCTGACATCTCCCGATTGCAAGCCCGAAGTGTTACCGCTTTGGCAAAATTTCTAGGACCCTATGTGGTTGTGGGAATGAACGTACAGTATTCTTCGGAATGCAAATGCTTACGACTGGAGACGTTAAAACTGATGTACACCTTAGTGTCAATAACAATTTAAAAAAGCTAGAAAATGGACGCAGGGCGGTAAAACTTCCAGTTACTGCCCCTATTTAACCTACTCCATACATTAGCAGCAGTCTGCTTTTCTCTGCTTAACAGAACTGAAGCCCATAATTCTGGACTGTAAGTGTTTAGATCGTCAACAGTTTATTCGGCCTCAGCTAGTACCTGACAGAAAACACAGGCTGTTTCCATTATTAAGGAGGCCAATGACGAATGTACGTCAGTCTTCATGTACATCGCCCGTTATTTTTGTACGATTTGAACAATACTTGAACTAGGTCGACAAACTTTTTATGAACATCCGCCATATAAAGTTTCAGACACATCCATATTGTGGAAGATAGGATCATCCATGCGGTTGAAGAGACAGACCATAGCGTTCTTCGCATGCGAACGCGCATACCCAAGGTATCCAAGGTCAAATAAATATAATTACTACTTTCAACACACGAAAATCTTGAAGCTCTGACCGTGGTACACAATGACCCACAAAAACTCCCAAAAACGTCATTCTAACCTGCGGCTCATAAATGTAACTAAACCGATTAATTTCCCTCCATTAGTAATGTGCTGACGAGGTGGGAAAAGAGCGTCATTGTCTACACCGGGCCCGTCCAACTGGCAATAGGCTGCACGTGACACTGCTGTGTTGTCCCCGGAGAGTTTTAAAATTGGGGGGGGATAAAATAAAATAAAAAATAAAAATCCTCCCTGGCAAAGCCGAGATAGAACACCAAAGTAATTCTGAAATGCAGTGAGCTCTCTGTAATCATGCACACATACATTAAAATCCTAATTCACTTTGTAAAAATGTGCTAAAAACAGGGACACCATAGCCTTTATAGCGAATCGCACTTTTCAACAAATTTTTATTCTTATTACAGACATACGTTCATGTACCATGTGCAGGTATACTCTGATGTATAAAAATAAACAAATGAAATTACACATATAATTATACGTATGCTCATGTACTCTTAATTGTGCATCGTATTTTATGTTGACCTCACCACATCAAAGGTACAGCGGGCCTGTCTACACTGACACTCGCCCACAAGTTCTTCGTTAGCACAGTTGAGTTTCACACAAAGTTCAAACGTAGCAAATTATGTAAGTAAACAGTCCACACGTTTAGTTACGCAACGGGCAACAGCTGATGAGAGCTGGTGAAAAGTATGAACAGCTGCACAGAGGTTTGACTGAGACTGGAACAAGATACGGAAAGCAAATAGCAGACGGAACAATTTGAAACACGATGTTCTTCAAACACACGTCCCTTTCTTTAAACACTTCTGTACGTATGTCGAGGTCAACTGGACTTCAGACTGAATAATTAGAGAAAACGGGAATAGGGGTACAGCTCCCCTGTTCTTAAACTCGGGCCTAGGCGGAGGTGAGCGGTCAACTTTGCCGCTTTACCTCCGTGAAAGAACCCCGGTACACATCGAACAGGAGGATGGATGGATCCCAGGGCCGGCTAGATGTTTTAGAGATCAGAAAATCCGTTGTCCCTGCACGGATTCGAACCCAGATCGTCTATCCCGTGGCCTAGTCTCTACACTGACTGTACTCATTACATAATGAAAACGTGATATTTGACAGACATTACCTTCAGCAGCATGCTGTTAATACGAACAGCCACAAACATTGGACAGACATTACCTTAAGCAGCGTGTTACTAATACGAACTGCCACAAACATTGGACAAACATTACCTTAAGCAGCGTGCTACTAATATGAACTGCCACAAAAATTGAACAGACATTACCTTCAGCAGCATGCTGTTAATACGAACAGCCACAAACATTGGACAGACATTACCTTAAGCAGCATGCTATTAATACAAACTGCCACAAAAAATGGACAGACATTACCTTCAGTAGCGTGCTGTTAGTCCGAACTGCCACAAAAATTGGACAGACATTACCTTCAGCAGCGTGCTGTTAATACGAACTGCCAAAAAAATTGGAGAGACATTACCTTAAGCAGCATGCTGTTCATACGAACTGCCACAAACACTGGACAAACATTACCTTAAGCAGCGTGCTGTTAATACGCACTGCCACAAAAATTGGACAGACATTACCTTCAGCAGCGTGCTGTTCATACGAACTGCCACAAACACTGGACAGACATTACCTTAAGCAGCGTGCTCTTAATACGCACTGCCACAAAAATTGGACAGACATTACCTTCAGCAGCATGCTGTTAATACGAACAGCCACAAACATTGGACAGACATTACCTTCAGCAGCGTGCTGTTAATACGCACTGCCACAAAAATTGGACATACATTACCTTCAGCAGCATGCTTTTAATACGCACTGCCACAAAAATTGGACAGACATTACCTTCAGCAGCGTGCTGTTAATACGCACTGCCACAAAAAATTGGACAGACATTACCTTAAGCAGCGTGCTGTTAATACGCACTGCCAAAAAAATTTGATAGACACTACATTCTGTGCAAATTACCCGGAAGAAACACACCTTGTCAATTCACCCAGTTTTTGTGGCAATTAAACTACAGCACAGACGACAAAATCCTCGGCGCTGACTTGTCAGAAACACGCGCTCTACCATCTCCTAGATTCTTGCAGTAAATACGTGAACAAGCAAGCAAGCAACGAAAGAACAAGCGTCTATACGGACAAGGCCCCTCACGTTACGTACACCAAGTGACTGTACCGTACCAAACTATCTCCACGGAGCAGGGTTTTTAGAAAAAGAGCTCTCCCTCTACTCAAATAATTCCCCGAATTTTATGGGGCCCAAATGTTCATAATCGGGTACACAACAGCCCACAAATTTTACCTATCCTGAAGGGGAATAAGCCAGTCCACACTCTCCAATCCTATTTCCCTCGGACAATTTTAGTATCACCCTTCTATCCACACATACGCCTTCCCATCAATCTTTTTCCTACAATTACCTCTGCCAACCATGTACGTATTTCTGTGCTCCGCCACGCAAGCCAAATTCACCAACCAACTCCACCTCCTTGATTTAATCACCGTAACCTATCTGGTGATAAAGGAAAATGACGTGCTCGAAGCTAGACTTCACACGGCTAAGTACTGTACATTTTACATACCGAGCCCGAGAACGTGGCCTCTGAATATGGAAAAATAGTGACCTGAGGGGCTAGTAGCGTCTCAAGACGGATTCAGCTCCACGAACCCTATTTCAGTAAAGGTCCTGTATATGTCATATTTGTCAGATACAATGCACGACGTCAGCACAGTCGATATAGCGACTCGCTACGGGCCAGACGGTCCGGGGACCGAGTCCCGGTGGAGGCGAGATTTTCCACACCCGTCCAGACCGGCCCTGTGACCCACCCAGCCTCCTGTACTATGGGCACCGAGTCTTTCCCGGGGGTAAAGCGGCAGGGGTGTGGCGTTGACCACCTACCTCCAACTAGCGCGCGGTTAAGGAAACAGATCACGTCATTATGGTGCGTTCTCAAAAAGAACAAAGTCTTTCTTTTTTCCCCAGCGACATTTCAGAACCAACAAGTACGTGTCGCTAGTGTCGCTCCCATCGCCGTTGCTGTTACTACTGGCTGTAGGAAATCCCACACGAAGTTTAGTGCAAATCGGCCACGTAGTTCAGAAGATTAAAATGGGGGCACAAAGACCACGGTGAGCTCTCATGCCTATTCATTTCCTATTCCAGAACAGTCCTTGTAGTGCAGTGTTTCTCAACCGCCGGGCCGCGGCCCGGTACCGGGCCATGGCATCAACTATACCGGGCCGTGAGAGGTTCTCCTGGAATTTGTCATTTTAGTTTTCTAAGCAATTTTCATGAATAAATGTTTTATAGTGGAAATGTTCTGAGGAGAAAAATATTCGTGAATGTGTCGAAAAACGCAGACCCAGATGTTGGCCTAAGGAAACTAAAATATGCTACAAGATTTCATTAGTCCAGTGCTTGATAACTAATTTAAATGTAATATTATATATGTCAACATGCCACACCGTATACATAAGTGTACTAATACTCTTTATGATTATGCCATAATTAATTATTAATACTTATGTTAGTTTAATATATAAACTTAAAAAAATGGAAAGGTATTTACGAGTAAATTTGTTGGGACCGGGCCCTTGTCTTATGAAAACAGAAATTACCGTGTAGCGGTCTCACAAAAGTTAAGAAAACAATGGTGTAGCGCATGGGTTTCCAACCCGCGGCCGGCACGCGGCCTGTCAGCTTGTATTAAGCGGCCCGCTGCCACATCTCTCAATTGCTAAATATGCATGTATTACAACAAGTACACAATAATGTACACGATTAGGTATACCAATTGCTATTTGTCTACGTGAGGCCAGTGATCCGGCCCGCAATAACCGGTGTGGCAGTGAAAAGTTCAAGATCCATGATGCAGGGTACGTGGTGGACAAAGTGGCACTGGGACAAATTTCTTTCCCAGCAATTACGTTTACCCTATCAATATCATTTCACTAATCCCCCATACTTGCATGTGATTCATCTGCTACGGAATTTGCATAACCGTAGTTCTTGACTATGTCGTTAAAAACACATTAAAAAGGAGAGTGGGCTAAAAAGCAAGAACACGTATTAGCCAAATGGGATCGCACTCCAAGTGCTAACAACGACAATGTACGTCATACTCGACACAATCCTCCAACACCATACTACAAATATAAAGATACCGTCTTCTGCGATGTGATGTTGTGTAGTCTAGTCTACTCTAGTCTATACTACCACACTACACGGCGTCAGATCCCGCCGTCAAAACCACAAACCTCACAACACTACAACTTGTCTCTCGGTTGCAGTCACTGCATTAGAATCTCTCTTTAAGTGACAAACGCTACACGATGAGAGCGTGCAGCCGAATACATTACACTGGTCAGCTGCCGATTTACGACCCTCCTCAAACACGTATCGCTGCAACTCTCAATTGCGTGTAGTTTACAAAAGTGCTGTGCCTTCTGGGCTGATAAACAGAACTGTAAACTCTTTCAACGACTATAATGCATCGCCCGCATACTCTTTCTACCGCAGGTGGTGAAAATGCAATGAAATTCTAAAATGGTGTGCCCACAAAACCCATGAAAATTTTTAAAAGAAAATTACAGAGCTGTATGTGAAAACTCTTAAGACACTGCTCTGGATGCAAGAAGTTCTACAACGCTGTTACAGATACGAGTGAATAAAGTGCGTTTCTTTCATGGCTGTACAGAGTACCGTAGCTGACACGGGATGTTCCGGCTGATGAAGGCAATCAAGCGGCCGGGCTCGGTGCCGCGACAAAAGACAGATCCTGTGGAACGAAAAAGCCAAGATCTACCCCACACAATTATGTTTTGCAACATGACAAACGTACGCACGCATGAGATTTGAGGTTTCCAGGGCAGCGAAGATTCACAGAGTGGTCCTGCGGGTTACGAAACAGTGCGGTCTCGTACGTGATTACCAGTGTTTCGCATAGACATACTAGAATACCAGAATACACGGTGTCATAACCTAGCAGACCACAATGTGAATACTAAATGTAAATTGCCATCCATTGCATAGTTCCAGTCTTACGCGTGATGGGTTTAAGTACCCGTTCTGTGCTTACGTCATTGTCATTTTCCTTACCAATATCACAAATTATAGAGCAGCTAAAATTAAAAAAAAATAAATAACTCCAGGAAGCGCAGCCATTTTTACAGGAAAGAGTTCCTGTGATAGTCAGGAAATTTCCAAAGTTTCATTTAACCCGAAGTTCACTAACGTGTCCT
>Ga0209755_10007708_pt1 | contig 11628 bp, 5 predicted proteins | sample TergutCo191P1_FD_187301 | JGI IMG/M metagenome (GOLD analysis project Ga0209755, IMG submission 187301) | Cornitermes sp. P1 segment gut microbial communities from Petit-Saut dam, French Guiana - Co191P1 (SPAdes) (version 2) | ecosystem: Host-associated > Arthropoda: Insects > Digestive system >...
ATGCTTGGGCAATTTCTGATAATTTTTGCTTTAACATGCTTCCTGTTTCCATAAATTGAGTTAACTACTGGTGTATTAATTTGGCATTAGCAGGTTTTCTGCCATACGTATGTTAAAAATCTCATTGAACAATTCATTGGACATAAACTTAGCAAGCCATAGTATAGAATTGGGTTTTTTTCTCATATTGAATGTTACAAGAATGGCCAGAAGAATGAGCAAGAAAAGATTGAACACACATTTTATAATGTAGTGGCTGTACTGACACAAGCACTTGAGCAATGTTGTTGAATGTACAAGCAATATTACTTTGAGGTGAAATCTGTTACATTTTCTGGACAGTGCCACTCAATTCAAGGTCATGTTACTGGCAGCAAGTATGTGCACAACATTACCACGTCCACAAGGCAGAATGCTGATAGCTGTCAAAACATAATGCAATTAGTGAACCAAATTTTGCCTGTTGTATGACAGTAATGGCAGAAAGTGATGTGGATGTTTTGATTGTGAAGGTAAGAGCATGTTAATTTTGGAAGAAAAGTCTTTGCCAGTAAACTGTAGGAAGAAGCATCTGCAGCTTGTGGCATCACAAGTGACAGGTAATTTTAGAATACATCTGGGTTTAATCTGCTCACATTCCATATGATTTAGGTTGCAAATAGTTGCACTGGAATCCAGGAAACTTCAAATCAGTGAAGTGGTTGGTCAGCCAGTTTTTGATACCTGGCAGAGCAGGAGTATTTCTTTATTCCACCATGTCTAAACCTTCTGTAAGGTTCAACCAACCTGTTAATCAAACTGGTATCAAGAAGCTGTTTACCTGGAGTGTGCAGTGGTCAATGTGATGATGTCCAGTTACAATCATCTCCTTTATGGTTAATATGTGGGTTTTATCTCTACATCTTAGTGGAGTGAGTAGCAGCCGTAATTTCATATCTCAGCTGATAGGCTGGCTATCTTGACGTCAGTTGTTATGGTTTTCCTTGGTCCCTGCAGTCATATGATGGGATAGTACCTCATATCAAGCTGTGGTTTTTTCAGACTTGTTATGAACTACTTGTCTTATTCAGTGTTGTGTAGGTTGAGTTACAGACAGCAAAATAAGTCATTTTCCATGGGTATGACCAGTTTGCTTCACAAATCATGAGACCTGTACTGAGTTTCTCCTGTCTTTTACAGGATGGGAATTTTAGTTGTTGTATTTGTAACGTATGTAATACAAGTGTTGTACTCTTTCAGATTCCCTTGGTGGTAATTCAATAACACTGATGATTGCTTGTGTAAGTCCAGCAGATTACAATTTAGAAGAAACACTTAGCACACTGCGTTATGCTGACCGAGCCAGAAGAATTAAAAACAAACCAGTTGTAAACCAAGATCCTCGAGCTGCAGAAATTGCTAGGTTAAAACAGCAGGTTCAGGAACTTCGCTTGGAACTTTTAGCACAAACTGGAAGTGGAGGATGTCCGCCACAACACAAGCACCTTGAAGAAGATATTGCGAATCTTGTCACTAAGAATCGCACTCTTACTGAAGAACTTAATAATGCTCTGAGTGCAAGTACGAACCTGTTTGAACGTGCTGTTATTGCAGAAATTGCAAGAGATCGAATGAAAGTGAAGCTCTGTGAATTACAAGCAGAATGTGGTCAAGCCATGGATAGCTTAAGTCAGACAGTAGATCAAGAAAATTGTCCAGCACCACTTCTAGAACAGTTGAAGAGTTTACGTGATCTGCAATTAAAAATACAAGAATTACAGGTATATAATGTTCATTTCACATTTGTGAAAATGTGTTATGAAATGTACACTTCAAAATTTTGCCAGAAATGTGCAGTTTTATAACACCAAAAGTGGAGTTATAGTGCTTTAGTAGAGTTGAACATTGTAACAGGACTAATGATTTCATCCTACTCTAACTTTTTTTTAATTTTTAATAAGATGTGGCCACTGGATTCTGTAGATGTTAATACAGGAACCATACCTTTATAATACTTTTGCCATGTATTCTATTATTTTAACAAAGAATTTTCTTTCCCTGCATTTAAAATTAGTTCTTACTTTGTATGTAAAAATATACACTGCCTAAAATTTACAAGTTATGCACTCACCCCCCTGCACATTAGCTGTGAACAGTAGCTCAGGGGTCAGACCTTAAATTTTTGAAAACTGCATCTAAATATTTAGGTTATGAGGAAATACAATATGTGTGTCTTGTGCTCATTGTGATATTGTTCATAGCACTATGCTACCATATGTGACATACTTAATAAAAATAAGGTAACTCAGTCCAATTACAGGCCCAAGGTGCCCAGAGGGTTCCAGGAAGTTAAAGTTCCCAGATTACATGACAGTGGCCTAGGATGGTGGTAAGGTTGTCAGCCTTAAACGCCGGCCACTTTTTACCTCCAGGAAATACTGCTGGTACTCATTTCTGTTAGAGGCTGAGTTGACCCCAGGGCCACAGTGCAATCAGAAGGAGTATGTCAATAAAAAATTCCAGTGACACCATCTGGAATCAAACCAGCGACCTTCTGATTTGTAGCACAGCACCTTAACCACTGTACTACTGCGGTCCCCGACATACTTAATAATACCAGATAAAAATATACACCTTATTTGTAAGATTTTAGGTTTTCGTGGTGTTCGTGTTGCAGGGTTGAGTAGCAAGGTTTTTGTTTCCTGATGTTTGGAGGGATGTACTTCATTATGTTTCACATAATTCTAGGCTAATTTACGTGCAGCAGATAAAAGCATCGACATTCACCATGTAGACTCTCACACGTGTATCAGTGTAACTAGTTCTTCACAATTGCTGTTGCTGCTGTTACTGTCAGTGTTGATGTCACAATGCCTGTTTTTATTACTGTGGGCTCAGTTGTGCTTTCTCTGCCACATTTTTTCCAGTCTTCACCCATTACCTTGTTGGTAGTGTCACTGATAAATCACTTACCATCTGCCAACCAAAAAGATTTTTTTTATTAGTATCTTATTTCATCACCTGAGGCCACTTTTGCGTATAACATTGTGCTGGCAGTGGTGTTGTAATGGCATAACGTTGTGAACCCTATTAACTGTTGGTCCAGTTGATATATTTTGCACAGTCTTCAAGAGTGAGCATGCTGAGGGAACTCAGCTCTGGTTTCAGTTGGTTGTACTGTTCAGATTCAGTCAAAAATTTCAGCCCTGTTGATTATGATGAAAGGAATTTATACAAGATATTTGAGTAATAGTTAGTATTGTCCACCACAATTATTGAAGCATCTTCTAGATAATTAAGGCATTATAAACCAGTTTGCTAACATTTTACCATTCGTTTGTGAGTGAAAATCTGAATATACCTGTGTGAAAATTAATTAGTTGTAGATTGTTTTTTTATGTATTTGTTTAATGTCTCTTTGTGCATAAAGTTTAATGTTTCTGAAAATGACAGGCTGAGCAGAAGCGTAGCAGTGATGAGCTTTTGAGTCATGAACTGTCAAATGCTGTCTCACATAATAGCTCAAAGCCACAGCAGACTGAAGATGATGATCTGTATAAAAATCTGCCTCAGGTGCACCCTGATATAGATGAGCAACACCAGTCACACACTCTGCAGCAAGCAGAACGAACTAAAGAACTGCAGGTATTTACAATTGTTTTAAAGAAGACCTGCTGAGATTTCTGTATTCCATAAAGTAATTTCAGTTTACCTTGTCCTACTTTTTTATCTTGCACACATTACTTGCTGTACAGTTTTAAGATAGCTCCAGTCTGATGTGCTGTGAGAAATTGTATACATAGGAGACATGCTGTACATACCCAATGAAGCCTGTGTTCATGGTTGTTGTTGTTGTTGTTGTTGTTCCTCCTCTTCTTCAAACACGTGCAAAAAGGTGTTACATTTAACAATGATGTCAGTTGCAGAGATTATGCAGCATCAATGTTAGATGAATGAAATTTGAATAAGTAGTGTGGGTGGAATGGTAATGACAGGGGATAAATGAAGTAGTGAGAGAATCTTATTCCATTGCCACTCTGTCCACCACAGATCTCACATGCCCTGGTGTGGGATGGCATCTGTTGTGCCATGGTATGTAGTCAGGAACTAACTGCCTGAACCAACAAATTTTTATACCAAGCGAAAAGCCAGACTGTCACTGTGACTCTTGACAAAGCAGGAAATAATATAAATTTTTAAAATACGTAGCTCTTGATACTGCTGTTAGATACGAACACAGCTGCTACTGCACCAAGTAAAGGTGTACAAGTCCTGCATTAAACCTTAGCGCCGGAATTAAACCCCCGCCTCCGAGCACTTTAATGGCCGTTCAGCTTTTTAAGGGGCTCACTGCGCGACATTTATATATGTTCAGCAGCTAAGGGTTAAACAGGTAAACCCCTAACCAAAAATACAGCTTCAATACCAGACTTTAGACATGCTAGTTTTGCCATCACAATGCCTTCAAAATATATACATATGCAGAATAAGACTAACTGCAGTACAGATTTTGAACAGTGCAAATTGAATGACAGAGAAAGAAGAACTTGAAAGAATGGGGGCTCATACATTAAGTCAGATGAAGGGTGTCCAGTAATGAATGAAATATCGGTCAATATTTTCTACATTCTTGTAGGTGACCCTTTCCAGTTGTTGAAGAGTTACCAAAAAAGGTAACAATATTCTGTAAAAGTCTTAGGCTTTGAGGATGTGGTTGGATGTTCTGCAAATATGCTGCATAAAAACAATTTGCAATCAACCCCCTGATATAGCACTGCCCTTGCTTAGTGCCCTTGAAAGCCAGCAAAACAAAATTCCCTACTACACTTTATTTTAATTTACTTCCACTATTGATATACTGCCATAAATTGTGAACAGTGGTGCTATATCAGGATTTGACTGCATATCTAATTAGTTAAAGCCTCAGCAATTGAGGAATTTTAAATTCTAACATTCTGCACGGACAGAGGAGTTTTAAATTCCCTAATGAAGAAAATCCAACCATAATTTTAAAAAAATATATATTATTCACAAACATATGATCCAGTATTTCTAAAATATTAATAAAAAAATCTTAAAGCCATGTAAATGCAGTATAACAATTTTCATTCCCTTAGGAAATGAGCATTTTGTGTTACAGCTGTGCTGAATATGGGTATGTCAAGACTATCATTACTATCATCATTATTCTATCAAGCTATCAAACAGCTTTTCATGTTCATTATGTGCATATTCAGTTAAAGTGTTCTTTCAGTTTGCCCATCAAGGGCTGTGATGTATAAAAGTGCATAAATGGAATGGGTTGTCTGCAGAAACTGTAGATAAAGATGGAATTTGTAAGGTTTCTTCATTGAAATTTCATCAGGATTTTGCTAGTGAAATAAGGCCTGATCATTTTATGTATGTTTTTAGATTGAGGTAATATGGCATTCGGAATAATTATTAACCTTCTAAATTCAACAAACTTTCCACTTGATGGTTGGGTCAGTATTTTGATGAATTAAACATGATGAAAAGCAAAAGTAAAAAGTTTCTAGTGATTTGTGTGTTGTGTCACAAATTTAAATTTGTCACTTTAAAGAGTAAGATAGTTAAGCATTGTTGTAAGTAATCATGTATGCCATAGGATGGTTTTAGAGTCTTCTGTATTAGGAAGGCATCCACCATCATTCTCAAGTGTTCAGGTTTTGAAACTTATGTTTTCCTGTTGTCATTTGTTATTGATAATGAGATTTAGTAAATTTGTTTGAAGGATCTGATTCAGCAGTTGGCTTTAAAGGAAGAGCTCGCAGCACAGTTGATGGCCAATATGAATCACATGTCTTCAATACATACTGATTATGAGAACAGTATGAAAGATTTGCAGCAGCAGATATCAGGCCTACAAAAAGAAAGGGATGAGTTGATGCAAGTACTTCAAAGCGTACAGAATAACAACTCAAGCAAGTGAGTTTTCTTTTATGTATATGTGTTTGACATTGGGAATGCTTGTTATTATTCAGTTACAAATATTTTACTTTTTGTAATATGTGTAAATGAACACATAATGGGTATGAGGTATTAGTCTTTTCTTTAGAATTTTTAATCTCAAAGACTATGGAACATGTTTCAGTAAAATCTGATCAGTGGCGTACCGGGGGGGGGTTCAAACCCCCTCTCCGAAATTCCGAAAGCCCTCCAAAATTGTGCCAAACTCAACCCAATTGTGAAAAATGTTGAAAATTTCTGAATTTAGGACACCAACACCCTAACATATTTGGAAAAAAGGCAGTAAAATTCTAAAACTACCTAGGTTTGCTATTGTTTTACATTAACAATGACAAATAAATTGGTTGTCATCATAAAGAGTCTTAAAGTGCCAAAAATTAAGAAAATCTTACTATATGAAATTAAATTTCTTGTACCAAATTACAGCTGCCTCCAGAACCCCTGATTAGGGGCTACTGCCCCCAGATCCCCATTCTCTATGTCCTCTGTCCTCAACTGAATTTGTTGAACCCCCCGAACAAAATTCCTGGGTACGCCACTGAATCTGCTAATATGCAAAGATATTACCAGATAAATTTAATTTTGTTGAGAGGGAAGTCCCAGGGCTCTTTTTGGCATCATATTTTGACTGTCGTAATTAGCGCCAGTTTCTTCCTGGGCTTGGCTACCCTAACTTTTGTGCATGTAATAATGTAGTCAACATATCCATGATATAAAAGTATTATAACTTATTATACTTCTGATATTTTATAGGATATCTGAGCAGAGGAGGAAAAGACTTCAGGAATTAGAGCAAAAAATTTCTGCACTCGGCAAGAAAATAACTGAGCAAGGAAAAATAATCAAGATGAAGGAGAAAAATGATGAAAAAATCACTCAACTCAACAAAGAAATTCAGGTGTGTTCTCAAACAATCAATTATTTTCAGAAAATGTTACAAATTCAAGGTCAAGAACATATTTGGCTGTCATGAGAACAGTTTCCCCCCCCCCCCAATTATACATGCTGTTGTGAGTACAAGTGGGAATATAGAAGGTTACATGACCAATGTCCTTTATTATACATGCTTTTATGTTCTGTATTTATTTGTATAATTTATGCACCCCTGTTCTTAGACAGGTTACTTAAAAAATGCACAGGGACACATCATTGCCCATTGACAGGTAGCCAGGCACAGACAGGATAGAAGCAAATGAGGGAGAGGTGAAGAGACACTAGAGAACAATATAAAATTAGTGGCATTCATGTTCTTTATGCTGTTGCCATGTGCGCTGGAGGTGCTATCAATATAGAGACTGATGAATTACAGTCAGAATAAACACATCTTGTACATCTTATAGTAGGCTGTCAACAAGTAGCTCAAAATGTATTTGACTCCTATGATTTACTTTAACACTACATGCAGGGAGTCATATTCCTTTTTTGTATATAATGGATAGTTCTAGTGCTTAATTTCTTTGAAAGTAATTAGTGAAATGAGAGTAGTGATTCTACATTTTGGACCATGCCACTGCACTTGTTAATGGAAGTGCATGAAAAGGCTAAAAGAAATAGTTATTGCTTCACTCAATTAATAAAACACAGTACTTTATCTTTCATATAGATATCTAGGGAATTCTGAGTTAAATGCATCCAGTTACTTTACCATGAGCCTCATAAGTCTTCAAAAATATATATTCAGCTTTGAAATGTGTGTACACTTGTTTCTTGTTTTTGTATAAGAATTAAACCATTATTTAATCTTATGTAGAACATGAAACTGTTATGTGCTTCTAGAGTTTCTCATTAGTGATAAAGTTGGCATGCATTGCTTGCAATATGGCACTGCCCAGATGATCTGTACTCCTGTTCATAGAGACTTCACCAACCAAACTTATGTCTTGGAGTAGTGCACTATGGGGTGATCAGTTGAGCATGCCTGTGAGATGAATATCATAGCTCATTCTGTTTTATAATTTTAGGGTATGAAGCAAGCGAAAGTTAAACTCATACGTCAGATGCGATCAGAAAATGAGCGTTTCCGATCATGGAAACAGGAGAGAGAGAAAGAACTGATACAACTGCGCATTCAAGACAGACGGCGCCAAAATGAGATGGCACGTATGGAACGTCTTCATACAAAACAGCAGAATGTTCTGAAGAGAAAAGTGGAAGAAGCAGCTGCTGTCAATAAACGTCTAAAAGTAGGTGTAGATATGTGTGTGTGTGTGTGTGTGTGTGTGCACGCGCACGCGTACTTGCATGTGTGTGGACACACGCCCTCTTCTCACATTGTCTATTTAACGTTTTCACTTCAATATTAGTAACTGCAGAAGTGGCTGCAACAGGACTAAATTATTTCCAGTGATTTTTTTTCTCATTTCCTAATTAACAAAGCACTTATATGTTTATATTTAGTATTACTGTCACAAACACTGACATTTGAGTGTATTTTCTCAAGGAATTCTATAATATATGTATTTTCTAAGAGCTGTATATTGTATAAGAATTCTGAAGCTTGCGAACCTCTATGCTGGGGATTTTTATCTTCTGTCATTACACATTTGAATACCATTCTTTAGACCTTTCTTGAGCTGTTCCAACAAATTAGAATGAGAGTGTGTGGCTGGTACTCTCCAATTGCGCAAATCGCTGTCAGCTCAGTCAAAGTGTGTCTGTTATTGAGATTGATTGCTTCTGTGCTCAGTAATTCTGTTGTACAAGTACTCGTTTTTATTACTGTGCTGCATTGGACTGTTATTTAGGTGTTACATCAGGAAAAGTCCCAAACTGCTCTCTCTCTCTCTCTCTCTCTCTCTCTCTCTCTCTCTCTCTCTCTCTTTTCTGTTTTTGTGCTTTATGAGGTTGTTTTGTATTTGTATTATTGGTATTTTAAAAGTTTGTGAAACCAATAAATGCTGTGCATTGAAAATAAGGTTCTGGTGTTTGTGACAGTTTTCCTGCTGCAGTTAATTGCAAACATTTTGACACTGTACTGTACACGGATGCCATGATAAAAGCAAAAAATTTATGGAAAGAGATGGTGAAGGCAAATACTTTTTTTTTCCTACAATATATTGCTGTCAGGTATGGAAAAACACATTTCAAGTGCTTTTTGAAAGATCATAGCAGTGTATGAATGAATTTAGAAAACTACTGATAAAATTTCACATTCTCCATTCTGTGCATTACAATTCAGTTATTACAATTAGAAAAAACGAATGCACACAGTTTTATTAAAGTCTCACTATTACAACACACTGGCTCCTACTCGTTTCAGGTCTTACTGGCCTGTCTGTTTTGTACAGTTGTGCTCCCTGATGATGGGCCAGTGAGGCCTGAAACATGTAGGATCTTGTGTGTGTGTGTCATATTGTGATTTTCATAGAACTGTATACATTCATTGGTGCTTATTGTAATAATATTCACAAAATGTAGTTCACACTGTAGGACTATAAATTTCAACAAATTCCTACCAACTGCAGCAAGATAGGAGTACTGATAAAATCAAGTACACTTAGTCATGGCTGTAACAAATATTAAACATTTATTCAAGTATGAGGTTTTAACCGTTTGCAGGATGCTTTAGCAGTACAGAAAAGTGCCCAGGAAAGACGGCTTCAGCAGCATGGAACAACAGCAAAGATTCAGCTGTGGATTGATCAAGAACTGGAAGTACTTGTGAGCACTGTAGATGCTGAGAAGACATTGGAACAGTTACTGGAAGACAGAGCAATGCTTCACAGACAGCTAGACCAACTAAAGGTAAAGTTTTTCCTTCTTCAGATAATCACACTTAAGTACAAGGCTGTGTCTGTTTAAAGACCAAAGTTTGGTTGCAAAATCTTCCATTATTCAACTATTTTATCTGCCCTTTAAAAATATGGCTGAAAGTTCGTGGACTGGCCACATGACATGATAACCAGATAAAATGCAGCTGTGTGCTGCTAGGTGCCACTATGTTGATGTGTGATGAATCAGTATGGTGAGTGTTGCTGTAATAAAATGTTGCATTGTGTAATTGACATTTAAGTGTGTGTGTGTGTGTGTGTGTGTATTCAGTGCGTTTTGTGATTGTTGTAGTCCAGCGAATTGGTGGATCATAGAGACCATAAGATTTGCATCAAGTTTTTTTAAGCTTGAGAAAGCAACTAATGATAATTATGAATATTTTAGAAAGCCTTTTATGATGATAATGTGGTAGAACACAAACATTTAAATGGGATCCACATTTCACAAAAGTGTCAAGACTTTGGTACAGAATTGTGATAGCCTAAAAAGTGGTAAAAATCAACCTGTCCATCTTAGCACATACTCATGTTCAGGGCTGGACATTAAAAGCATTAAAGCAGTTGTCCTTTGTAATAATTGTGTTCTACATTATTTACTGTGCTTTGTATGGTACAGATTTTTTTCCTGATAAGGAATTATCTGTTTAAAAACTTCTACTTTTGTACAATACCTAGGCTCAGCTTGGACAAAATGATGTTGGTGCTGAAGACAGGATTGCAATGGAAGAGGATTTAAAACAGCTCCAGAGAGATACTGACTTGAGGAATGCCCAGATAACAGACTTGCAGCAAAAGATTCTTGATTCTGATCAGGGTAAGACTTCTGCCTCCCTTATTATACAAGGTTTGTCCGGAAAGTATCAGTCCTTTTTGAATATCTGAAGAACTGATCACGTGACCTTGATGTAATGTGGCAGCCAGACAGAGGAGACCCTACTGCGCATGCGTGATCAGTCACACTACCATGGAGCTAGTAATTTGGAAGTGAGATGCCGTTGAATGAGATTGTGTACTGTGTAACTGTCACATTTACGATGACCAAGTGAGTAGATCAGCGAATCTGCATCAAGTTTTGCTTCAAACTTGGACATCTGACCGCAGAAACTATTCATATGATTAAGAAGGCTTTCGGGGATGATTCAGTGGGTGAAGTCCAGATAAAATTTTGGTACCTACGCTTCAAAGATGGCCAGGAACCATTGAAAGCAATCCACGTTCTGGAAGGCCTTCAACAAGCGGAACTATCGAAAATGTTGAACACATGCAGGCTGCAATCAACGAAAATTGGTGATTGACAGTATGAGAATTAGAAGAAGATCTGGGGATTCCACAGACTATTGTTTCAGAGATTTTGACAGAGGATCTTGGCAAGGAATGTCTGGCGGCAAAATTTGTTCTGTGGCTCCTGTCACAAGAGCAGAAGGAATTTCATGCTGAAGTTGCAGAGGATATGCTTGAAACCGCTAACAGTGACCCAGATTTCCACCAAAAGGTCATAACCAGAAATGAGTCATGGGTCTATGGCTATTACCCTGAAACAAAAGCCCAGTCTTCCCAATGGAAGTTGTCTGAGTCTCCACATCTGTAGAAGGTGCAGCAAAGTTGGAGCAATGTCAAGGCCATGTTGATGGTTTTTTATATCATGAAGGTGTTATCCACCATGAGTATGCTCCTTCAGGCCAGACACTAACTAAGATGTACATCATCAAAGTCCTTTGCCAGCTGAGGGATGCAATAAGAAGAAAACAGCAGCATTTTTGGGCAAATGGTTACTGGCAGTTTCATCACAACAATGTGCCTGCCCATTCTTCAGCTCTCATGCAGGCGTTCGTGGCAAAACGTCACATTACCCAGGTCTGTCAGATCTCCTACAGCCCAGATGTGGCTCTCT
>Ga0209755_10007709_pt1 | contig 11627 bp, 9 predicted proteins | sample TergutCo191P1_FD_187301 | JGI IMG/M metagenome (GOLD analysis project Ga0209755, IMG submission 187301) | Cornitermes sp. P1 segment gut microbial communities from Petit-Saut dam, French Guiana - Co191P1 (SPAdes) (version 2) | ecosystem: Host-associated > Arthropoda: Insects > Digestive system >...
TTTGAAAACCCGTCTTTCATTTCCCAATGACGAATCGGCGATGAAGTTAATTTTTATGATCTTGCAAAGAGCTAAGAAAAAGTGGACAATGCCTATTAGAAATTGGGGAGAGGCGTTAAACCAGTTTGCGCTCATTTATGGGGACAGAGTTCCTATATGAGATATTTTGCGTTTTACACAAAAAATGTTATAGGTTCATATTTAAAAAAGATTCAAAAATTAATAATCGTTCTAATTTTTTTGTTAATTCTATAAGCTCAAGACCTTCTGCTTCTTCAGGCTTGTTTATTTTACGAATAACACCTTCTTCATCAATAAAAGCAAATTCATTTAATTTTGGATCTGTTTTTCGTTGTTTTTCTATTCCTTCTAATGACCATTCTCGATCAATGTAGCTTAAACCATGTTCTAACCACAAACCCGCATTATCAAGAATAAGACCACATTCTTTACCTTTAGAAGGTCGCATACATCTCCCAACTTGCTGTAAATATAATACTAAAGATTTTGTTGGACGTGCCAATTGAACCACTTCACAGTCTGGAACATCAAACCCTTCAGAAACAATATCAACATTGCTTAAAACAATTATCTCACCAGATTTAAATTTATTTAATATATCTTTTCTTTCATTATCATTAGTTGTAGCGTCTACATGAGCAGCAGAAATACCTGCATTCCTGTATCGATTTACAATTTCTTTACTATGAAGTATGTCAACGGCAAATACGATTGTTTTTTTACCTTTTGCAAATTTATTATAGCTCTCTACGAGATTTGCCATTAATGAATTATTGAGCATAACATTATGTAACATTTCTATATCGTAATCTCTCATACGTTGCTTAACTTTGGACAAATCTGGAATACTACATACTAAATGCTTCATACAAACTAAATAACCATTCTCAAAAAAGTAACTTAATTTCTCTAATGGAACAAGTATCTCATATAAATCATTAAATCCTTCACCATTAATTCGAGCAGGTGTGGCTGTAACACCTAAAAAACGTGCTTTTGGATATATTTTCCACAACTTTTTATATGTATCTGCTTTAGAATGATGGCATTCATCAATTATAACAATGTCTGCTGGTGGATATACTCTACGAGATAATGTTTGAATAGAAGCAACTTGTATATCATGATCTGGATTAGGTTTATGTTTTGCAGAAATAATACCTACATTTACATTAAATTCTGTTAGTCTATCAGATATTTGCTTTACTAGCTCTAAACGATGTACAACAATTAAAACAGTTTTATTTTTTTGCTTTGCTTTCCTTACAATTTCAGAAAATACAGTAGTTTTCCCTGTTCCTGTTGGCATTTGAAAAAGAACATTTTTCAAATTCAATCTTGTTGGATCCCATGCTTCAAATATCCTCCGAATACCTTCTTTTTGATATGGGCGTAATTCAACCATGTATGCTAATCCTTAAAATAAAATCTATTTCATAGTAAATATATAACTTATCCTCTAATCTTAGCATCTACTTTATCACGAGATTTAATTCTATCCAGAACATCAGTATAAACATCAAAATTAAGTTCTGGAGCAACTTCAAAAGTAATAAAAATAGAATATGGAACTCGATCGGAAAGACCCGGAATATTTTCTCTGCAATTTACTTTTACATTCAATGTATCTTCAGATGTCCAAGCCTTTGTTTCATCATCATAAAAACGTTCATGTTGTACAGTTCCTCTTATTACTGCTTTGTCACTAGCATCATAACGCTTTTTAATCAGTTCTTTTTCATCTTCTAATGAGAACCAAATTTGCGCCTGTTTATATTTTTTTGTATTTGGTATAATTGGTGTATAATAAGTCATAGTAATTGTTAATTTTCTCAAAGCTCTTCGTGAAGAAAAATCAAATGGAAGAGGAATAGCGTATAAATGAGCTTTCTCCTTTTCCAATTCCCCATACCCAATAATCGTTATTCTATTTTTTGCACATTCCTCAACTCTTTCAAAATCAGGAATACCATAACCAATAAATTTATGAACTTTATCACTATAATCTTTTCTTGAAGACATTCCTAGCGCTTGTTTAAATATATCTATTTCGTTACCCCATGCAGAACCATGTACAAGCATGGCTTTTATTAATAAAGAAGCATACTCAGAGGGGATTTCTTTTTCTGTTTCTTTTACAAAAATTTCATCAAGAATATCATAAAACATCATTGCTCTATGTGAAAGTAAAGCGGTTGAATTACTTGTACCAAATGTATATCCAACACTTTTCCCCTCAGTTGGTATGGCAGGTTTTGCATGTAAAATACCAGGAGGTATTGTTCTCGGGTTTACTCTCCCCCAATGTGCTATGTTTTTATTAGAAAAGTCCTCATACACAGTATTACGCCCACCTTCAAGTATTAAATCAGGTTTAATTGAGCGATTTATTCCACGCCCAAGAGCGCTATAAGGACCCGGTATTACGCTTGAACATGGCATTATGGCACTACCAGCTTGTGAATACTGACTACTATCAGAAAATAATGCACCTACGGTCAATGAATTAATGCTTTCTGCAGGTGATAATAATTTTTGATATTTAGCTCGGTTATTAATTGCATTAATAATAATTTTATCTTTTTCTGTTTCATTTAGTTTTGCAAAATCATTAAATGGTACTCCTAAATCTATATCATCATTATAATTTCCTGCACTCACAATAAATAGAACTTTATACTTGAAACTTAACCAGTCAAGTAATCTTGCAAGCGGACTAATTAATGAGTAGTAAGGGCGATTGTGGATTCCAATTGAGAGATTGATTACTCTTATTTTTGAAAGGATTTGAGCCTCTTGAGATTTATATAATCTGGTTACTGCCATATGTATTTTATCAACTAATAGAACATTGTCTGGAACGTATTCATTCGTACCATTAATAAAAGGAAAAGGTTTTAATATTGGACGGGCATATATTTTTCTTGATATTGCTGAAGGATTATTATTCAACTCACCCCAAGCTATTAATGAAGCCATTGCTGTCCCATGTTGGCGATCTTTTATTTGATAATAAGTCGTGTATTCATCAGGATCATCAATTAACAAAAAATCTTTTAAAATTGGATGATTTTCTTGTGGCAAACCATCAAAAAGGGCTATTACAGGTTCATCACTAATCTTGTCTGGAACTGGCAAATCTCCTTCAAAATCAAATGTTTCTGCTGTAGTTGTAACTATTGTTTGTCCTGAAGGATTGATAAATAAGATTTCATTAAATACTAAAAATGATATGTTTTTATTTTTCAACATTTCTTGTGCTGCTAATCTGGGAATTTCTGCAAGAATTGCATGATAACCTATTTCTTCAATACACGTTTTTGTAACAATTCTTCCATTAACATTTTTAATTTCATCTTCAACTTTTTTTTCTGATTGAATTCTCTTTTCGCTAGAACGACGATATGATAATTCAATCTCACATTTTACATTTTCAATATCTGGATTTGAAAGATCCTCTTCCCACGCTTTTCTTGTTCCTGTTTCAATAAAACGTTCTTCTACACCCCAAAGATGAATACTTCTTAGTGATTTAAATATTTGCTTTAAACTTGCTTGCCCTCGTTGAAATTTAAAGTTTTCGTTATTTTTATAATTACGCCAAAGAGATAATATTTCTTGTAAAGCTCTATAATTTGTTAGAATGCAAAAACATTTAAAAGTTAATAATTTTTCTCCATCACGTAGTTCTTGATTTGTGTAATAATAAAAATCATCATCGGGTAAAAAACTTTCATCATCAATTTCAAAAAGTACTTCTATATTAAATGATTGCTGTAAACTTCGAATAACTTTTTGAAAATCATCTGGAGAAACATCAGTCTCAAGAACAAGCGTATATTCAGGATCGATGCCATCAGGCGTATCCTGCATTGTTAGTGTGCTTCGATCAAGCACAGATTGTAATATTTGAAATTGGGGGGAAAGCCTGTTTATTTGCCTTGAGTGTGATGGGTAATGTGTTTTTTTATTACCGCCATGTAACTTGTTTTTATCTGCATCTTCTGGCTTACCAAATAAAACTAGCGGTCTATCAGGCATGCTTTAATTCCCTAGTTACTTCATTAGTTGAATATAATCTTAATTGGCTTTCAGTAATAGTTTTAATATTAGCATTAGGTTGATGAAGAATATATTGTCTATATACCGAAAGAGCAAACTCCTCTGCTTCAGCATAACTCTTTCCTAAAAGCATTTTTGCCATTGAGCCAATACCTACATCAAATTTAAATTTGTTTCGTTTTTCAAATAAAGAAAACCATAATTCAAGATCATGTGTGGTTGGCTTTGGGAGTTCTATCTTTAATTGGAATCGACGCCATACAGCAGTATCCAGCAGATTATCATGATTAGTTGCAGCAATTATAACCACATAGCTTGGTAATGCATCAATTTGTAAGAGTAGCGAACTCACAACACGTTTTATCTCCCCTGTTTCATGTTCATCGCCGCGTTCTTTACCTAAGGTTTCAAATTCATCAAAGAATAATACGCACTGCCTTGTACGCACATACTCAAACAAACGAGCAAGCCTTAATGCTGTTTCGCCTAGATACGAACCTACAATATTTTCATATTTCACAATATAAAGAGGAACCATTAAAGAGTTTGCAAGAGCCTCTGCTAAAGAAGTTTTCCCATTACCTGGAGGACCTATTAATAAAACTTTATTTCTTGGATCAACACCATATGAATGAAGAAGATCAGCTCTCATTTGCTCTTCAACTATTTCATAACATGATTTTTTTATTGACTCTGAAAGGATAATTTGCTCTATCATTTTTTCAGGATTTTTCTCAAAATAAAGATTACTTACAGCTTTATCTCTTGATAAGAAATTTTGTCTGGATTCATCTTTTGGTGGTATGCCCATGGGGAGAGTAGTTCTTAGTATAGTTTCTATTTTGTGGGCTAAAATATCATGATGCTTTGCTCGTTCTTCTGCTGTAATGGCTTCAGCTGCTTTGCGAAATGTTTCCATATCGCCTTTGAGACCACTTCTTATTACATCACATAATAAATCTGCTCTTGCCATCATTTCCTCCTACCCCATGTCTATAAATGGAATAGCCCTCATTTTATACGTCCTTGATCATTTATTTTAAAATATCAATATCAAGATTAGTATTTTAAAGGCACTTGAAACAATGATATATCAATATAGGATAAATTACCACAGGTTAGACAGTAGTTAATAAAAGTGGGCTTATCATGCCATTTATCTTGCCAATGGCATGATAAAATGACCACCTACCTTGATAAAACTAAGCTAATATGATAAGCTCAAATCACCTCTAACAGGGGCAATGGTTCACTTCGGCATCCCCGAGAAACTAAAGGATAGACCTAGGAGAAAAGGCTTATTGCAACTCCTTATATAATAAGGAATTGTGAAAAAGAATAGGGGTTCAATTCCCCTTAGCTCCAAAAGATATTTCTAAGGAAGGCAATTCCCTTAGCTCCAAAGTTAATTCATTGGCTTATTGATAGAGTACTGTACCCATTCTGGCAAGAGCATAATTTTAAGGCTATGAGGGAGAGGATGGGGAAGGTTGCGGTGGGGTAGGGGAAATTATTCTAGCATTATTTCATTTTTGTAAATATAATATAATTAAATGATTAGTTCAGATAATCAAATTGAAGCTAAAGCCAAAAAATTAATAGCAATTAAAGATTTTACACTACTTTCTACGCCTGGAGTTGTTGGAGCTTATAAGGAGTGTGAATTAACACATATTTACCTGTTTGAAATTGAATCAAACAAGATTTACCATTATTATGCTGTTTTATCGTATGAAGAATATATAGAATCTAACGAAGATTTTAAAGAAATATTTCTGACTCCAAAACCTATTAAAATTAATAATAAATACAAGTTAGGTATTAAGCAAAGTAGATTGTCATTCAACTGTGCAAAAGATATATTTAATGGTTTGTGTACTGGTTATTTATCTGTTGAGAATAAAACATTTTGTATATCATCAGCTTTCACTGTACTTCCAAAAACGCATATTCCGTCTTATTGGGATAATAATGTTCCTTTATTACATAAAGTATTAAAACCAAATTTTTGGGGAGATAATTATATAATAGAATTTTTCAGTACTCAAAATCCTTTTGATGGATTGTTATCAAGTAAAGATTTTACAATTATTAACGAAAATATAAAAAAATATATTAATATTGATCTTGAAAGTATCAATGATCGAATTGGTTCATATGTTTTTCAATTTCCAATTACTCTAATCAATGCAGATATTCATTCAAAGAGGGATTGGTGTAACGCTGAATATTCTATTCAAACATATCCTCCGTTTATCAAAGAAAAAGATATAATCAGTATTATTAGCACCGAATTAGATAATGTAATTACTGGCTGTAACAATATAGAAGGCGTTTGTAAAAATCATCTTTTTGAAGTTGGCGATTCTAACAATTTCAAATTATTAGTAATAAACAAAGAAAATAAATTAATATACCGGCATTTAAAAGGGAATTATCTGCGTTATTTTAATTTCGGCGGAGGCATAGGGTTTTATAACTCTGAACCACGGACTTTTACAAATTCTGATAATGAAGAAATATCTATAGATTTATTTTCTAATAATTTTGATTCTGGGAATTTATCAAATGGTAATTATTCTGAACGAATACGAAGAAGGATGAAACATAATAACGTTATTAAAGCAAGCGGTGAATTTGCAATTTTTATTAATGAACGAAAAGAAGCGTTGTTTTATATCAGGGATTTAATACAAAAAAAATATAATGATGTATCGGAAATATGGATGCTCGACCCTTATTTGCTCAGCAAGGATATTATCGATACTCTGTATTACCATACACAAAGAGACATTAAATTTAAATGTATAACATCATATAAAAAGAGCAAATTACTTATAGAACCTCAGGTTGTTAAAGAAAGCAGTTTTTTTTATATTTTTAAGTGGTTTTTTAAATTATTTAAGACTGAAAAACGAAAATCAAGGAATTATTATTTTAAAAAATATAAATCAGAACAAAAAAATTATTTTCTTACACATTCTAATAATTTGGGAATTATTCTGGAATACCGTGTAACACATGAAAATATTGGTTTTGATTTTCATGACAGATTTTTATTTTTTATCCCAAAAGAAGCTGATGGCATTCCAACAGCATACAGTTTGGGTACATCTGTGAATAGTCTTGGAAAAGCGCATCATATAATACAAAAAGTTCCAGATTCAAAAGAATTGGTTAATACATTTCAAGAATTATGGAAAATGCTTGACAATGAAAGCAGTTTAATAATCAAGCTGCCGGAGGATAGAAATTGTGAAAAGTGAGAAAGCAAGACAATATTTCATTGTAAATTCTTCTCCGGAAATAACTGATAAAAATCTATCTGAGTTATTAAACGGCTTGTCAGTTATCCATAATAAAAAATATGACATTAAAAAATTAATGAATGATATTTCAAAAATAATTGATTGGAATCAAGTAAATCATATACAAAATGCAATAGAATTTAATAGAGAACTGGAAAATACTCAAATTATAATTGATACGCATTCGTGGGTAAGAAATACTTTTAATGAATCTTTAAATAATGGAAATATTGATAAATTAATAATTTCGTATATGTTAGGTGATTATCTTTTCCTGGAACCTATTACAGATTTCCAATGGGGAAACATAAGCGAAAATACAGAAAGAAAATTAAAAGATTTTTACACAAATGCAAAAAGTGAAATAATTCTTCACGAAAAAGCAAAATACACAGATAGAAAATATTATAGCGATTACAAAAAATCATTGACTAACGGTTCTTTAAAAGAAATATTTGATTTTTTATCGGCAATTGAACATGGAAGAGGTTATGATTATTATTTTGAAGATTTTTTTCACGCAATGACAAATATTTGTTATAAAATAAATCCAAATATAATTTCTGAAGTGATTGATAGTTTAGACCCCTTATTACTAAGAATTATGTTTACTGCTTTAGACCCATATCAGTCAATTACTGTATTAAAAGGTTATAATAAAACTTCAATTTTCCCGCTGATAATCGGATTAAACCATATTATTAATCCAACGTGGAATAATCAATATAGTAATTCGCTGGAAGAGGATTTTAATTTTATTAACGATGCTGCCAGTATTGTGAAAAAAATATCAGATATAACTAACACTGATAATCTATATAAATATATTACTGACTGCAGTAATATATTTGGAAATACTTTGTGGCATTCAATTTATATTGCGTTTGGTGTACAAAATCCAGCATTTTTGGATTCGTATATTAACAGTATTGATTTTTCTCTTGAGTTCGGTGCGGAAAATGTATTTGAAACATTTTGTCAATTTATATCAGATGAAAATGTTATTGATGATTTCTCGAGCAAACTTTATCATAATTATTTTGAGTTTTTACTAAAAGAACGCAGTTATGTTAAAAATTATTGCGGTACTAACTATCTTGAATTTTTGATGCGTGCTGTATATGTGAAATCAGAAAAAACTCATGTAAAATATGCAGAGTTACTTAAAGAAATATCTATAGACTTTGAAAGAGCACTATATTCATGGGATAAAAAACATATAACAAAGTCTTTTACAAAACTAATAATATGGGTTATTGCATTAAGTTTTTTTACTGATGAAATTATTAAAGATAATATAGATTTATCATATACAATTAATATATTTTCAAATGAAAAATATCTGGATACTTTTAATACTATGATAGATAAAACAGAAATTAATTATTCAGTATTTGCTGATTATCTAAGAAATCCTAAAAAATATATAAAAATAAATTTACCTTTATCACATGATAAATTTTCAATTATTGAATTTAATAAAGAGTGAGAATAATTTATATGTATACATCTATAATCTTATTTATTATCATATTATATTCAACCCTATTGGTTTCTTGCAATTTTTGTTTCCTCAAAAAATATAGCCATTTAACAATTTTATTATGCCATTTATCTTGCCAAGTGGCAGTATAAAAAATGACTACCTATTGAATATTTAAGAAAAACAGGTTATTTTTAATCTTGAGACACTTTATGCTTGAACGAGAAAACAAGTTCTATAATGAACATAAAGCGGAATACCATAAAAAATACCTAAATAAATGGCTTGTTATCGTTGGCGAGTCATTATGGGGAGTTTTTGATAAATTCTCGGATGCAGGGAAATCAGCTCTCCAGAACTTTGAGCCTGAAACTGAGATTTTAATACATAGACCATCAGATGATGATACGGTAATTAAAATGATTGGTCCATTATTTTTAGTAAGTTCTAAGGAGGAGCAAGAGGACGAACATGAAGGGATTATGACAATATCTAAAGGCGAACCAATAACTTTTCAATACCCTTACTAATTAACAGAAGTATTTAGATTATAATAATTACTATATTTTATTTACTCATTCTCATCAATTACTTTTAGCACAAACTCCTGTACAATATTTGCGTATCTGATGGCAACCTTCATGTCTTCATCGTTTATTTCAAGTTCATTTGGATAACGTGGAAGAACAGCGTAACCCCTTAACACATCAAGCTGAGGCAATAATACATTGAAATTATTGTTTATCTTTTCGCACATATACATAAGATCTAATAAGTTATGGATTTTTGGCGGATCTATATCATTAAGAACCAGAAAGGCTTTTAGATACTTTTCTGATGATTGTTGACAATGAAAACAAATTGCTTCATTAGGCGTTGGATGATGCATAGTAGAAAGGTACTCTGCCACCCTTAAATCTTCGCTTGCCTTATCTAGCCATTGCTGTAGTAACTCATTATCAGCCATATAGCTTTATACCCTCTCTAGCAATCATTCTCTCAATTGATGCATAATTTTTTTTATAAAGAAATCTATCTCTTTTTAGTCCAAGAAAATCAATAGATTTTTTTCTGATTGGGTCTACTGCTCTATGAGCCAAACGAATAGCTTCAATTATTCGCAATTCCATATCATCCTTAAAAACAATATAAATGTCAAAATCAGAGTCCTCTCGTGGCGTGCCATAAGCATATGAGCCGAAAAGATAAATTGTTTCCACAGGAACGGTTTCAGTGATTACCTTGGTGATTTCGTCAAGTTCCTGTTTTATACCGGAAATATCGTTCATAACTCCATTTTACACTTAAACCGTCGGTTTATCCATAGACAAAATCTATCATACTGGGGTAGAATAACCGTACCCAATAAGGGCAATGGTTCACTTCGGCACTCCCGAAAAACCAAAGGATAGACCTAAATTGTACCTAGGAGAAAAGGCTTATTGCAACTCCTTATATAATAAGGAATTGTGAAAAAGATTAGGGGTTCAATTCCCCTTAGCTCCAAAAGATATTTAAAATTGTACCAGTCAAAAACGCTTTTTTGGAGGTATTTAAAATGAAAAAAATGAATCTATTAGCTTTAATAATTCTTTCAGTTGCTGTGTTAAGTCTTGTTATAACAGCAGTGTTTTTTCATTTTTATACATACAACGAAGAGGGAGGAATTCTTGGTGAATGGCGCACTAACGAATCGCTGCTTTATTTAGGAACGGCAAGACACATATCAGCGGTTTGCGGTATTTTAATTATTTTAAGCATAGTTTTGCTTTTTGTTAGTCAGGATAAATTAACCAGAGGGCAAAATATTCCGGGTGTTCTAATCGTCGCTTTAAGTTCAATTGCAATTATTGGTTCGTTGACTTCTTTTTATCCATGTACAGAAATGATGAGAATGACAGGAAGACCCATGAGATGTTATTGGACAATGAAAGTTCTGCTTGGTATTACCGGAGCAATCAGCGTGTCGGGAGTTTTAATGGTTCTGTTCAACAAATCAAAAGAATTTATTAATGGTTTAAATACAGCGATTGTTATGCTCAGTTGTTTGCTTCTTTTAATGCCTGCAAGATTGACAGAAGGATTTTGCTCTACAGTAATGTCATGCACAGAAAAGTATCGTCCTTTTACAATAATGATGGGCTGGTTCATCCTTATAGTATCGCTTATAAATGCGTTTTTGTTATTTAAAAAGACCAAAATGAAAATTTTATCGTAAGAAGGTTTTATAATGAATTTATTTACTAAAATAAAATTTCGAGTGGTGTTGATAACAGCAGTGTGGATGCTAATGAGCGGATCGTTTGTTTTTGCAATGGGATCCTCAGAAGAACAAAAAGCGGCGCTCAATCAGAGAAAACCAAAAATCGTTAATCAGGATTTAGTTATTCAAATATCGGATATAAAAGAATACATCGAATTTTATCCTGTAGAAATTAACGGATTGCTAATTGAAGTAATGGCAGTGAAAGCGCCGGACGGCAGTATACGCACAGCTTTTAACGCTTGCCATTTTTGTTACCAAAGAAATAACGATACAAAAGCGTTTGGTTATTTTATGCAGATACCGGGGCCTAAGCTGGTTTCTTTATGCGGAAGCGAAAGAGTGTACACTATGGATCAAATACAAGTTTCGTCAACAGCGTGCCACCCCGAACCGATTACAGCAGAAAATAAAACAATAACGGCGCAAACTCTTACAATTACAAGGGATTATTTTATAAAAGCTAAAGATATGTTTGCCGTAATGAAGA
>Ga0209755_10007710_pt1 | contig 11626 bp, 12 predicted proteins | sample TergutCo191P1_FD_187301 | JGI IMG/M metagenome (GOLD analysis project Ga0209755, IMG submission 187301) | Cornitermes sp. P1 segment gut microbial communities from Petit-Saut dam, French Guiana - Co191P1 (SPAdes) (version 2) | ecosystem: Host-associated > Arthropoda: Insects > Digestive system...
GAAAAATTAAACAATAGTACGCCAAACACAAGTTTTCTTGTCATTTTAACCTGTACAGATTGGGAAGTTAAATAATAGCTTCAATACTATGATAAAAGGAATAGCGAAGGTTGTCAAGTAGTTTTTTTGTTTCTGTTGGATGACGTTACAACTTTTTTTCACTGTTGTCTATCCGCTTTCTGTGTAGTGGGAATTGGTGTTAAGCAACCGTGAAGGGTGCTTTTAGGGCATCTTATCTATCTTATTTTACCACTCCGCTAAACGGGTACAATGCAAGGTCGCTTAATTGCTGATTTCAGAACTAATAGGCTTTTTCGACCTGTTGTACAATTTTATAAAAGCGATCGAAATCTAAGCTTGCACTGCCAATTAAAACTCCTGATAAACTTGATATATTCAACAAATTTTCTATATTTTCTAAACTGACTGAACCACCATATATAACGTGCTTTTTACCAGTGCAGGATTTTATCACTTCTATTACCTCAGCAATTGTATCATTGCTTGGCACATGTCCTGTACCTATCGCCCATATCGGTTCGTATGCTACAGTATATTCACCATGTGTTGGCAAGCGGTTTTTGCATTGATATTCTATTGCTTCCTTTGTTTTTCCACTCTTGTAATCTTCTACATTTTCACCTACACAAATTATTGGGTGTAAGCCCGATTCTATTGCTGTTTCTGATTTAAGCTTTACTTCACCATCTGTTTCGTTGGTTCTTTCAGAATGTCCAAGTATTACGTAAGTGCATCCTAATTCTTTCAGCATCTCTGCGCTAATTTCACCTGTGTAAGAACCAGATTTCTTATAATGGCAGTTCTGCGCCCCTATACTAATATTATTGCTTAGCTCTATGTTATCTGGAAACGATGTAAAAGGTGGACAAATCACTAGCCTAGAGGTAATTTCATTGCTCTTGCCGTTAAGCTTGCCTATAAAGTCGACGAACGAAGATCGTGTTCCATTCATCTTCCAATTTGCTACTATTAAAAAGGACATCAGCTTTTTATTATATTAGGTGAGAGTGCCGGCTGTCGGACTTGAACTGACAACCTACTGATTACAAGTCAGTTGCTCTACCAATTGAGCTAAGCCGGCGTTAAATACGTTAACAATATACAATTATCAATGAATTTTCGTCAACTAATTTTTAAAATTATCAAAATACTGCATAATACAATAATATGGGAAAATTTTTATTGAAGCCGAAAAAAAGCCTAGGGCAAAATTTTATTTTATCGAGTGAGATAACGAAAAAAATAGTCGTTTTAGCTGGTAATCTAGAAGATTTTAACGTTATTGAAATTGGTCCTGGGTATGGTGCATTAACAAGGGAAATACTGGCACATAATCCAAAGTCTCTGCTTGCTATAGAAAAAGATAGCAATTTAGCGAAATACCATAACCAGCTGCTAAATGAGCATCAAGGAAGGTATAGAATTGTAGAAGCGGATGCACTGCATGTTATAGAAGAAAAGCTAATAGAACGCCCAGTCAAAGTCATTGCTAATCTACCTTATAATGTCTCGGTAGCATTATTTTTGAAGTGGTTAAACAACATAAAATTTTTTACAAGTTTGACATTGATGTTTCAGAAAGAGGTAGCAGATCGCATCATAGCAAGACCTAATTCCAAAGACTACGGTTCTCTATCGGTGCTAAGCCAGTTGCTGTGCAATATAAGAAAGGAATTTGATATTGAACCCAAAGAGTTTTTTCCAAGGCCGAAAGTGTATTCTTCAGTAATTACAGTAAATCCTTTACCTACCCAAAGATTTGCGGTGAATTTGGAAACCTTAACAAAACTAACGCGTATTGTCTTTGCTCAAAGAAGAAAAATGCTAAGAAATAGTTTGCAAAATATAACGAGTCGTGCTGAGGCCATTCTTGAAAACGCTAAATTAAATGGTAACGAACGTCCAGAAAACTTAACTATTGAACAATTTTGTTTGCTAGCAAATGTTATACAAAAAGAATTGTTCAATAGTTAAGATAGCATGTTAAATTGGGATGTTAAACAACTTAGTAATTTTTGAAATACAGCGCTGATTATAATTAGCCACTCTAGTAAATATTTTGTTAATATGCCAACATTATAATAACAGTTTTAATTAATTAGGTAATGCTATGGATAACACAATAACATTTGAACTACCAGCAAATGAATATAACATTGAATCTTCTTTCAATCATCGTGAAGGTTTTGAATCTATACGGATATGGGGATACAACGAGGAAGGCCCTGTATCTTTGCTGGACTATAGTCGTTCTCATGATCCAAGCGATATGACTTATCACACAATGCTAACATTTCCTAGCTGTGTTGAAGATGACCTTCAAAAAGATTTGTCTATCAACAAAATTGAATTTGGTCATGAAAGTGATAATCCTACTATAAATGTGAAGTTTCAAGCCGAAGCCGAAACAGATATCCAAGCTATCAAAGATAGTATTAAAAATTGCGGTTTTAAAGTGAAGTGAGTAAAAAAGGGCTCTGTGTTACAGAGCCTATATCATCTTAACTCTTGACTTTACCTTATAAAATTTATACTTTATTTACTGTTGCAGTCTAAGTTTATAGGGTCGAAATATGGCGTTAAATCCGCTAGAACAATTTAAAATATATACAATAATAGAATTACCCAAACTATTTGGGCATGATATAAATTTTACCAACTCATCTTTTTTTATGATGATCTCGGTAATATTGGTTATACTCTTCTTACTTTTGGGAATAAGAAAGGGATCAGTAATACCGGGATATTTGCAAGCTGCTGTTGAGTGTGTATATGATTTTGTCATTTCAATAATAGAAAATAACACTGGAAGCAAAGGCTTGGAGCACATTCCGTTGATATTCACAGTATTTATTTTCACTTTGTCGTGTAATTTAGTAGGCGTTCTTCCTTATAGTTTTACAGTTACAAGTCATGTGATAGTTACTTTTGCCCTATCGATGATAGTTTTTACTTATACAACGGTTGTTGGATTCAAAGAAAGGGGAGTAAAATTTTTGCGCATATTGCTGCCTGAAGGCACTCCGTCATGGCTTGCACCTATGATGGTTTTTATCAAGCTATTTGCTTATCTGGCAAGGCCTATAAGTTTATCAATAAGGCTTGCAGCAAATATGATTGCGGGTCATACGATCATCAAAGTGATAGCGGGGTTTGTTATGAATATGCACGTAACTCTAACCCCTATACCGTTTTTATTTATAATCACATTAATAGGGTTTGAAGTGTTTGTTGCAATTCTACAAGCTTATATATTCACCTCTTTAACGTGTGTATATTTATCAGATGCAGTAAAATAATTGACTTTATCTGCAGAACATTTTATAATTAATATCGTAAGGAAATGGTTAAAGGTAATATATATGGATTTAGTAGCTTTAAAGTTTATAGCAATTGGTTTAAGTGTGCTTGGTATGCTCGGGGCAGGCCTTGGCGTAGCAAATATATTTTCTACTATGTTGAGTGGGCTTGCAAGAAACCCTGAATCAGAGGATAAAATGAAAAAGTATGTCTATACAGGAGCAGCTCTAGTTGAAGCAATGGGGTTATTTGCATTTCTGCTTGCACTACTATTAATATTTGTTGTTTAATATGCCACAACTTGATGTTTCAACTTACTTTTCTCAGGTTTTTTGGTTTTTAATTTTTTTCTCTTTACTTTTTTTTGTAGTAAGTTGCTTATTTTTGCCAAAATTAGATGAAATAATAAACACTAGAAACAAAAGGGTGCTGGATTCTTTTAATAGCTCTGTTCATCTTTTAAAACTTATAGAAAATCAGATTGTTAAATATAACGCAGCTTTAAACGAAGCTAGAATACAAGCAAAAAAGGTTATAGATAATGCACTTGTCCAAGTAGAAGAGATGAGAGCCAATATGAAGGATATATTAGAAGAGAGAGATAAAAGAATGAGCAAACTTGTTGAAGAAGAAGTAGCAAGGTTTAAATCTGAGTACACCGATGAACTAAGGCGAATAGCTACTGGTATTGCCTTAATTTACTACAATAAATTGACCAACTCTGAAATTGAAGAGGAGTTTGTTGCTAGCTTGGTATCTAAAGAATTCTAGAGGTTTTTATGTTTACGTCACTGATTGTCGGTCTTGCTTTTTTGGTAGGTTTTATCCTTTCACATAAATTACTAAAAAAGGTGATAAAAAACGCTCTTAACAATAAGCGTAACAAGAGCAAACTTACGAATGAAGAGGTTGAAAAATTCAGAAGAGATATGCTGGAGTATTACAGAGAGTCTTCTGAAAAATACAAAAGATTAGATGCAGAAGTTAATAAAATGATGAATGAAGCTCTTGATAAGGCTAATAGTATCATTAAACACAGTAGACAGCAACTGGACCAGACGTTAGATGATAATACCCGTTCTCATTTGAAGAAAGTTACTGACCAAGTTGAAAAAACCATTGGAGATTTACAAGCTAATACAGCAAGTATAGCCGCTGACGCTGTAAAAAAAATAACGCAGGAACACAAGGATGATAAGTGCAGCAGCGAGGTCATATCTTCACTTTCACGTGATTTAAATAAAAAATTGCATTAGATTTAATGCAACAACTGCCTATACTTCAAGTTAATGATATAGAAAAAGTCAAGCTTGACTCCAGTTTGTGTAAAGAGCAAGAAAAGTTTTTTTACTACAAATTTAATATAGTTCCTTGGCAAAAATTAAATAATACTACTTTTTTTATGGTTGAAGATGCGAGTCAAGATATCAACCATTGGATCAAGGCTAACTATGGTGATGGTTGCGTACTAATAGAAGCAGATGGTAAACAGATTTTAGATTTTCTTAACTCGCACTTTGGTGTTTCAGAATTTGCAAGCAACTATTTATGCCATAAAAACCCTGATTTTTCAGCCAAGAATATTAAACTAAGCTCAATATTTTTTGCTTCTTTTTTTATTATAACTTCAATTTTAACACTGACAGAGAAGTATACATACTTTGCTTTAATGTTGATATTTATAGTTGGATGTTCTAGCTATTTGTTTAAATTTATAACTACAGTTTTTGGCTTATGTGAAACCCCCAACCGAAAAACAGATTATGATAAGATAAACGAAGAAGATTTCCCTATATATACAATTTTATTGCCTGCCTTTAAAGAAGGTGCAGTGATAAAGCAATTGATTAAAAGCATTGAAAGTTTGGATTACCCAAAGTCAAAATTAGATGTGAAACTTCTGATAGAAAGTGATGATCAGGGAATGCTTGTAGCTATAGAAGAACATACCTTACCGCAATATTTTGAAGTGATAAAAGTGCCTCATTCTTTGCCTAAGACAAAGGCTAAGTCATGCAATTATGCCATGGGCTTTGCCAAAGGAAAGTATGTGGTAATATATGATGCAGATGACAAGCCAGATCCACTGCAATTAAAAAAAGCATTGATTGAATTTAATAAGAGAGGCGATAAGTTAGCCTGTGTGCAAGCAAGATTAAATTACTACAATTATAATCACAACTTTCTGACGAAATTCTTTTCTTTAGAATATATGAACTGGTTTCAGTACCTATTGCCTGGATTCCAAAGAATGAATATGCCGATACCTTTGGGTGGTAGCAGCAATCATTTTTCAGTAGAAATTTTAAGGAAAGTGCTTTTCTGGGATGCTTATAATGTCACTGAAGATGCTGATCTAGGTTTGAGACTTTCACAAATGGGATATAAAACTAGGATTATTGACTCAGAAACATTGGAAGAATCACCAACTACTGTGTTTGCCTGGATCAAGCAAAGAGCGCGTTGGATTAAAGGCTATATGCAAACTTATGTTGTCCATCTAAGGAATATAAGATCACTTTATAGACACAATGGACTTAAAGGAATTCTGTTATTGAATCTTTTTGTTGGCTCGGCAGCCTTTATATTTTTCACTACTCCATTTTTATTGCTTTCATTAATGTTGACTCAAGTTTTAAATGAATTGTTTTTGTGCTACTTTGTAGTGGTATACGTTACTAACCTGATTCTCTTGGCAGTAGCGATCAAGCAGCAAAAGATGCCTTTTTACTTTTATGTAGTATCAATATTCCTTCCTGTCTATAATTTGCTACACAGCGTTGCAGCTTTTTTCGCCTTGTGGGAATTTATCATTCATCCTCAGCGATGGAACAAAACTCAGCATGGTTTATGGAACAAAAGCAATCAAAATCCGTAGTTATTTGGCTCTTCCTCTGCTCTGTCATGGTAATCCTTATGGTAGGAATTGGCGGGTTTACCAGACTTTCAAAAGCAGGATTGTCTATCACAGAGTGGAAACCCATTACTGGAGCATTACCACCACTGAGTGAGCAAGACTGGCTACAAGAAAAATCAAAATATGAGACTACACCTGAATATAAAACATTTAATTATGGGATGAGTATGGAGGAGTTTCGCACTATATATTTAATAGAATATGTACATAGATTGGTTGCAAGGCTAACAGGTTTAGTTTTCATCCTACCGTTTGTATATTTTATACTTAGAAAAAGAATAACTAAGAAGGCAGTAGTAAGGCTATCTATAGCACTATTATTTGGAGCGTTACAAGCTCTCGCTGGTTGGTATATGGTTAAAAGTGGTCTGATAGCTGAACCTTATGTTAGTCACTATAGGCTCGCACTTCACTTACTGCTAGCGTTGGCTATTTTTGCATTATTGTCGTACCAATTTTTTGATTATCAAATCAGGCCAAAGCAGACTAAACTTAAGATTAGCAGCAACACTATACATTACACAGGAACAATCTTGGCTCTAATTGTAATACAAGTAATTTTCGGAGCATTTGTTGCAGGATTAAATGCTGGTCTAATTTACAATACCTTCCCACTAATGGACGGATATATCATTCCGGAAGATTTATTTTTTTTACAGCCTGCATTGCTAAATATCTTTGAGAACAGAGCAACAGTGCAGTTTATCCACCGAGCACTGGCATTTCTAATATTAGCTCTGACAGCAATACTCACAATAAAAAATATCAGTATAAAACCGGTGTATGTTATGCTGTTCTCTGTCCTAACTCAGGTAATTTTAGGAGTAATGACTTTATTGCTGCGCATACCAATAGCCATTGCTATAGCTCACCAAGTGTTTTCATTCATCTTATTTGGATCAGGCTTATATTTCTTATGTTATTTAAGAAAAAGCTGTATTCAAAGCTAATACCACATCGCCGATCTGCACATTTTCTCCTTCCTGAACAGGAATGTTTTTTATTACCATTTCTGATTCAGCGCATATGATATTTTCCATTTTCATCGCTTCTACAACAAATAAGGGCTGCCCTACCTCTACCTGATCTCCAACATTTACGTGTAATTTAACTAATAAACCAGATATTGGAGATTTTACGGCATCTACTGAGATCCCCTTTGTTTCATTATTTAGCATTAACTCACTTAATTTAGCCACATAAGGTTTAAATACACAGCACTCGGCTTGCATCCCAGCATGTTTTATAAAGTGTTTACTGCCTTGTCTTTCTACTTTAAGTGTTATATCGGTATCATTGTTAATTGTGATACATAGCAACCTGTAACTCGATTTCCATTTGCCTGCTATAGAGTATGTATTGTGGTTATATACTGTTGTTAATGTATTATCTTGATACTTTGCGTTTACAGGGTACTCATTATCATTTATTTTCACTACAAGCGCTTCATTCATTGACTTATTGTAATACTTCTCCTTGTTTCCCAAATGAACATATAACGCAGCGAAAATAAATATTTTAATATACTCTTCTGTAATAAAATCGCCGTGAAATCCACTTGGGTAATGGTCTGGAATGAATCTCGTGTGGAGTTTTGCTGCAACAAAATTTGGATGATGAAAGATAGATTCTAGAAATTCTATATTGTTTGTCACTCCCCCTATATAACATTCAGACAAAGCTTTTTGCATTCTGCTAATTGCCTCTATTCTATCTTTCCCATATGTTACTACTTTTGCAATCATCGAATCATAGAACATGCTGATTTCTGAACCTGCAGCAACTCCATCATCTATTCTTACATAATCATTTTCATCCGGTTTGTCGTAATATTTTATTCTTCCGCTGGAAGGAAAAAATTTCTTTGATGGATCTTCAGCACAGATTCTACTTTCTATTGCAGAACCGGTAAGTTTAATATTGTTCTGACTGAACCTTAATTTTTCTCCGCAGGAGATTCTAATCATTTCTTCTACTATGTCTATTCCAGTTATAAATTCTGTTACTGGATGCTCAACTTGCAATCTCGTATTTACCTCAAGAAAATAGAAGTTCTGGTTCTGATCTACAACAAACTCAACAGTGCCTGCTGAAAAATAGCCAACTTGCTTTGCCAAAGAAACACATTGGGCATACATTTCTTGTCTTACCTTCTCACTGATAAACGGGCTTGGCGTTTCTTCTATTATCTTCTGATTATTTCTTTGTACTGAACATTCCCTCTCTCCAAGACACACTACATCACCATATTTATCTGCTATAATTTGTATTTCGATGTGCCGCGGTAACTCTACATACTTCTCTATAAAGATACTACCATCCTTGAAATTTTTTTTTGCTTCGTTTGTTGCTAATGTAAATGCCAGTTCAATTTCCTTTTTGGAGTTCGCAATTCGCATTCCTTTACCACCACCGCCTGATGCAGCTTTCAGCATAACGGGAAAACCAATCTCTTCAGCAACACTGGCTGCATGAGCGGCATCGTTGATCTTGCCCATATATCCTGGTACTACATTCACTCCAGCTTTCCTTGCCGCTTCTTTTGCTGTTATTTTATTGGCTGTAACTTCTATTGTTTCTGCACTTGGTCCGATGAAATCTATATTGTGTTTTTGCAGAGCACGTGGAAAATCTGAATTTTCTGCTAAAAAGCCATAACCAGGATGAACTGCCTCTGCACCTGTTTCAACTGCTACTTTGCATATTTTTTCGATGTTTAAGTAACTGAGATAAGCAGGCGAAGGGCCAATGTGCCTTGACTCATCCGCTTGTCTTACATGTACAGAATTTATATCTGCATCCGAATACACGCTCACGCAAGATATGCCCATTCTGCGAGCAGTTCTGATAATCCTGCAGACAATTTCTCCTCTGTTCGCTATTAAAATCTTACTGTACTTCTTTTCTGTCATTGTGTAAGTATACTTTCTTAAGTTAAGAAAGTAAATTTCTATATCATTGCCTGCAAGTGATTTTCCCTCTTTATATATTAGGCACCAGCTGTCATTTCTGCAAGCTTCTCATTACCGAGACTTTCCGCTAGAGTGCTTACACTATTCAAGTCATATATCTCACTATATACTTTGCCTGCCAGATATCCAAATCCACCAGAAGCTATTGTTGCCATTGAAGCTAACGCAAGACCTTGAGAACACAAATACAGAAAATATAGAGAAAGACACAAAGCAGCAACGCACGCTATAGCTCCTACTATATATAAGCACAGGCGGAATTTCTTATTACATATAAGACTTTCTTTTATACCTGCAATTTCTCTTACTTCCTTCTTAACTTCCTTACTGACCATATCAAGAGGAGTCCTTTTAGAGTTATTTAACGCACACCTGTCACCTAACGCATTTCTAACGTAACTTTTGAAGTTTTCCAATTTTTTCGAATCACCATTTGGGTTAGTTTGTTCAGACTCCAAATACTTAAATATTCCTTTTACCGCATCCGGTAATATCCTCCCTCTTGCTGCTATATGAAATGGATTTTCATGGTCATCGTTGTACTCTAACAAACGAACATCGCTTTCAATACTTTTCTTGAAAATAGATAAAAAAGTTTCAACATCTCTTATTCTTGCAGCTAGATGCAAGAGATTATCTCCCTGTACTATTGGTTTTGTTTTATCAGATGGGCCTGTGTAACACCAGTCAAGTGTACCTTTCTTTTCTGAAAGCAGATCTTTTATATATTGATTTTCATACCTAGCCATAACATACCTCTCTATATTAAACCGACATTAAATTATGCAACATAAATTATGAAAAATAAATACAATTTTATCTTCATAGGATCAGTAGTCTACAGCAATTCCACATTGTTGCAAACATAAATTTTAGCTATTATCGTTTACGTTACTGTAATAGATAAATATGCCAGGTATAGTTACTAGATTCGCTCCATCGCCAACGGGGTTTTTGCATATTGGCGGGGCTCGTACTGCCTTATTTAATTGGCTCTATGCAAAGCGCCATGGTGGCAAGTTTTTGCTGAGGATTGAAGACACCGACAGAAAACGTTCAACACAGGAGGCAATCGATGCGATAATAGATGGGCTGAAATGGCTTGGTGTAAGCTATGATGGAGAAATAATATACCAATCAAAAAGAATAGAGCGACACATTGAAGTTGCAAATCTTCTTGCTCAGAAAGGCAGAGCATATCACTGTTATTGCCTTGAGGATGAAGTTGCAGCAAAGAAGGCAAAAGCAAGAGAAGAAGGAAAGATATACAAGCATAAGTGTACTAATGCGACACCAGGCGTAAAGCCTGTTGTCCGCTTTAGAGTGCCAGACTCGCAAGATATTGTTGTTGATGATAAAATATACGGCCAAATTAAAGTAAATAGCGAACAGCTTGATGATATAGTGATCTTACGTTCTGACAACACTCCAACATATATTTTTGCGGTAGTGGTTGACGATTATGATGCTGGAATAACCGATATTATACGTGGTTCTGACCATCTCACCAATACTTTTAAGCAATTACTAATATATCAGGCCCTTGATTTTGATATTCCACGTTTTGCGCATGTACCGCTTATCCATGGAGAGGACGGGAATAAGCTATCCAAAAGGCACGGCGCTACAAGTGTTTGCGATTACGAGAAGATGGGAATATTGCCTCAGGCGATGCGTAATTACCTGCTCAGACTTGGCTGGAGTCACGGCAATGACGAGATTATTAGCGATGAGCAAGCGATGGAGTGGTTTAATTTAGAAAACATTGGTCGTTCGCCTGCACGGCTTGATTTTAAAAAATTGGAGCATTTGAATAACCATTATATCAACAACATGAGCAATGAAGATATTCTGCCTCTAATGTTTGGAAAAAATACTCTAACTGAGAAGAAAAAGAACTATTTACTGCAGGGACTAACAGAACTAAAAAAAAGAGCAAACTACCTGGCCGAACTGCTCGATTTAGCGCAGTTTTATATCAAAGATCCGCCACTTGATTTAAGTGAAGAAGCTGAGCAAATCGTCAAATCCAACCTCGATATAATTAAGCTACTTGCGTCATTTCTCTCAAATATCGGTGATGAAAACTGGAATAAGAGCTTTTTGTCCTCTCAAATCAAGGAATTTTCAAAATTGCATAATGTGAAAATAAGCGATGTTTACCACTCATTACGGGCCCCAATAGCTGGGATAATGGATGCACCTGGAATTATCGACATAATGGTAATCCTTGGTAAAGATGAGTGTATAAGGAGGTTGCAAGCAATTTAAATGAAACAAAAAACTACTTGACAAATTCTTTCAACCCCCTTATCATAGTACTGAAGCTATTTGTTTAACTTCCCAATCTGTACAGGTTAAAATGACAAGAAAACTTGTGTTTGGCGTACTATTGTTTAATTTTTCGCACTATGTG
>Ga0209755_10007711_pt1 | contig 11626 bp, 7 predicted proteins | sample TergutCo191P1_FD_187301 | JGI IMG/M metagenome (GOLD analysis project Ga0209755, IMG submission 187301) | Cornitermes sp. P1 segment gut microbial communities from Petit-Saut dam, French Guiana - Co191P1 (SPAdes) (version 2) | ecosystem: Host-associated > Arthropoda: Insects > Digestive system >...
TTATTTTAGTGCAGCCGTAAGTAAAGCGACGGGTTACGTATTGGACGACCACCGTTCAGCTCCCGGTGGTGCAGTGCTGTTCGTCCGTCACCAGCACTGTGCCCAGACCTGCCTACATGTCTATCCCACACAACGTATAACGGCCGTAGAAGCAGTTGTAGAGTGAAGCATCTGTTGTTGAGCCTATCATTCTCCTTTGCACAATGTCAGTGCTGTATGGCTAGCAAATCAGGCTGTTACTGTTTGCTCTTTTGCTTGATTGTGTATGATTTATGTATCCTGTTCTTATTACATACACGCATCGCGTTTACAGCGTGTTTGCAAATGCCTTGAAATAAACGCTACACTTAAATCAGAGGGCGCAGGTGGAATTTGGGTTTTGACGTCATTGATCGCGAGTGCAGCTGTGGTCCACTGCCCTGCTCCGTGTACGGGACGGGAAAGATTGACAGCCCTGAGCTGTGAGAGCCGCAGTGTTGCTATTGCATGGACAGCAACGTTAAGGGACGGGAATGGATTGACACCCGTCAGCTGTATGACTCACCGGTTTGCTGCTGCTACTGACAGCAATGTATAAGTGACGGGGAAAATTGACAGCCCATAACTGTGTGACTCGTTTTGCTGCTGCTGATAGTGGCGGTATCGTGAAGGAACGGGAATAAGTTGCTAGTCCTCGACTATGTGTAGGCTGGTAGCTGGAAGTGACGGAAACAGAATGGGAGCCCCGTACTGGGTGACATGCAGTCCTGCTTCTACTAACAGTAACTTGAAGGGATGAGGAAATAATTAGCAGCCCTCTGCTGTGTGAACCGCATTCGTTTTACTGGTTGCTTGATGTAACTGCAAGAGTCTACGGCAGGCCCGCTTAACCTTACGTGTGATGAGGGCAGCTTCAGCAGGATATGATGTGCATGTGGGCTACATGAAATCCAATACACGGAATGAAGAATGAATACGTATACTATAATTGTTTGTATAATTTTACCTGTTTATTTGCCGGTACATGCTGTGCATAAAATATATGCTGACAATAATATGAAACATTTATTAAAAAATGCAGTTTACTACCTAGGCTAGGATGTCTCTATTATTTATCACATTTGTACAAAACTAGTTAGTAATTAATATTTATCTTCATAATTCAACAGTTCATAGATGTTCAAAATTCATTAGACTTTCTGTCTCGGCTTTGCAAGGGAAAGGATTAAAAGACTTCCTCATTTTAAATGTCTCCGCGGGCAACATAACACTGTTTCGCGGGCAATATAAAACTGTTTCGCGGGCAACATGTTGACCCCAGGCTACGTGTGGAGCGGGCCTGCCCTACGGGAATAACAGAAATTGCAGTGAGGTTCCATGTACAGGATGACTGTGAAGCAAGCAACTGCAACAAACTGAACTTTTTACTGGTCATAAAATGATGGTGTATGAACTTTAAAATGGTACACTGTTAACAATGTATCATTCCGCGTAACAGATGCAGCCGTTTAAAATTATGTGTTTAGATTCCAATCACAGTTGCCAGCCACTGTTCACCATTATTTTTCACTTTTACCATCCTCATGGCATTCTGTTAAAAGACGCAACGTTTCGGATGCATCTCTGCTTCTGTCATGCCGCAAAATGCAAAGAATATGAAACCTGTTCTCTCGGTTGCACTGGACTTGTCTGACTTGTTGGGGGATAAAGATTGGCTCCATTCAATGGACGCAGCAGATAGGGTTTTATAATTTTTGTATGTAACCTGATGACCGAAACAGAGGCCACTTCGGGAACGTTTTGTGTTTTAACGAAAAACTAGACGACGAAAGAGGCCATATATCATTCCAGAAACTAAATCCGCAGAAACCTTTAGACTTTTTATAATTCACAGTGTCTGCAAACAAGTCGCTCAGTAAAATACGCAAGTGACAAGGACAAGGTATTGAGAGGCGATTACTGTTGTAAGGTAGGTATGTAGCTGAGATGCGGGAGATAGGGAATTCGTGCAGAGTTTTGCTGGGAAATTCTTTTAATGAGCTGTTACTTCGGACCGATGAAATGGGAAAATAGCATTCGTATGGGTCTTACTGGGTTGATTCTGAGGGTGGGAGGTGATGGCTGCAGGTCAGGCCCATGTCCGGTGCGGAATTGAAATTTTGGGATCCGAATCCAATCTAAATACTGCTTCCTAATGTCACTAAATGCTATTAATTCAAAAGAAGACGGGATTGGAGGTCACGTGATAAGCATGGCACATCTGGCGCTCGTGCTCTGACGTCGTATGGTATAGAATTCGGTACATTTTGTTTACTTATCTGTGATTTATCCACTGACGTTGCTACTGGTACAGAGCGTACAGCGTCGAATGGTACGGTTTTTAGTGAATAAAAGGTAAAGGTAAAGTTCACCCTAGAACAGGCCATGAAGATCCATAGAGGGAATAAAGGTATTGCTGTACCCCTTCTTTAACCTCGGCGCTAGATGGTGGTGTGTGTTCAACACCACGCCTCAGCCGCTGAACTCCAGGGAATGCGCCGGTACCCATTGCATAGGGTGAGTGAGACCCAGAGCCGGTGTGGACGGGTGCGGAAAATCTCGTCCCCACTGAGATTCGATCCCCGGACCGTCCAGCCCGTAGCGAGTAGCTACACCTACTGCCCACGGATTTTAGTGAATACTGTATTTAAAATGATGGGGAGAAAAAGATCATGGCCTAACTTCAGGCACCATCCCAGAATTTTCTCGAAGCTACTGATGAAAGCCACGAAATATATTCTTCTTATTCTTCTTCTTCTACTACTACTTATTCTATTATTATTATTATTATTATTATTATTATTATTACGTCTGCAGAGATGTAGACACAAGTTGAAATCCAAGTGCAATTTGAAACAAATTTTTTATCAGTTCACTCTACTCGTACTGTTCACAAATTACAGGCTGTTGTTTTTGTATTAGGATTTTATTAGAACGTGACATATTTTAGTAGATTGCTGAGTCAGTATTCACACTTACCTTATCTTTTTTTGTTTTGTTTGTATAATGTGTCGTACCTTTGTGTTTGTGTATCTCTGTATTCGTGCTATTATTATAGCCGCCCTTCTGGTCGAAATTTGAACAGGGGACCCGCCACTTCAAAGCAAGGCTTCCAGCCTCAAGACCCTGATGTTATTTGTTTTGTTTCAAGTTCTTCGACTTCCCTTGATTAATAAAACTGCAAAAATTAATCATTTTCTTGTGTGTTTTGTTCACGCTGCATGCATTAGATTATTCATATGGACATATGGAGACGAGTCGGATAGTGCTTGCAATTCACTGACAGTCCAGTTCTCAGCTTGGCAACCGGCTGCTCTTCACGACACTTGGTATTGACCACCCACCTTCCCATCCTGTACATTTTGGAGGTAAAAGTAGCAGATCGTGAAGGTAACCTCTCATCTTCACAGAGATTTAAGAATGCCTGGAGAATAACCTCCACTTCCCTGCATGTCTTTATGGCGTGCGTTTAAGTACACACAACTTTATCATTCAATGTGGATCTTCGTCGACGCCTTTGTGCACCTATTTTTATGTAAAGATTTGTCACATTCTTTTCCTGTACATACATTGCAGACGTGTTGTAAATATTATGCTGTGCCTTACTTGAGTGTAAAGGAGTACGTTGCAGGATTAGTTGCTCAGAAAGCTGAAAAGCAAATATTTGCCACTGATGTGAGTCTCGCTATGTAAAGCTCTGGAGATCGAGGTATGTGATTCAGTGCGTTGATTGCTTCATTAATGGTAGCACAAGCACCAGGACCTCGAATAAGAGGAATTGGAGATATGAACTGATGTTGTGAACAGTCATGTTGTGATAAGTGGCCATGGTGACCAATAATAGTGGCATTGTTAAGCGGTGACGGTAAGGAATACTAACGGACCAGTAAGGCCCCCAAAATGTTGCGGGAACATCAATCGATAGTAGGGACGGCTACTGCCCAGCTCCCAGAGATGCTCATACCGCACAGGAGAAAGAAAGTCCGTCGCATTCCAAAGGTTTGTAGCTCAGGTGATTCCAGTCGGGCACAAGGTGAAATGAGGAGCAGATTAAATTTTTATGTTCTTACGTGACTGAATTTGTCAGAGAGTTTTGTCTTCTCATTTGCTGTACAAAAGCTAAAGATGAAACAACAACGCTTGCTCGCCAACAGAGTGTTTCCTGTTTACCCACTTTTGTCAGCTGTTGTATATTGTTTAATATACCCGCATTTATATATTTTTTGTTCCCACAAAGAAAGTCCGTGACTTCCGCACCCAAAAGTTTACGCTGCTGGGGAGAGAGCCTTGATGATGTCAGTCGCCTTGTTCTTTAAGTACGTAACTACCGCGTTTGTAGAGGGTTTGCTGTACTATATAGAGTGTGAAAGTTGGTCTTTAACCCTGATGGGAACACGGGGTTGAGGGTGTTTTAGACAAAAGGGTATTGTTAGGACGATCTAATGAAGAATTAATTGGATAGGACGTTTATAACGCATGGAGAAGAATAGAATTCTCTTACCACTAAAGCTTTCTTCTCTAATTATTCATAACAAGAACAAGCACTCATTATTACCCCGGATATTGTTGCTTTCTCTGTTATCACAATGGATAAAACTTTTAAGGAAGGGATAAAGCCAAAATGAAGATACTGAAGTTAAATGGTGAAGTTAAATTACTGTGCAAAACTGGAAGTGATTCAAATCTAATTCGAAAACTGTACCACAATAGTTGTATATCACTTTAACGGCCATAATTACCATGCAGGCTGGTGACAGTTCAGAGTAAATTTAATGAATATGAATTTCTGCAGGTGTTCGGTGGTGTAGGAAACAAGAAACCGAGCAACCATAGGATTGAATCTTTCATGATATGAGAGTGACTTGGAAGAACATGGAAAATCCAGTTTCTGTTTCGGCGTTTTTGCATTTAAGCTTGCCTTCCTTTTTTTGCTACAGAAAAGACAGCGTACGATATCATCATGGACGCTTTGTAGCTTCTCTCCTTCTGTGCCAGTGGTGAATTTTTGCGAAACATTTTATTGACGTCATGTAATTGGACCTAATTCACTTCAGTGCATTGTTAATTCCCCTCGAAGACAAGGGCTTCTGATATTGGAGTGACACGGGCGCTTACGGTATACTGTACATTTTGTGTCGTCAAATGTCTTTAAAGGTGCAATTGCTATGGGCACTTTTTGATTAACGCAAAGTAACAACATGGTGGTCATGCGAAACATCAGTTAAATAGGCTCAATAACGTCATTCCGTTATTGAGCCGTCATGTACTAGGTGACAGTTTGTTTCTACTTTTTAACCTTGGCGCATACATTTTAATTCTTTATATGTAACGAGTTTGGTGTACGTATTTTAAAAACATGAATTTTGTATCATGGTTAAGAAGTATTATGTTGCAAAGTGTAGCGCAGTGTTTGTGTGTTACCACTGTAGGAAAGTATACGAAAGTAAATAAAACGAGTATCGTAACTAAGTGAAACTTTTTACCTTTCACGAAACTACAAAAGCTTCTTCTTCTTCTTCTTATTCTCCTCCTCCTCCTCCTTCTTCTTCTTCTTCTCCTCCTCCTTCTTCTTCTTCTTCGTCTTATTCTTCTTCAATTGGCGCTACAACCCTTGGTGGGTTTTGGGCAGCTTTACGATTTCGTTCCACAGTCTTCTATCTTTACACTTCTCTCTCCAATTTCTCACTTTAATTTTCTTTAAATCTTCTTCTACCTGTTCGAGCCATCTTAGTCTTGGTCTTTCTACTGGTCTTGATGAACATGGCTCCCATTCAGTTAGTTTTTTGACAGTTCTTATTGTGTCCATTCTGATTACATGTGCTGCCCAGCGTAAAGAAACTGCAAAAGCTGTAAGCACAATTTTTTGTTCCTGTTCGATGATAGTAACAAACGGACTGTACTGATAGGAATGCGCAGTTCGCTATGTAGACTGATCAGAATTGTGTTATGTCTGCCCACTAAATCGCTCTGCTTGTTGCAGGCAGCGCGTTGCTGGATAGAAGCTAACTTCCAGAAGCGAGAGTGCGTCCGGTTCGCTCCCAGCCCGAAAGATGAAAACAGGTAAGCGGTCTAAGGTGTAGTTGGTATGTGATAAGCTCAGTGATTGATATGAAGACTGTATCTGGAGGTGGTACAGGACTCTGAAAAGCAGCAACGAAGGGGAGCTTCAAGAGATATTGCTGTTCATGTGTAGGTTAGATATTGTTTTCATTTACGTAACGGCTTATGAGCCGGTCCCAGTGGCCGCGCGGTCTAAGACGTAGGTCTGCGACCGCTTCCCTGCTGAGATTGTGGGTTCGAATCCCACCGGGGGCATGAATGTTTGTCTGTTGTGAATGTTGAGTGTTGTCAAGTAGAGGTCTGTGGGTCGGGTTGGTCACTCGTCCGGAGAAGACCTACCGACTGTGGTGTGTCGTTGTGTTTGATCTAGAAACCTCATGAATGAGGAGGCCCTGCCCACTTGGGGCTGTCGCGCCAAAAACAAACAACTTAGGGATAGCGTAGTTTGTAAAAGGAGGGTGTAACTGGCTGAGTACCTGTACGTCGAAGAGTTGGGTGGCGAATAATACTGAGGCTATGTTTCCTGTCGTATAAATCCTAATAAAAACTATCGGCTGGGAGGTGACTCCGTGTAGTGTTGTAGATGGTTACCGGTATTTGGAAGAAACTTTCTTCCTACCGTAAAGATGGAGACGACAGGTTCCCTCGAAACATTGGTAACCATAAAGTGGTCCACCTAGTGTTATATCCTGGAGGACTATAATCTTAACATTGACCAACGTCATAAACTCAGACGTCAGATACGAAGTCTATGGGGCTCTGAAATGTTCGTTTTTTATTTCTCTTGGTCTGTTATGGATGCTACCCGACTGACTATACACGGTTCAAAGCCATGTCCGACAGAGGGAAAAGCATGTGGGACGTAGAACGAGACGTTTAGGGAACAGTGTACCGGGAATGAAGCCCTCACACAGAACCTAGTTTTCAAATCGCTTTTTATACTTATGTTAGGAAAACGTTCGATCGTAAGTGGACATTATAGGATGTTACGCAAAGAGGAACGTAAAAAATTAATTCGGTTTTGAGCGTGGTAGTAGCTGGGGTCTCTTGCGACCCACCTGTAGCGGGGAGACAAGCAACAAGTCCCTCGGAACTCCCACGCAGCGCTTTGTGGGTGCCGAGTCTGGTACATTATGAACAACAATATGGAAATTTTATTTCTTCGTTCGTAGTTGTATGTTCTTGAACTTTTAAGGTATCCGACAAGCTAAAACAAAAGCGCCTTGCGTTACACGGATTATTTCACTTTGAAATGTCGTTAACTTGTTAACAACAGATTTGCTTATCTGCAACGCGCGAGCACGAGATTCACTGAGACACGCACAACTGAAAGTAACGCATTTGTGAAATATGTAATGTCCTGGAGTTCACCGTTCCTCTCACCGTCGTATGGAGAACCCTCCGGTCGATAGAGCTGCACCGTATTCAGTTCCAGCTAATAAACCTACGCCAACACACAAACTGGGTCGATCCTGGTTTCCTCGCGGGGTCGGTATTAATCGTGGTTCGAATCCTGCTGGCGGCACGGGTTTTTTTTTGTTAGAAATTTTGAGACGTGTAGTAGATCCCGTGTGCAGATACAAACCGCCTGTTTTTAACCCTGTGGAAATGCTTTGTTTGAGCTATCTCGCCGAAGGCATTTTATACTGAATGACCTCGTTTGACATTATCAGAAAAAAGTTATTCTTGGCCTTTTCTTGTGTTAATTCGTAATATTAATGGCACTTCCTGAATTTGGAAACGAAAGAAGGCATTTTGGCGTTGTAATAGGGGAGACCACGTCGTGTTAATCTGATTTCAGTCAGACGCCTCATTCAGCTTTTAACAAACTGGCTCGTCACCCTGCGATGTGCCTTTTTTTTTTAGTTTACACCATCATGCCTTATACTTATGATAACTTTGCGGCAGACTGGCCACTTAAAGCTCTGTGACATCTATGTGTCACCGGTGTTTACATTCTGAACTGTATATATGAACTTAACGTTCCTGTTAGCAGAAACAACTGTGCATACTGGGCCACCGAAAATCCAGCAGAAGAACGAACAGTCTGATCTGTCAAGGTTGTCAGTAGGTGCTTTCTATGTGTCGCAGGTCTGACAGGGCCATCAACAGTTGGCTTATATAGGAACAGTGTTATTTTCAACAGGATGGTGCACTTCCTCGTTATCATAATGACGTGAAAGACTTTCTCAGAGATAATTTTCCTGGAAGTTGGTTTGAGCGCAGGGAAACGGCATAGTATCCACCCCGATATCCTGGCTAAACAACCTTAGGCGTTTACGTGTGGCGCCCTCCAAAGTACACTGACAACACAGCTGGACTTGAGACACCAAACTGAAATTGCGTGTTGCGCCATCTCAGTAGAGCCAGTGCAAGAAGTATACGACTCTGTTGCACGCCGTTGTTGAAAATGCCTTGGCGCTGGCGGTGAACATTTGGAACATTTGAAACTTTAAAGAATGCAAAGCAGCAATAGAATAATAATCTTAAAGATAGACATTCCGTTGTGAATTCACATAATTAAACCCGTAAAAACCGACCAATTCAACTTTTATTTTTATTATTTATTGCAACGCGTTTCGACCCTGAATGGTCATCATCAGGCTAAATACATACTTGTTAAAAAACATAACAGATTACACACTTGCTTTTTGTAAACTTGAGATGTCAGTTTTTAAAAAGCAGTTGTATAACCATTTATGTGTTGAAACAAATATTTGGCCTGATAATGACCATTTAGGTTCGAAAAATGTTTGCAATAAATTATACAATAAAAGTTGTGTTGACGGGTTTTTGTTATTTGCATAATAGGAAAATAACTGTTTGCTTGTCGGTATGTACTTTAATGAAAACATTTCTCGGGACATACTGTATAATTCAGGTTCAATTGAGTCTTCAGAGGGTTCAAAGCATGGACCGTTAAGTAATTAATTCATTGTGTCTCTGTAGTAGCCTATTTGTAGTTCGATTTCATGATTGTGCCTTGTTGCTACATGGTGCCGCACAGGAACAGTAGCTTGTATTCAGACCAGCAGGGTCTCTCATTTATTGACTGCACGTTCCTCGTTGATCTGCTGTCATATCCATGACTCTCACATTTGTTCAAAACCTCTAGCTGATGTTTTGTTTTATATTGTACCTGCCAGGTATGTTGAATACCGCTTGCAATTTTATTAATGGAAACTTTTCGGTAAAACCGAGTCAGAAACACCTAACGCGTCAATGTGGGAAGGGGGGGACCATATACAAACTTTTTTTGTGAACCATTCTTTGTGGATAATATTTGAAGAAATACAAAGCGAAGCTGCTTCTGGCAATGTTCAGTGTGATGTCTGGTGAGTGTAACCGCAGATTTTTATCCGCAGTAAATAAACAGTAGGGCCGGCCGGTGATGTGTGCAAAACAACAAGAAACGCTTTTTGAAAATACGCTGTGAGCCACTTCAGCCCAGTCCACGCCTTTGCATCCTATTTGTTTGGCTGAGATCCGTCTTAATATTAGTACTGTTTGTGCCTAGGTTTTCCAAATTGCCCTTGACTTCTTGTCTTGCCTCGAAAATTTGCGTTTGTTTCTTCATGTCTACTAATCATTTTTACCACCCCAATATTATTAACAAGAATAAGAATTGTATAGCTGATTTAATTGATGTGAGAAAGGTGGCGTGATTGTGCAAAGATCTGATTTCAGCACTTTTCTTTTATATACCTTTCATTCATCAGGTTTTACAGAGCAGGCCGCTGGAGTCCCACATTGCACGGAACACTAGGCCAGACATTATCTGTGTTTACGTACTGTTTCATGAGCGAAAATTACTACATTGCATTTGTTATCTTTCCTCTATGTCTGGTCGTCCACATGTAACAACCTGAGAGTCTGGATTTTAATGGTATTTCATGCTGGGGCAGTGGGGGGGGGGGGGGGGGGGGGGGGGGGGTTGTTGTGCTAAAGCCCGTCCACACATTCCATTTTCGGTTAAGATTGGTTAGAAATAACCGACACTTTATGTGTGAAGACCTACATGTCTTTTACGCTCATCTCCCCCATAACTGGTTAAGTGCTTACCGGATTGGAAAGTGTCTCTAACATACTGGGGGAAATAAAAAATTGACTGCAATTTTTGCGTGAAAATTTCTGTTTATTTGCCAGGCAGCTCTGTTGCGCAGATAATGTACATGCGACCTACTAAACCAAGTTTAGGCATGTCGTGGGTCTGCCGGTAGGTTCAGTGAAGCTCAGGTAATCACTGTGTAAACATGTCTGCTGCATTTTTGGGTTGTGCCATTCTTGAGCAACGTGCTGTCGTAAGATTTTTATGACCAGAGAGTATAATATCTCTAAGATTTACAGAAGAATGTTAGCATAACTGTATTACGCAAAGTAAGGTGAACCAATAGATGGAAATTTCCAAAGCGGCAGAACAAATGTCTTTGTTGAACACCGTTCGGGCCGACCGACCACGTCATGTAATGCGGACAGTGTTGAATAATGCTGTAGTTCAATAGGGCAGGCAGATTACTGTCACATATATAGCCGACATTCGACATATGCATATTCTATCATTCGCTACGAAATCGGAAGGCACAGAATTCGTTTAAGTTGTGTGACAGAGCAGCATGTACTAACTAACGGGCACGCAACTTTTTCAGCTATACTATGATGGAGGACCGACTGTTCTGCAGCGGATTGTAAAAGGCGATGAAACATTGGGGGGAAAACACTCTAAACTTGCAAATATGCATCAAAGTATGGAGTGTAAACACTCGTCACCCACGCCGATTTGCAAACGACGAAGACGTGACAGGTAAGGTGCGTACGCGGCGTCGCACACCACTGGAAACTTTCTTTGTAAATGGCGTCCGGAAACTTGAGGACTGAAGTAAACGATGTGTGGAGAAGCTAAGGGATTGCTTCGAAAAAATGCAGTGTATTTATTACTTTATGTGTTCGGTGGAACGAAAAACTTCGCCCTGCTTGATTTCCCCTCCCAAACTGTAGAAAGAATGAATCGTGCATTTTATATCCACTAAAATAGGCTGGACGTCTTCAGTGTTCGAGAGGAAATTGAACGTGAATGTTTCAGTTTAAATATGTTTACTTTGTTTTACATGTGTTCAGTAAATGTACGATTCGTGCTAATACGTTTTCTTGGATTTCACGTCTTGGAAATGGGGTGCTCATTAAATCCTGTCAAATGGATAGCTGCTTTGACAAGTGTCATGTTACTGTTTGCATCACGCTAGGTTCCCCTAAGTATTGATTGGCCCGCGCGACATTTTTTGAAACGATCGATTGCTGGCCGGTAGAATAGTGTGTCATGTGGTCCAGATTTTAATAACAATGGTCTTTTATTTCGGATAAATTTTGAAGGCCGAATTACGATGTCAGATTTCGTTACAAAAAAAAATACGACGTCCCTGTTGCGTTAATTTTAACTTTCGTAACAAACAAAGTCTGTTAGTAACACGCTGTAGCCTCAGGCAGAGCATGGACTTGGGAGTCTTGTTAAACTCGAAATGGGCAGACGTCCCCTCCCCCCCCCCTTTATTCT
>Ga0209755_10007712_pt1 | contig 11623 bp, 7 predicted proteins | sample TergutCo191P1_FD_187301 | JGI IMG/M metagenome (GOLD analysis project Ga0209755, IMG submission 187301) | Cornitermes sp. P1 segment gut microbial communities from Petit-Saut dam, French Guiana - Co191P1 (SPAdes) (version 2) | ecosystem: Host-associated > Arthropoda: Insects > Digestive system >...
GTTCAACTTTGGATATAGGTGTTTTGGGTTATATCGGTATAGTTTAACATAAGGAACACCCTCCCAAAGTCTGGTCCGTTCCTCCTGTTACACCCTGTATAATGTGGTGTTAACTTGTGGGGCTATAATTCTATGCCTCTACATGAATTTATGAAGCATTTAAATGGCCGCAATGCTAATCAGTTTTGGTGCGTTTGTACCGCTGGCAGTTAAATGGCCACTTTACACATGGCACATTAGTCGGATAATGGTTAAAGCAATGGTAACATCCAATATTATTCAGTCAGTCTGCCTTGTAGGCAAGGGGTGGTTGAAGGAAAGGTGTGGATTAGAACCGCGAACTAACTTTTTTTCATTTAAGAAATCAGCAAAAACTAGTGCGGATAGTGCAGATTACATTCAAAATATACAGTACTGAGGAATAAATTTGTACTGTTGATTATTGCAACACAGGCTTGGAAGAGTAAAATGGAGAAGTGGAAAGAGTGTGTCCAGTCACTTGGGAAAAGTTTTGTTGGGAAGTTGTGGGCATTGGTTGTTCTTCCCAAATTGTATGTAGCTGTTAACAACGAGCACTTGACATCCTCCTGCATATGGATATTGAGTTCTTGCAGTGAGATTCATAAATATGTCCTTGTATCCACTGTTGAAATCCTTGTGGTTTTTTATTGAATGCTGAGTGACAGCATCCCTGTGGGGATTTTTTTTTTTCAAAATTCATTTCTAGTCTACTCCACTTATTTAATTTCACAATTTTTAAATTTAAAAAATTTCTTTTACTGCAACATGTGAGCTGAGAACTCAAGAAACTTACGCAAAGCTTGGAAAAGAGGAATCAACAAGTTTTTTCTCCAGAAAGTTAAAATGTTATTCAAAGAACTATGGGAATTCAGTTCTCTCTTCTTTAACATTATGACCTGTAAGTTTGGCCTTGGCTTCCCCTTTGGGCTTCTCAGTATTATTTTTTCCAGGATAAGGTTTTGAGCCCCATGTCTAACCCCCAGCATGGAGGGCCAGGCTTTGCTTTTGGGGTGTGCAGCTCTAGAGAAGTTTGGAAATGCTGAAGGAGCCCTCCTTCCCCTCCTTAATGGGACAATCTTTGTCTGGCTTTTCTTCTAAGATCTGTCTGGCTTGGTTGATGTATCCAACCGTCATCTTCACTGGAGCATGGAGTTCTCCCTGCCAGTTTTAACATAAACCTTTGAAAAGGCAATGTCTTCCCCAGTGAAGACCATAAGGAATTAGAAGCAGTATAACTAGGGAGTTCATAGATATCCCTGCTTTTGTGCAGTATGCATAAGTTGACATTTGTTTCATTGTGTAATTCAATCACATGTCACTGAAAAGTATTGAGTGTCTCCTGGAACTCTGCTGGAAGTTTTTGGCAATGTGAAGTTCTTCAGTGTGGAGAGAACCCTTCCTTCTTTATTACACATATGACTCAACCCATGTTGTCCTTTTAACTGATGTCACGTGATATGTCATTTGGCATGTGCCCATTATTTATGTTGTATCACCTTACAAGTATTTGGCACTCCCATTTTTCTTTTTGAGTGTACAAACTCGAATATTTCATGTCATGTTGTAGTTCCTGGAATCAACCATGATTGGGTCCACTGAACAATTTTCGGGTGGCATTGATGCTTATCAGTTCGTGTTCTGTTTCCTTCACCTTTGGACGTTGGCTTCTGAAACCTTTAGTGTTTTGCTGCATTGAATGTATTTTCTTGGTGTGATTAATTATCATCTTAATTTTGCCTGACATCATTTGGAATACAATCAAACTCTCTTCTCCACATGGTCTGCTATTTTACCAGCACAGTGAGTGAACTGTAATGCTGAATGGCTCAGAGCTAATAATCCTACAGAATGGTCTGTTCACTCTTCCCACTACACTTGCAACAATTCAGCAGTGCACACTTTAGTTTGGCTCGGCATGGTCTCATTCAGATGGGCGTGTACCATGTTGGCACTTCATGTGTGAATTTAAGATGACCCCACATTTTATGCACCAAATTTAAGGAAAACCCTCATCTTACATTTAGAGAAGTATGATAACTATGTTTCTGTTGCCACACTTCATGTGGTAGAAGTAGGGAGTGCACAAGTCCTTGCATATGTAGCTAATTGAACTTATGCTGAAACGTAGGTTATCCTTTGTGTAGACAAATGATGCACTAGTGGCACCTTTGCTGCGGCTAAACCACTGTCATCTGGGAGAGACTGAGAAGACACTGAAGAAACACCAGAAGTATAGTGAACTTATCATTCTCTACCAAACAAAGGGGCTGCATCGAAAGGCCTTGGAGCTACTCCAGAAACAAGCAGAATACCCTGATTCCACTCTACATGGATATGAGCGCACTCTGCAGTACCTCCAGCATCTTGGTCAGTGTATTTTATTATTTATTAATACTGTTTACAATTTTTTATAGTTAGGAACTTGGGTAAATATTTATAATAATGTTCTGTGATGAAAAATGTCACTGTCTGTGAAAGACTGGTTGCTTTGAGTGTTATGAATTCAGTCATCATGCTAGGCCCCATCATGGTTCTACAGCATGGGGACTTATGCCTGTTTTATTCATGCAAGGTTATACACTGCGTACCTCTGATCATGTCTCAGAACATGACAGCTATCAGGGGAGCTTTAACGCAGGAGAAACCTATGTCCACAGGGAATTGAAAGTCTAGGATTCTGACAACACACTTCGAACAACCATTTGGCACTAAGCTTTTCTGGGGCTTGTCTCCATTCGGGCTCCAATACTGTCAAGTTTCCATTCAGTTAGAGCATAAGGTATTTGTGTTTTCTCATTGTCCAGCATTGAACATGTCATTTAAGATTTTCTACTGTTTCTACTATTTATACTATTCTCTATATTGGTTTGCACCACCCTGTTGATGCACGATGACTTTAAGCAACATTTTTTCCATGATGCATACATTGCAAAAGTATTGCATACATATGCTGTCTGCAGCTGAGTGCCTTTCTCACACACACACACACACACACACATTTTTCATCTGCGGTCTGACACATGACACATTACTTAATACTGATCTAACATTCCACCACTCATAAGTTGGAAGGCCATGTGGGCTGGCTTCCTTTGTTTGAGTTGGCATCATATTCTCCTTATGCTCAGGGGACATGATTAGTGGTATTGTGTTCAGTATTGATAATGTGGCATGCAGTAATGAGAGAGAGAAGTCTCAGCAAACTGCATTTACTCTAATGGAAGATGAGGTTTTTTCTATAAAATTTGGTGCTTAAATATGTGAGGTCATGTTAAATTTTTGTGGAATGGGACTGCGCTGTACCAGCCGACACCAGACTGGATCACACTGAATCAGACTGTGGCGAGCCAAACTGAGATCTACATCAGCGAATTGTCATGTGCAGAGAAAAGAGAGAGCAGAGCATGACTAAAGTTAACTTATACGATGCTGTTTTTTTTTGTTTGGACTTTGTACATTGTCTTATTTTTTTAAACAAGGAAGACATTTCAGAGCCAGCTTTGTCTTTGTCTTCAGGCAAAGAAGCTCCTATCTTGCAGGACCCCTTAGCTTGAACTGTTTTCAGTCAATGGACACAATAGAACCAGTAAACTTGTTAAGATATGCACATTAGGTTGAATATATTCCTAGGGTAGTAACAGGAAATTGGCTATGAAAAAATTAAAACTTAACTGTGAGATTCAAAAATAAAACCTGGATCAGTCCACAAATTAAAAACCATAGAAAGATCCATGAACCCAGATTGATCAGTAACAGACACAACACAAAAAACAGAACAACATGTATTTAAATTCTTAACATTACTACTTGTGAATGTTAATGGGTTCAAGTAAGTTTATAAATCAAGAAATATAAATGTATTATTTAGTCAATGTGGGTCATAGTGGTATGGCAGCACCTCTCAGCTGTGAGTTATTGTAAAGGGTTTTAAGAAGTGCTGTATATCCAAGGTGAGGGTTGAGACTGATGATATGTTGTGAATAACATTGAAGAGGACAGAAATGTTAGAAGTGTGAGGAAGATGAAGGCAGTTACTGTGATGATGGATACAGTGACACTGATTGATAGGAGTCAGTAGAATCTGACATGCCTTGTATATTATGAGTATGAAGTTTATAGTAAAATATTGTTTCTTAGCAGACATTTTATATTTGGAGAGTTGACTCAATTAGGGTCATCATACTTTCAGATGGATATGGTACTATGTTGTCTTCTTGGTTGCTTTTGTTCTTATGCCTGCTCCTGCTTTCATAATTTGTTAATGGAATTTTTTGTTGATGGCACCTTTCACACTGTATTAAGGAATTTTTGAAAAGTATGAGAAAGCATCTTTTTTTCATAATAACAAAGGATTTTTGAGTTGTGTATTCAAGTGTGGTGTGTGTATCGATTTCTAAGAGTGAGTTTTACACAATTAATAAGTTCACATTTCTTTGGTGTGTCTTCATAAAAATTTCATTATCATACCCAGAGTGGCAGTAATGTTACCCTCACCTTGAAAGTTTATGTAATTGTCGTGCTTCTGTTATCAAAGGTAGAATTGTGGGCTTTCCTGAGCACAAAATGATTATATCAAAGGTCGGATACCAGATGTAACTTAAGATGTGTACAAGCTGGATTTTACTGTTGTCTCTGCCATAGGAAGTTGCTGGAAGTTGTGGAAAGATGATATACTCATGGGCTGTGTTTGTGGTAGCACTGAACTAAACATATGGTAGAATTTATGTTTAATGTGTGTGGGGAGAGCTTTGCACATTGTGTGAGCAGTGTAATATTCCTGTCGATGTTAATCCTGTTCTTACATCAAATTTCTTCACATATTTACCCAACATGATACAGAGAGCTATCTGCAGTGATGAAGCAATTCTTTTTATAGTACAAGGAGCTTTTGGAAAATAATGCCTCTGCAAATGTATCTTTCACACATGGTGTGAACTTGAAGTGGAACTTTACCAGACTTTCTCAGTGTTTCTTGAGCTTCAGTTTGCCGTTGGTTATGACTTGGTAAACACAGTGGTTTGCATTGTATTTGTGTCAAAATGGGTGGCTTGTTTTCAGCTGTTTCAAAGCAGATCAAACAGCAGGGAGTTAATGAGTTTTTGATATATGAAAGTGAAACTCCCATCAGAATTCATAGGTGATTATTGGATTTGTATGGTGAAGATACTGTAACTATATATCCTTGCAGTTATGACAAAATTAAGGGATAATGGGATGATGGCAGAAATTTAGACCTGAATGACCAGCTGTGGTCTGGTAGTTCTCTCATCGCAACAGGCAAAAAATTGACAAACTTCTCAGAGAACTGTAGCAGCAAATTTAAACATAGGTTTAATTATTGTGAATGAGATTGTTGCAGGTTTAGGTTAAAAGAAAGTGTGTGCTGTGAAGGTGCCATATTAGCTTACACCTGAAATGAAGAGAGCAAAATTGGAACTGTGTCAGCAATTACTCACCACAAAAGCGAGGGTAATGTGTTTCTCTTTAGCATTGTCATAGGTGACCAAAGTTAGGTGCATCACTATGACCTTGGAAGTGAAAATCCAGTTACTTGAATATCATCACTCCACCTTTCCTAGAAAGAAAAATTTCAAGACATGACCTTCCATTGGAAAATGTGTTGTCACCATTTTTTGAGGCTACAGAGGCATCATTCACCAGGAGTACATGATCAAAGAAAGGAAATCAATGCTGAGACTTATGTGAAGACCCAAAAGAGATTGAAACAGTGAATCAGTTGTGTTTATTAGGGAAAAGAGCTGATGTTCTTCAGCGTGATAATGCAACACCCCACGCTACTGCTGCCACACAGTGGTGCAGAGAGCATTGAATTTTAAGTTGTTTCACTTGCTCCCTATAACCCATGCGTGGGACTGTGTCTTCTGATTGTTTGCATCTCCAAGGTGCATCTCAAAGGAATTAATTTCACCTGGTATGCTTAAAATCAAACTGCTGCTGGAAAATGGTTTCAAGAGCAGCCTGAAGAGTGTTACAGTGACTGGTCTGAAAAACTTGTTCATTGGTGGCAGTATTGTATGGGCTGAGAGGAAGGCAATGGGGAAGAATGCAGTATAGAAATAAAGTACACTTTCTGAGCTATACTTGTGTCTTGTTTCATTTTGATACCTTGTCAGGGAGTAAAGCTAAAAATATTGAGACATTGCTGTCTGAACACCATTTGTAGTAATGAAAATATATCTCACAGTTCGAGCGACAAGAAGAAATGTAAGAGATGGGTGCCAGTGCCAATGAGCACAAGAGCAGCACAAGTGACTGTTGAAAGTACAGGGTTTGCAAAGGAACTGACGTGAGGTTACTCATTTGGATCCTGGATGAAACAGATCATTTGTAGTGCAAAATATTGAGTGAAATGTAGTTGTACCATGAAGGTTTAACTGGAAAACTGATCCTTTTATACACAGTATTTTTTTAATCTTTTCTTAGATGTGGATTGTTATACCTCATTCTGCAAAAACATTACTGAATGGAAATGTGAAAAGAATGAATAATGTTCCCCTATCCAAAAGAGCTACAGTCACAGACTGGTCACTTGCAACCCTAGCTGTTACTAGGGCACTGTTGTTTGGTGTTACATCATGGGCCTAAGTACTATGCCTGATATTACTGTTAGGCATGGTTGAACAAATGCCGTGATTTCCAGTGATCCCAGGGATGTTTATCAGTTACTATGTCGGAATCTCCCTACACGTGCTGAGGGACAAGGTTATCTGTAGTTGGAAGCTCCATTAATCCATATCAGACAACATTAGATCCAAGTGAATGCTCCATAACTTACCCAATATTGCTGTAGTTGTTGAATGTAAAACAATGCTTTTAAGAAATATAATCTTATGAGTGCAGTGAAGTCTGGGCTGAAAATGTTTGTTCTCTGTGAGAGTATTAATTGCTGTTATGGGTATATAACTTGAAACCATAGATACATACACACTAAAAACAGGGAGTGTACTTTGTTCTTTTTTACTAACAAATGCATGGGTAATGAAAAACTTGTGTTATACTCTTCTGAAAAATTCCACCAACCCATCTTCATTATATCATATCGACATGTATGGATAATATCTATCACAACAGCTGGCTGATTGGCTGCTTGTTGTGGACTTTGGAAGACAGGTATTTATAGCCAGAAAATAAATGCCTGAAAGTTTTCAGAAAAGAAAAGAATGGAAAAAAAGAGGCTTGAGGGTTTTTCTTTCATTGAGGAACAACGAAGAAGTTGCTGTATCTTGGATAGATGAACATGCACTTAACAATTAGCAGTTAATGCTTTTTATATCATCATCATTCTATTGTTTGTCTTACGACAGGTCCATAGCCTCTTCAACAGCGAGTTCTCTGCAGAGTGTGATCTAGAGATTCCACTGTCAATTTCCAGTATCCTTTCTTCTCCTTAAGGGCATCCAGTGGCTGCTTACATCTTCTTCCTCGTCTTCCTTTCACATATCTTTCCCTCTAACTTTTCTCTCAGTAGCATGTTGTAGAAGGCAGTTCCTATGCAGTATGTGACTAATCCAGTTAGCCATCCTTCTTTTTCTGGTTTGTAGGATATTCCTCGCTTCTTAACTCTTTGTAACACTTCTTCAATCCTCATATGGTCTTTACCATCATTATTCAGCACCATGTATCCAAACTTCTCAGGTATTTCTGATGTACTTTCTGAATTGTCCAAGTTTCAGCACCACATAAAGCTATATTCCATATGTAGCACTTTACTAGTTTTCTCCTTAGATTTAAGTCTAATTTGCTGGCGAAAAGAGTCTTCTTGTTGAATGCTGCTTTTGCCATGGCAATCCTGGATTTCATTTAATATGTATGTCTTGCATCATAGGTTACCATACTACCCAAATAGTTGAAATATTCCACATTCTCTGGCTGTTGTTGACTATCATAATCTGTAATAGGGTTGGTTGCCTTGAGATTCTTATCGCCTTAGGTTTTTCCACATTCATTTCCGTTCCATAACGTCTTCCAGTTTCACTTAGTCTTTCAGTCGTGTCCTGTAGCACTGCTGCTTCCTTAGCCAGCAGCACAAGGTCATCTGCATATTTCACAGTGTGAATTAATTGTCATCCTATTTTGAAGTCACAAAACCATACAAGAACTTCCTTGGTCAGGTACACGCTGTACAAATTGTTAGAATTGGTGACAAACAGCATCCTTGTCTAACTCCTCTTCCAGTCTCCTTAGTCTGTCCCTGGTCCAGTTTCAGTTTAACACAGTGATCCATGTACAGTTTGCTGATCAATCTTCTTTTGCACCAATTAATACTATTTACATGTAGGTTTTGCATTAATTTTGTCCATTTTACTTGGTCAGATGCCTTCTGCCAATCTATGAAGCAAGCACACAATTCCTCATCTGTGAACAAAGTTCATTCTGATACTATTCTCAGCATCCAAATTGCGTACCTAGTTCCTTTAATCCTCTAAATCCAAACTGATCGTGTTAGTACATCATCAAATTTCCTTTCAATCCTTCTAAGTAATCTCACTACTATCTTTGCTTATGTTTGGTGAGGCTGATTATGTTGTGGTCGATGCATTTTGTAGCTTCTGGCTTCTTGAAGGCAGTCAAAATGTCTGCCTTCAAGAAGCCAGACTTTATTGATATCCTTGGGCTACCCTCCAGTTTCATATGTTAATCAGTTGTGTTGTTATTCTGTGACCATCTTCTCCTAGCAGTTTGAGTACATGCCCAGGTACATCATCATCATCTCTAACCTCTTATTCCTCATCCCCTTGATAGCCTTTTCCACTTCACTTCGCAAACTATAAGGGCCTTTGTCGTTTGCACCTACTTCCTCTTCAGGTTCAGCTTCTAAGTTTTCTGGTCGATTAGGTCAGTCATATAACTTTGTAATATAATTATCTAAAATTATCAGTACTTCTCTGTTGTTCACTATTCTAGTCCCTTTAGAGTTTTCAGTGCCAATGTTTTGAGTCCCATGTCCAGCCTAGTTCCTTTGTCATGCACATTAAGTCATGACGTCCTTGATCTAGTCACATATGCTCTCAAGATATTCCTTCTGGGCCTTGTCTGTGGTTCATTTCATTTTGTTCCTCAGTCTTCTGAAGTTGTTCTTTCTATCTTCATTACTTATATTCTTCCATTTCCTTTGTTCATTTATTTCTTTGATCATTTCCTACATAATCCATGGTTTTCTTGCTTTCCTGTCTGTTTTCCCTTTCAAGTCACACATTTCTTGATATTGTTCCACTGCACTTTCACATTCAGTTGCACCAAGTTTTTCTTCTAGCTTATTTTGCACTTTCTGTCGTTGAACATACAATTAACAAAAATTGATTTCCACTAATAACCAAACGTGGTTAGTTTACACTAAACCTAGGATGAGAATGTTTGGCCGCATTGACCCCTGTTCCAGTATTGCTTCATAAATGTTTGTAAGGATTGAATGGTACAGGGGCATGTTTTTCTGACTCATGGAAGTGAATGTAATTATATTTACTCTTTGTCTTGGTTTAAGAACATTATATTGAGAAACGTATCCTGCCAGAATTTTGTGTAGTTTTTTGCATAAGGAGTGGCCATTAGTGAAAGAATGCAGAAGACCGAGTGAGGCATACCATTTAGTCATCCACCTGAAGAAAGGCTGAAAGATGAGCATCATTGTATCGATGGTAAACGAAATAGAACCTGTTATCTCTGCAAGTGAAAGGAAATAAATTGCTGAGCAAGATGTGCAGCATAAATCCATGTTAGCATAAAGACAATTGTCATGGTGTCTTGAACTATGCCACATTAAGATATTTCCAAAGAAGTTGTAACTAATACATATGTGTAAATGTATACCAGAGTTAATACAAGCAATGCCATTAGTTGATGAGGTTTCACCATATGTGATCACTGTGCTGTGTGTGTTTTATGTCTTTTATTGCAACTTTGGAGCCAGTTAACAAATTCTGATGAAATGTTCTATGAACATCAAGCCATTGGAGGATACTGCAACACTGTACTTTTCAATTTCAAATACCGATTAATAAAAATATGTTGGACATGCAGACGTGTGATGCAGAAGCAGCACTGCTAGCATTTGAGTTATGGTCCTGAAATGCTGTATGATAAATCTTCAACAAGCTTGTAATTTCTGCAGATGTAGTGTTACTGTAGAATGTAGACTGACAACATGGCAATTATATAAAACTGGTTTTTTACCTTGTTTTTATGATGATAACTAATCTGCCTGTGGAGCTTGGGCTGTAAAGTATGGTACACAGATAGATCATAAACATATCTAGATGTTACAAGTATGTATGGATTATTGTCTAAGGTGACTATCACAAACATGTTGTTGATGCAGACCTTGGAGTTTGTATCCACTACATTTGATGTGCGGACAAACTGTTTCCTTAAAGAATAAATAATGCACAAGTACAATAAAACAACCGTGATAGTTTGCATGTGGTATGAAATAAGCTTTATGTATTCTGTTCAGAGCTTCTAATTTCTTGCTGTTATTTCGTGAACTGCAACAAGTAATAAAGAATTCCAAGTTCTGAAAGGTGAGGCCATGTGTCCTGGTGGAAATGTGCCAACGTTTCAGAGAAACCTTTTGCTTCCATCTTCAGGGTAGAAGAGTAAGCTTTGTGGGAGAATCGGGGTATATATAGGGACTGGAGGAAAGGAAGTGGCTGTATGTATGAGTGACTGAATTGGAGATGGTGGATGCACAAGACATGGGGCCAAAACAACCAGGGAAGAAGCTAAGAGGAAGATGTATTGAGGATGAAAATAGGTGAGAGAAATACTTCCTGGAATGTAAAGCATGGGGAAAGAATAGTGGATGGTTAAGCAACAGTCTTGAGGCATTAAGTAGAGTACCCATAATTAGATTCTCCAGGCCCTGGAAGAGGGTAAATAGGGCAAATGTCTCTGGACTTCTTAAACCCTGAAGATTTGGGCAGCAAGCTTCTCTGAAACATCTGTAACTATTTCCCAATCGTCATGGCATTATATCACAGATGACTTGAATAATCATGTTTTATAAAGTTTGTTTGTTTCAGAATTTGAGTTGGCACAAACTCAAAATTTATTGCTCTTTAAGACCACTTTTTTGGTCCAAAGATTGTAGTAAACACTAAGTTGATCCACATTATTGTCCTTAATATGTATTCATAGAAATTTGAGTTTATTAGTAACTGTCATATTTTGAAGTATGTTATAGATATCTTCTGTCCACTGGTAGTCAAGGACTCTTTTTCCTGTGGTTATAAGCAGGAGCATGCAACTAACCATTTATGTTCTAATGTTGAGGTCTAGCACAGTGCCTCGTATATTCTTCATGCTGTGCTGTGTACAGGCAGGGAGTTAATTTGAAAGTGGAACCCACACACATATAGCAGCTTGATCAGGCACAGCATGACTCATCTTCCGTTATCTTATTACAGCAAGTACAGTTGCATTATGTCATCCAAAAGCTGTCACGTGGTCCAGTTTCATGAGCTGGGCATAAAAAATGTGAAATGTTTTTCGTTAATATGATTACAAGTACACTGTGACACAGAGTTATTTTATTTTTTATTCTATTTTACTTATCTATTTTATATATATATTTTTTTTTTGGGGG
>Ga0209755_10007713_pt1 | contig 11623 bp, 8 predicted proteins | sample TergutCo191P1_FD_187301 | JGI IMG/M metagenome (GOLD analysis project Ga0209755, IMG submission 187301) | Cornitermes sp. P1 segment gut microbial communities from Petit-Saut dam, French Guiana - Co191P1 (SPAdes) (version 2) | ecosystem: Host-associated > Arthropoda: Insects > Digestive system >...
ACTACATACACCAAACTAATACAGCATTACAATCAAAATGCAATGTAGTTCTCTTCCTTCATATCTTCCTTAAAGTAAACTGTTGCTTCCTCACTTTCTAACTGAATCCCATGAATGCTACTTAGGGCAGCCATCCTGTATTCATTCTAGGCATGTAATGGACATTTTCTGTATCATAGTTGTGTACAGTAGAGTAACTCCACTGATCTGCCAACAATGGTCTGAGACTCACTGCCAGGTTGTAAGAGTGGACCGATGTGGGTAGCTTGGCCATGTTATTGCAACGTACACAATTTATGACAGGTAAGAAACAATTAATGGAAATAATCATTTCTGCTATTTTCCGCAGTTGTAATAATTAAAATAACAGCAACTTGCCAGTCTGTGCTCATTTGAATGTATAATTCAGGGAATTGGGTAGGAAGCACAATGTATATTCAAGGAAAGTTTGACATTGTTCATGTGAGAGTTTGTAGCAGGACCAGTGGCAACATCAGGCAAATGTCAATTCAAGAAGCGTTAGGTTCAAGTTTGACTGTACTTATAGCTCTCTTCTGTTTCATCCATCTTTACCTCATCACGGCATGAAATGTGATCTGACTGACATAAAGGAATAGCAGAGTTCCTGCAGGCAGTAGATGCACATTCACCGTCACTAAGTGTCATAATGGCTATATATATGTAATATCCTTACATGGTTAATGTGAAGCAGTTGGTCAGCTAACTGAGCTTTGGGGAGGTGACCATATCACTTAAAATTTAATGGTGAAAAAGTTAATACCATGAATAATGAAGGAAATATAATGAGTAGTCTCTTTTTGTGATCAGTACTCTCACACCCTGATTGGTGGGTTCATATGGTTACAGAGGTATTGGTACTGGCATACTTACTTACTCACTTACTCCATGGTGCACAGTCCTTCTTGAGAAGCTAACTGGTTTGCAGCTAGTCCAGAAATTCCATGCATTTCACGGAACCCGAAGGTTCATTACTGCACTCAAAAGTGTCTGCCACCTGTCCATATACCCACGTCCCACCTCCTGGAGATCCGTCCTAATATTATCCACCCATCTATGCCTAGGTCTCCCCAGTGGTCTCCTTCCCTCCGGTTTCCCCACCAAGACCCTAAACACCCCCCTTTCCTCACCCATACACACCACATGCCCAGCCCATCTCATTCTCGATTTTATCACCCGCACAATATTGGGTGAGCAGTACAAATCATTTAGCTCCTCATTATGCAATCTCCTCAATTCCCCCGTTACTTCATCCCTCCTAGGTCGAAATATTCTCCTCAGCACCACGTTCTCAAACACCCATAGCTTTCTTTCCTCCTGCAATGTCAGCAACCAAGTTTCACACCCATACAAAACAACTGATAGTCTGATTGATTGTATACTGAATACCATTAATTCTTCACCAGGTCCCCAACTATCCCAGGAGCCAAATGGACATGGCACATAATATTTTTATTTCTTGGTGTATTTATGTTTCAAAAACTTAAAAATCTGCCGTTGGTAGTTCTGACTTGGGTTACATTTTTGTTAAATGCCAAAATCAGAAGGAAACTTTTTTGTTTAAATGTCACCAGTTACCAAAATGCAAGGAATGTTGGTCACCACAGCTGGCGATATAAAATTTATTGTAATAACTTATGTTCTGCATGATTAGACTGGAGGGTTTTACAGCCTTGAGTATTAAGATCATGGTGCACCGTTCTGACTCCATGCACCTGAATGTTCTGGTCAGATGGTTGCTGTCCTGCCTCAGATTTGGGGGGGGTTCCAGGTTCAACAATCATCTTGGTTTTCCATGGACTCTCCTGGGAAATTGCATGATATTACCTAAAATTAGGTCACAGCCACTTCCACATTACTTAAAATGCATTCTTCACTGATAACCTACTGTCTGATGCTGTATGCTGTAGCCTAAGCTACTGATAGCACCATTATATACACCACAAATAAACACATTTCTATGGTAGGCAGTGAACAAGGCTCCAGAGATTTAGACATATTATAATTATATTTGTATTCCTGTTCTCCATGGTGTTGAGGAGAATATTTGGACCTAGGAGGGACGAGGTAATGGGGGAATGGAGGAGATTGCATAACGGGTAGCTAAATGATTTGTACTCCTTACCCAATATTGTACGGGTTATAAAATCGAGAAGAATGAGATGGGCTGGGCATGTGGCGCGTATGGGTTGAGGAGAGGGGGGTGTATAGGGTCTTGGTGGGGAAACAGGAGGGAGAGAGACCACTGGGGAGACCTAGGTGTAGATGGGTGGATAATATTAGGGTGGATCTCCAGGAGGTGGGATGTGGGCATATGGACTGGATTGGGCTGGCCCAGGATAGGGACAGGTGGCAGGCGCTTGTGAGTGCGGTAATGAACCTTCTGGTTCCGTGAAATGCGGGGAATTTCTTGACTAGCTGCAAACCAGTTAGCTTATCGAGAAGGACTCTGCACCATGGAGTAAGTAAGTAATTTCTGTTCTCACCACCCTTCAGATTGCCACAAGTGACCAAAACACATCAGTGACCACCACGCAATAAAATTACATCCGTACAACCAAAGTGCATTTGTTGATATTTTAATATATTTCATGTATCTGATTAGTGCGTGGAATATGCAGTGTGTCAAACTAATAAATAAAGAATTACTTCATGATTGCATGATTTATAAGTAATATTTCCACTTGACATATTGTCATTAAATAAACCAAGATGATGTGAACTGTGAGGTTTCCACAGTCACTTTGTTGAGTATTCAGTTCTACAGGATGTGATGCTGTGTCCTGGGTTAGTGTATGGCAAAAAGGACTATCATGCCTTCATCTTCAAGGATATTGAGTTACAAGAAGAATGGATTTCACATTTTTATTAAGGCTTGTTATCTTACAAAGTACACTAATTACTGCTAACAGTCAACAAGATTAAGCTTATATATATACATACATAGACCTGAGAGGTCAGTGCCACATATTGCAGTTGACAGTATTACAGTTTCTGTGATTAGCTGCAGCCACACAAACATTTATCTCCAGTCATTCCCACCTTAAGGCTGTCAGTGCAACACTACAGGAAATGTTAGAACAGCATAGTTCATAGCATGTATATAATACGTAAATTGTGGGCAGTGGCAGGGTCCGGTAACTTTCATAATACATTAACACAAGTTGTAAATTAGTAAATAAATAGTAAATGTATTCACGTACTTTGAAAGAATCTAATGGTGATAAAAACTGTCCTAAGTGTCAAATAGCTAGCTACTTAAGTTTTAATTGTTTTAACTAGATAATGTGTGTATCACATTTTATCCAGTACCAGATTTTATATTTGTTTACAATTGTACAAAATATTGGGATCCAAATTTTCTAACAGCACCTTTGACTTATTCCGCTGGAGACCCGATGATGACCTGTTAACAGGTCAAATCATGTAGCCTGTATGATCCAATAAATAACTGTCATGCTAACGTATATTAGCGAATTTGTTATACAGTTCGAAAGTAGAGGTTGAAGTTGCACCTCAGAAACAACAAAAATATTTAGCACTTGTTTAAAATGACAAGCTACGTACACGTGCTTAACTGAACGCAATTTCCATGTACATAACAGTCATTTTGTTTGAACACATTATTTTGTTATTTGTGTTAACATGAAAGATGTCATAAAGTTATGGCTGTGAAACAAGAAAGAAATTTAGGATTTGTTTACAGCCACCTCTGTTTCTGCCTGTACAGTTGGGTATGTCATGTTGGCCTGTTGGATCGGTGGTGACTCAACTGCACCCTCAGTTTCTGCCTGTGTTTCCGTCCAGCCACCCATTTCCATGTCCTGTTTCTTTTTCCTCTCTTCTTCCTGCAGATAAACAATAATGGCATACAGAAAACAGCATGAATTCTCTGAGTACAAAATAGTCCACCCTCCTAATACTACAGTCCCTTTCTTTGGCACTCATGCCCGCATGAATACCAAATACATTTTCTTCCACTGCATCACCTTTGATTTTTGACAGTTTTAAGATGAATGCCAGGGTACACATGATGGCACGTGGCTTTATCTGTTTAAATGGATTTAATGGTAATTTTTCATCTAATAGATAATTACATTGTGACAACAGTAACCTGCCTATGGTTATCAAATATCCCAGCTATGAATCTGATGACTCAACATCACCATTACCAAAGCCTAACTTATTATGACCCACAGCCAGTTGAATCCTCTCCATGTCACTAGATATTTCTCCTGTCATCCTTACATCTCTGTCTTAGCTTTACAAGTAGCTTGTTTGCAAGAGATGTCACTATAATAATTCCGTGTGATTGTTTGTGGCCTTCACACTAATATTCAACCCACTGCAGTGTCTTAATTATCCTAACATCACTAGAAGGTTATAAATTATTAAGTTCTTTATTGTCTACTTCTGTCAAGTTAATCAGTTATCTGCAAATCAGCAAAGTATTCTGTGGAACATTACTACAGTTCCTTGGTGTTTCTTGGTGGTTCTATTAACCAACTTCTAAACCTTGTTTTATCTGCAGTTCTTCATTTGCCACTTATTTATTGTTTTCAGTTATGTTACTGATAAAGTGTGTATTATTTCAGAATACATTTTTGAACATGAGTACTACATCTACAATATTTTCAATTCATAAAATGGTAGAAGGTAAAAACATGGAAAGAAAATCATAAATGATAACAGGCAGTTCCTTACTGCAGTTATAAGTTCATATTTTCCTATTTCAAAGGCTTCAGGAGTCCTTTAAATCTTATGAAATTCCTCTTCAATTTACAACAAATGGAATGTGAATATAGTTTAATCCTCGATATATAGTCGTGCATAATTGACCTGAAGATGGCCTAACATGATAAGCCAAAACATGTCACCGTATATGTATGAAAGTTGTTCAAATTCAAAGAAAAATTTGACTTCTTTCAAGCTAGGGTCAAACTGGAGTGACTCAGGATGGGCTCAGCAGAGAAACTTGTTGGTGCATTGAGCACTGAAACAACACAATGGGATATACTGAGGGGTATGTAGCACTATATTACCACCAGCTGAGGAATGGGCAAACAGCAACATTGTGTGCACACACTCCTTGTATGGCATAGCATCAATAAGCATCTGACAGTATACTGAAGAGTTGCTTACATCCAGGGAGCTATCACAAACATACTGTCAGAAAAGGAATAAACATGGAAAAGTAACTCTTTGCATCAAAGGAACTATCATGAGGACATAAACCAGTGCATAATATTACACAGTAATGCCTCATTTAGTTCTGAAAAGCTGCTTATAAAGCAAAAACTCGTAACATGAAAATTAACTTCCCATAACTTCCAACAGTGATACAAACTTCCCCCCTAAATAAAAAGATCACCTTAATACGCACAGAATGATACCCCAGTACGGAAAAATACATCAATGGTCAACTACCATATATAAAATGACATTCTTATCCATTAGTATCATCATTATATTTGTGTGAAAAAAGAAAGAAAATTAGGTAACATCCTTCATATAAATATCATCAAAAATTCCTCCAGAATTTACTGATGCAAAATGATTAACACGAAGAAGCATGCATTTTTTTGACAAAACTAAAAGAACAGAGAAACATCGATGCTGCTGCTTTTGTGCATGCTGCTTTGGGATAGCATTAGGTTCTGCACATTTGAGAAGATTCAGGAACTAACAACAACTGAAAAGAGGTACCACTTTACGAGAGGAAGAAGCTTGTATAAACAAAAACTGGCTCACAAACTGGAATGTTAAATTGTGCATAGTAACTTAAGTGGAGCATATGTACTTGTATGACACGACTGTATTTGATGGTACAGGTGTATATATAGTATTTTCTACATAAGGTACAACTTCATGTTTTCCTCTTGGCAATGGCCATCTTCAGGTTGTACATGACACACTTATTAAGCAGTTATACAAAACTTATATGGGTTGTATACATGGGGCAGGTAGGAGGGAAGGTGGGCACAATATCTCATATTTATGTCATAGAGGTTGGGAGGTGTGCGTACTTGGAGGGGAGGGCTCTGCAATTATATGTTATGACTAAGCTAGTATAGTTAGGATGATCAACCTTATGATTAAATTGTGCATCTTTACAAGCAAAGACTTACACACAAATTGCTCATATATGGAGGAATTACTGTACTGATTCAGTTACAGAAGTAAACAATATACATCTAGTTATTATGCCTTATCACACACAATAGTATGAGCTGAAGAAACATGTAATGCCTGACCTGCTATAAATTGAATATGACTGAATGCACTCGGATGTCGTAATGGTCAGTGTGCCACTCGCTACATGCGGCGAGTAGATTTTCTCTTTTAATGTCCAAGCCTGTTTTTAACAGAAATTCTGAGAGGTGTGTCACTCTGTGTCCCTGTGATCTGAACTGCTATATATTGTTGAAGAATAAGAGACCAACTTGATGTCACTAGTTATTAAGTTTTATTTCACTTCTGTGCTCAACATGTTTCAGACATTAATACATCCATCATCAGGAGCCTGCGACTTTTCTATTGTATCACCACATTGGTCGTGTGTTCTTGTTTCGATGTGCACTGGAGTTTCGGTGTGGCTGGGTTGGTGTGGTATCCGTGTAGCAGGCTGCTATATGGATACCACCCCAACCCCACACCGAAACTCCAACACACATCCAAACAAGAACACACAACCAATGCAGTGATACAATAGAAAAGTCGCAGGCTCCTGATGATGGATGTATTCATGTTCGAAACATGTTGAGCATAGAAGATGTGAAATAAAACTTAATAACTAGTGACATCAAGTCGGTCTCTTCTTCTTCAACTATCAATGATGCACGGTCCATTATACACAAGATGCTATATATTGCTTTAAATTACATCATGTTTCCCTAATAGTGACATATTTGTCTTTCTTTGAAGGAAAGCTGTCCCTGTTCACATCACTGCATGTAGGGTTAAGACAGGTATAGCTGTAATCATTCATAACCTTGAACTAGATGGAGGTGAGTGGTTAACTTCATGACTCGACTGCTTTACTACCAGGAAAGAACCCGGTACCCACTAAATAGGAGGCTGGTTGGGCCCCAGAGCTGGTCCAAAAGTTACACAGAAGCAAAGTCTCTTTGCCCCTACCAGGATTTGAACACTGGACCACTCAGTCTGTAGCCTAATGGCTACTCTAGCTCAAGTCTTTCTTAAGCACTGGCAGATTATAACAGTCATTGAAATGCTACAAGCCTTGACATGGCACACTGGTTACAACATTTCCAACTTCTATAGCACAATTCAGAGCTTCCTTAAAAGTATTTATTCTTATAACATACGAAGTGTAACTAGAAATTTAAGTCCAATCCATGCCCTTACTTCTGCCATCATTCTGTCATATTCATCTATCTCGTACTGGTACTTCGGAGTGGTGATACCAAAAAAACTTGCAAGATGTTCACCCAAGTAATCACACACCTTCAGTGACTTGATACCAACATTTACCGTGTGATACCAGATCCAGGGTCCCCACTGGAGTGTACTCTGAAATGAAAATTTAACAAAAGCCAACACTCAATAAAAATCAAAACCAAGCTAACTTTTGTTAGATACTTGCTTCCATCTCCACTCCTGATGCTACATTTTTATAAACCTTCTGTCCCAACCACATGATAATTCCTTAGAGTTGTGTTGTTATAAAGATGAAAGTGGATGAGCCCCCACTTATCACATTCAATCACAGGAGTGTAATGTAATGATAACTTGTTTTAATATTTTCATATGACAGGTCTGTTGGGTTCTTTATTGTGTATGAAAAGACGTAAGAACCCAAAAGACCATCATTTGAGCAACACCAACCTTCAAAACTTGAACACATATTTTATGTTGTTACCACTGCCTGAATGATGTATAATGTAACATGTCTACGAAGATGGATGGAAGGATTGGATGTCCAACTACTTCGTAGAATGTTACAGAATACATATTGGCCTTTGCTCATCCATTACATTAGTCTTATAAAGCTGTACTTAGGGATCCTGACAGCAGGATGAGTCCTGATTACTTTGGTGCTAACCTCACCTTCACACATCATACTGTGACAAATAAGGTTAATGTCAAAAAAATATTGGTTTCAAGTTAGTTCTGTGAGTTACCTTGAGTCACAATAACCATACTGTTACTGGACGTTGAGAGATTTTAGTAATAGTTTATAGTGTATTGTGTAATTACATCCCAGTATTTATTGTTATGAGACCCATCATATGTGTACTCAATATTACAATGTTAATGTTATGAACTGTGACTATGTCTATAGCCATTGGATTGTATCCTATACTGGATTTGTGGACTGTAAATAAATTACAATTACAATTACAATGGCAGCTGGGGAAAATGTTAATCCCATCATTTACTCAATCATAACAGTGGCCATGGATAAGACTGTCATGGTAATGGGATTCCAAGCTGTGATTCGGAATTTTGGATTTACTCGTGGACATTCGAGAATTCGGTCACACACTTTGCCATTTATTTCAGAACCAGCAAGTAAACGTAGCACAATACCACAAAGATTACCGGGTTGATACTTGTTACTTGGGTTGATGCATCTGGCTCATCTTCATCAGAACTATATTCTTCTATTGTCCCATCACAGAAGTGAATAATCCTTTTAGGCACTTTTTCTGGCTGTAAACTGATTTCGCATGATTTATCCTCTGTTTCCTCATGTGGCTGCAAATAAGGAGTGCAATTAAATCAGATGTCAATCAAAAGTGACACATAACCTACAACTGCCATACCAGTTCTTTAATCTTACTTGTGTTGTGGGTAACGGTTCGAAGTTTGGATCAGAAACGCTTGTAAAATGTACGTTATTACCACTTCCACAGTCACCAGATTCCATTTTTGTTAACTGAGGTCACGTTAGTTTTTTCGGCCGTCCCAACTTTCACTAAATGGTGTCACATGCGACGCCCTTACTGCGAAAACATCTAGTCATATACAGAACGTGAACTACAGTAACCACCAAAGGAATGAACTGCAGTATAAATCCCAGTGCCGTACATGACATCTAATGGCATACATAACACTATGCGAGGCGATGTGAAATACCTCAAGAGTTTATTATCTGTATCAGCTCGGGGGGGGGCGTGGTGCACGTGACGTGGTCGACGCAGGAAGAAATGTTACAGCTACAGAATTACGGACGAGTGATGTATACGTACACGACGAAGTGTGAACTTTCGAATTAATCTCATCATCTGTACGCACAGTATTTGAATCGACACGTTGCCGTTGCGAACAGCAGGGCTGGAAACTAGAAGCATTGGAAAGAAAGATTTTCTAAGTAAACAGTAAGGGACGACATCTGAGATACCCTGCGTAATGTGGTGGTGTTAGGTTGTAGATTCCGATACTTTTAATCTCTTTTTTACTTTATGCGGGTTTGAAGTGCAGAAATATATTGTTTACCGCAGAATGTATTCGTGTAGTGCTACGTTCGAAAGTCGAGAAGGGTGTGACTTCAATTCCGCGTTTTTTTTTGTTACTGGTTTATACTTCGTAGCTCCACGTGTGGTGTATGCGTCCAAGCTTACGTTTTTGTCGTGTTCCGTGTATAGGTGTTTCGTAAATCAAGGAGTTACATGACATTCTGTATGCTGTAACGAATGGTTCTACATTGTTAAGGGTCAACGTGTTTAAGTATGTGGATTGTGTAGCAGCGTATCAGATTATTAAGCGGTAAAGGTTAGCATATTCAGCTGTTGTTTACAGTATTGGCGAGGAAATTTAATAATATTACAATAAGATTGAGAAAGTAAGGTTAGAGCTTCGCGTTTCGCATGACAGCCCCGTTACCATAGGTTGCACATCACGTAGCGTTATTTTGAGTCCTATGCTTGTGCAGGCACGGAACATGATTCATTGTATACTATGCGGGTGTTACGCAAGCACAGAATGCGCAAGCAAAGATGAGTTTGTCTATATATAGGCGTAAATTCAAATGCATGTTGCACGAGGTAGAGAGGGATTTCGAAGAACGTTGGCAAAACTAAATAACTTTAACTACGAATAAGTTCTTTAAGGTAGTTATTATTTGTCTCACTCACTCTTAAGCGCAGAGCATAATCCACTTGCGTATGTTGAAACAAAAATGTTTCTTTACGAGGTTGGAATGTCCACAGTGTTGTTGAAGATTCCGGGCCAATAGGCTAGAGACGACTTGGACATGTTAACCATGAAGATGAACGGTTTGCGTTCGTTTGAATTGTCGGGAAACAAGAACCCAACAATAAAGTTTTACATTCCAGATCAGAAGCTTCAGGATATTCATTATCAAGTTTCTTGAAATAGGAAAATGTAGTCACATGTCATAAATGTTTAATTTCCTTTCCCCTTCCAGCCTGCTTCTGTGTAGTTATTGAATGGAAGGTGGACAGAACCCAGGAGAGCAATGTGGCAGCTAACAATGCTGAAAATTTGTTGTTACTTTGTAGGTTATACCAAGTTAGCGGCTTTGAAGTTCAGTGGCCGGTTCTGTACATGACTAGTAAGAAGTGACATCAAAGGAGATCAACATGACAGAAAGCAAGCCATCCAGAGTGATTGCCTATTGGATGTCCGAGAAAAAGATCCAGAAGCTTAATTGGACTGAATTTAGGAATGTGTGCAAGTAAGTTTTTAAGGTGACTACCATATTGTCATTTGATAAGATTGGTTGAATGTTTTTTAATCTTAGAGACTTATCTGCACATTAAGATAAGTGATGAGAGTTAGGTCAAGCTATTGATTTGAAACCTTTATCTCTTTGATTGCACAATTTATCTATCTGCCCATTACCACATTTCCACTATCACCACCACCACCATTGCCATCATCATCATCATCATCATCTTCCTTGCAGCAGCATCATGAGATTCGTGTGCACTAAATATATATAACGTGCCCCAGAATTATGCTCTTTATTGATGCGTGGTAAATGATGCATCAGTTTACAAAGTTACATCAAATAGTTGCTGATACCTTGGAAATAACTCACAGAGATTTTGCCTGGTGGGAGTGAATAAAACCTTTGGGCATATGTCCATGTGCATGTCTGTGGTTACAGTTGCAAACCTAAACAGATATATGCAGTTCTCTTATATGGTTATATTTTTATATTTATCCAACAAATCTGAATTTGGTAACAGTTTATGTTGGTTTGTTCGAGTTTAGTTGAGTGTAGTAAGACACATTACGAGCCAAGTTTAGCAGATGGCATAAGTGGGTCTGCTAGATAGGGTTAAATATGTCGTTCCTGTATTGCATGGTTGTTCACTAAGTCTTAGTTCTCTCAGCTCCATGGTATGGTGCAGGAGCTTCAAAACACAAAACATAAGTCGTTATGTCCAACGACTTCTGTGCATTAACTTCATGTTTTCAAAGTATGAACACTAAGAGTTGTGTGGATAAAAAAAACCAACTAGATGTCACTTTTTGTATTCTTTATTTCTCTTCTAATAGTTGCTCAACATGTTTCGGGCAACCGTGTGCCCATCATCAGGAGCTGCCGAATGCGTGATGTTATAGCCTTGTGTTGGTATGTGCCGTGGCTGCAGGAAGGTTGTCAAGACTG
>Ga0209755_10007714_pt1 | contig 11623 bp, 6 predicted proteins | sample TergutCo191P1_FD_187301 | JGI IMG/M metagenome (GOLD analysis project Ga0209755, IMG submission 187301) | Cornitermes sp. P1 segment gut microbial communities from Petit-Saut dam, French Guiana - Co191P1 (SPAdes) (version 2) | ecosystem: Host-associated > Arthropoda: Insects > Digestive system >...
TCTAAACCCACGCTGTCATACTGAGCGTAGCGAAGGATCTTCTTTTTCAGTTGCGGAGCATAAGATTCTTCAGTCGCTACGCTCCCTCAGAATGACAAACCTTTTTGCATTTTTGTTATCTTAATGACATTGGGCGTGACTTGTAACCTTGCAATCTTTAACCGCAAATTACAGTGCAAAATTATTATTGCAGGAACAAGCACTCCGTGTTATCATGTTACGGTGTGATAATTAAGACCCGAGGTGAGAGAAATGACCGAAATAGCAGTACTCGGATATGGCGTAGTAGGCTCCGGCACAGTCGAAGTGCTCGACAGAAACAGTGCAAAGGTCACCGAAAATGCCGGACAAAAAATACGAGTAAAATATATCATGGACTTGAGGGACTTTCCTGACAGCCCTCATAAAAGCCTGTTTGTAGATAATTTCGACGTGATTGTAAATGACCCCGACATATCAATTGTCGTTGAAGTCATTGGCGGCGTTGGCGCAGCATTCGAATACACAAAGCGCAGCTTAGACGCAGGAAAAAGCGTGGTAACATCAAATAAGGAACTCGTTGCAGCCCACGGCTATCAGCTCCTCAAGCTCGCAAGAGAAAGAGGGGTCAACTATCTCTTTGAAGCAAGTGTAGGCGGCGGAATCCCAATTATGCGCCCATTAGCGCAATGCATGAGCGCAAACCAAATCAGCGAGATTTATGGCATACTGAACGGTACTACAAACTACATCCTGTCCGAAATGGAAAAAAACGGCGCACCCTTTGCCGATGCCCTCGCGGATGCGCAAAAGAAAGGCTACGCCGAAGCTGACCCGACTGCGGACATTGAAGGGCACGATGCCTGCCGCAAGATTTGCATTCTTGCCTCACTGGCATTCGGCAAGCATGTCTATCCTGATTTAATCTCAACAGAGGGTATAACCGGCGTAACAGCGCAGGACAAGAGCTTTGCTGCCCAGCTGGGATACAAAATAAAGCTTCTCGGCAGGGTTAGGGATGTCGGCGATAACCTCTATGTCTATGTCGCGCCGCATCTAATCAGCTCAGATCAGCTACTCGCAGGCGTTGACGGCGTTATGAACGGAGTTGTTGTCCGAGGAAACGCAGTTGGCGATGTGATTTTCTGTGGAGCAGGAGCAGGCAAATTACCTACAGCGAGCGCAGTTGTAGCTGATGTTATTGATGCAGTCAAGCACCTTTATGCCCGTAAGTGGATTAGCTGGGAGGACAGCGGCCCTGAGCTTCTCGCCGACCCGATGCAGCTTGAAACATCGTGGTATATCAGAACCGGTGCCGCTTCCGAAAAAATCGAGCGCGAATTCGGGCAAATCACCTACGCTGGTGAAAAAGAAGGCATCACGGCATTTAAAACAACCGTCATGAGCGGCAAAAAAGTAAAGGATCTTTTAAATCGTGGCATTAATGCATTATCACTATTCAGGGTTCTGGGAGATTACTAAGTATGGCACTTATAGTACAGAAATTTGGCGGAAGCTCCGTAGCGGATGCTGAAAGAATTGAACGCGTGGCGTGGATAATCGCTGAAAAATATACCGAAGGCAACGACATGGTCGTTGTTCTATCGGCGCAAGGCGACACAACGGACGACCTCATTGATAAAGCGAAGGAAATAAATCCCAATCCATCAAAACGCGAGATGGATATGCTTTTGTCAACAGGCGAGCAAATATCAATTGCCTTGATGGCAATGCAGCTTGAAAAGCTCGGTATGCCTGTAGTTTCGCTGACCGGATGGCAGGTCGGGATGCAGACAAATACCGAATACAGCAATGCAAGGATAAGCACACTATCGTCCGAAAGAATTAAAGCCGAGCTTGACCGCCGCAGAATTGTCATCGTCGCAGGCTTCCAAGGCATAAACAGATATGACGACATCACAACCCTTGGACGCGGCGGCTCAGACACAACGGCGGTTGCGCTGGCGGTAGTTTTAAACGCAGACCTATGCCAGATTTATACAGATGTCGAAGGCGTCTTCACCAGCGACCCGCGCAAGATTCCGACAGCAAGAAAGCTCGAAGAAATCACATATGACGAGATGCTAGAGCTTGCATCGCTCGGTGCGCAAGTACTTCACAACAGATCGGTGGAGATGGCAAAACGGTACAATGTAAAGATGGAAGTTCTGTCAAGCTATGTAAGAAAACCCGGAACAAAAGTCAAGGGGGTAACGAAGGTGGAGCAATCAAAAATCAGCGGTGTAGCTATGGATACGAATGTCGCGCAACTCTCGCTCATGGAGCTGCAAGATAGGCCCGGTGTCGCATTTAAGGCATTTCAAGCGCTTTCAAGAGAAAAAATCAATGTAGATAGTATACTGCAATCCATCGGGCGCGATAATACAAAGGATATAAGCTTCACCATAGCAAAGGGAGACATGGAGCGTGCCGTTGAAGCGCTTAAGGAAGAGCAGAGTTTGATCGGCTTTTCGGAAATCGGCATGAATGACAAAATAGCTAAGGTAAGCATCGTAGGCGCTGGAATGATGTCAGCTCCCGGTGTAGCTTCTCTGATGTTCGAAGCCCTATATGATGCCAAAGTGAACATTGGCATGATTTCAACCAGCGAAATCAAAGTCTCTGTTATTGTCGATGAAAACGACGGCGACAGAGCAATGGCGGCAATACATCATAGATTCTTTGAAACTTAAATATTTCCAATTTTCCGGTGGAGTGGCAAAATGAACTTTAATACCGATGTCTTAAGAAATGACGAGCGCGCGATAATGTGCCTGCGTTCGCTATATAAGCGGTTTAATTATACCGAGTTTAGGATGAGCAGGTTTGAGGAGTATGGGCTTTATGCCGATAACAAAGCTTTTCTCTCATTCGGCGACATTGTGACCTTTACCGGTGCAAGCGGTAAGCTAATGGCACTCCGTCCAGATGTGACCTTGTCGATTGTAAAAAGCACGAAGGACGAAGGCGGGCTAAAAAAACTTTACTATAATGAGAACATATACCGGCCTGACGGATTTGAATTCAAAGAGCAGATGCAGGTCGGTCTTGAGTGCATCGGTGAAATTGATACGCCCCTGACGGCAGAAGTTCTCATGCTCGCGCAGCGCAGCTTGGAAGTTCTTGGAAAACCGACCCATTTGGATGTTTCGCATATGGGGTTTATCAGTGGGCTTCTCAGTAATGAGGAGCTTACCACAGAGCAAAGTTCGGAGATTTTGCGGAGCGTAAGTGAAAAGAATATTCCTGAACTAAGCAGGATTTGCAAAGAATATAATCTCAGTAATGCCTTTGCTGAAAGGATAATAACTCTGGCCTCACTCCGTGGCTCTTATGAAAAGGTTTCGGAAAAACTCCGGAGCATTAGCATCAACGATACAACAGAAGCAGCTTTAAATGAGCTTGAAGAGGTCGGTAAAGCGCTGCATAAGGCGGATACCAAAATTGGGCTAAATCTTGATTTTTCGATAGTCAACGATTTGAGCTACTACAGCGGAATAATATTTCAGGGCTATATTGAAGGCATCCCGACTAAAATTCTCTCAGGCGGCCGGTATGATAAGCTCTTGAGAAAATTCGGAAAATGCTCCGGCGCAATTGGCTTTGCTGTCTATCTTGACCTTCTTGAGCGGCACACCCCAACAGACAAGCTTATTAACATCGCCCTGCCAAAGGGAAGGCTCGGCGATAAGGCTTATGCCATATTCGAAAAAGCAGGGTACGGATGCCCGTCAATTAATGAAGAAAGCCGCAAGCTCGTGTTCGAAAGCCCCGAAAACGGAGTGCGGTACTTTTGGGTAAAGCCATCCGATGTTCCCATTTATGTTGAGCGCGGAGCCGCCGATATAGGCGTTGCAGGCAAAGACATCTTGCTTGAATACTCCCCGGACGTATATGAGCTTATGGACTTTGATATTGGCAAGTGCCGCATGTGCGTGGCCGCAGGGAAGGGTTTTGTGCCCGAAGGGCTTAATAGAACGCTTCGCGTAGCCACGAAGTTCCCGGGCATAGCTCGAAACTATTATGAAAAACTTGGACGCGATATTGACATAATCGGGCTCAACGGCTCAATAGAGCTTGCCCCTATCCTAGGCCTATCCGATGTCATCGTTGACATCGTCGAATCCGGAAAAACACTATTGGAAAACGACCTTGAGACAATAGAGACAATAGTGGACATAAGCGCGCGCCTAATATCAAACAAAGCAAGCTACAAATTCAACTTTAAAGCAATCAACAACCTCTGCAAGAAAATAAAAACCTGACAAGGAAACGGTTCTCCTGTCAGGTTTTCGCCTAATTAAGCTGGGTAAGGGGATGTTAAGCTTTCACACCCACCAACCCGAAAGGAATACCCCCAATGATAAAAATCCTAACCGCCAACGAGTTTGAAGCCTCACGGACCATAAAAGCTCCAATCCATGAGGCAATCACAAAAACAGTCTCAGAAATAATTGATAACATCATAAAACACGGTGATGCAGCCCTGCGCGAATACACCGAAAAATTCGATGGCTGTAAGCTTGATAGCTTCGAACTGCCCCAGTCTGCCCTTAATAATGCCCTAAACGCCCTAGACCCGGAATTTGTTGCTGTAATGGAGCGCGCCGCAAAAAACATCGAAAAATTCCATCGCCACCAAATCCGCGAGGGCTTCGAAATCACCCCCGGAGACGGAATCACATTAGGACAAAGAGTTATCCCCCTGCAAAGAGTGGGTCTGTATGTACCCGGAGGCACTGCCGCCTACCCGTCGTCCGTGCTAATGAACGTAATTCCCGCTAAGCTGGCAGGTGTTGAAGAAATAATAATAGTAACGCCCCCTTCCAAGCAAAAGCCTGACAAGAAAACCGCCCCCCTGACAGGTTTTCAAGTCCACCCCGGCATCCTTGCCGCTGCAAAAATAGCAGGGGCGCACAGGGTCTTCACAATAGGCGGCGCACAAGCAGTAGCTGCACTCGCCTACGGCACAGAAACAATCCCAAGGGTTGACAAAATAACCGGCCCCGGCAATGCGTATGTAGCCGAAGCCAAGCGCCAAGTCTTCGGTGTTACTGGCATCGACATGATAGCAGGCCCTAGCGACATTCTTGTAATAGCCGATGAAAAAGCAGACCCATCGCTTGTAGCAGCCGACATGCTCTCGCAATGCGAACATGGCAGCGACTCCCCGGCAGTTCTCGTAACAACAAGCGCAGTACTGGCCGAAAAGGTCAGCGCCGAGCTCGAAATGCAGTTAAAGCAGCTCTCCCGTGAGGAAATGGCAAGGGAGGCAGTCGAGAACCACGGCATGATTATTATTGCAGAAACCCTCGATAGGGCCTGCGAAATATCGAACGAAATAGCTCCCGAGCATTTGGAAATATTTCTGGAAAATCCAATGGAATATCTGGTCAAAATAAAAAATGCCGGCTCAGTATTTCTCGGAAAAAACACTCCGGAAGCCCTCTGCGACTACTACGCCGGGCCAAACCATACCCTGCCCACAGACGGCACAGCCAGGTTTTCAAGCCCCCTGTCGGTAGACGACTTCATAAAAAAATCATCCTACTCCTACTACACAGAAGCCGCCCTGCACAAAGCCGCCCCCGACGTAATCCGCTTCGCAACGGAAGAAGGCCTAACCGCCCACGCCAAATCGGTACAAAAGCGATTGCTTCCGTAATAATTTTTCAAGGTGTCAAATCGGCAGAACGAAAAAGAAGCATTAAAGCAACCATCGGGGGGAGAATCCCTCGATGGCTACCTGTTTGTCAAAATGTGGCATTATTCGGCTCTAATATCTACCCCAGCAATTGCAGCACGCTCTGCGGCAATGCGTTCGCTTGTGCAAGCATTGCGGTGGAGGCTTGCGTCAGGATTTGCGTTTTTACTTGCATCGCCATTTCCAACGCCATATCAGTATCTCTTATACGGCTTTCGGCGGCTTGGGTGTTCTCGGATTGGTTATCGACATTTCCCCTTTTGAAATCAAGGCGGTTATTCATAGCGCCGATACGTGAGCGCTCTTCGCTGATTATATTCACGGCGTTGGCGATTACGGATATGGCATTTGTTGCGGTTTCTTGTGTCGTGATGTTGATGCCGTATCCCATAGGTTCAGATATACGCCCGGGTGAAACATTAGCGACATCGCTGTATTGATCCCACATGAGCGAGGCGAAGAAATCATGAGCATAGTCGATAGGACGCCACATCTCTAAACCTAAACTTCGAGCGCACAGGCGCGGAATTTCTATCCAGACGCCTTGGTTTTGGTTTGCACCTGACTGTATCCACAATGCACCGGGGTCGGGATCTTCGAACGTGGTGCCATACTGTATTTCTGTAAATGAATTTGAAGGGAATCCAAGCGCAGCCGCTATTTGTTGTGTTACAGCAGCTGTAGCCGCAGGTGTAGTCGGGCCAAATGTAACATTCATGATTCGATTGCCTTCACCTGTGGCTACAGATGTAATTTCCAGATGCCCATCCCTTTCACTGAGAATATAATGCGGCAAGAAGTTATTGCGGTTTGCAGCAATGAATTCCTGTACGTTGTTAAACGCCCCTCCGGTAATGCCTACGCGAGTTGTTACGCTGGGCGATACACCATGTCTGACGCTCTCTATATCTATAAATGCACCTGGTGCGGATGGTGTAGGTGGTGCTGGTTCAGTACGAGCAAACATTGGTATATCGGAATAGCGCTCATCGACAGATATTGTAAAATGGCGCTCGGAAGCCCGTATGACTAAATGTCCGTTTTCTATAAATGCCTGTGCAATCGGAAAGCTCTGTGGGTCATACTCAGGATACTGTGCACCAATAGCTATAGGGCGATGCACAAACGTAGGCGGTTGACCAGGTGGAGCCAAGGGGTTCCCGGGGTCTCCGAGGATACCATTTAACTGGGCGTTTATATAATTCAGCAACGTCTGGTTATCAGCGGGCGGCGTATCCCACATCGCATCGCTGAAAGTGATGCTAACGGTACGAGGGGGGAGCCCGGGGCCTGCGATGGTTATGCTAAATTCACCAATGCTGTCAGAAATGGCAATCGGAAATGCGCTGACAAGTTTTGGAAGCCCACCTGTAGGCACACTTTCTATGGTGTTAGGGGGAGTAGTGGGAGAAGAGGGAAGCGGAGCAGAACCAGTGTGTGGGTTGTGCCAATTTGACCCTCCAGAAGCTACAGTCCGATGGTCAGGCGCTCCTAAATGAGCTGCTCGTGTCGCCGATGCGGAAGTGCCACTTCCCAAACGTATATTTCCGTCGCGATCTACATGGACGCTGCCAAGTGTAATACTGGCACTAGTGAATACGCCAGTGGGCCGAGCGTTATTGAAAGCTTGGCTGGCCTGTTGAAGATTTAGAACCGGTTGTCCACCTACCATTTCGTTTCTGAGTTGCCCCACATTCATAGTATGTATACCTATTACTTGGCCTGCGGAAGGCGGCCAAGCCCAGTGCCCTCCGGTGGAGGTAGGAACCCAACCACGCCGCTCAGCTTGAACGGAGAACGATATCGTATCGGACATGAGATCCCATAGCGCTCCACAGGCTTGATGAGGAGTGTCTCTTAAAAGCCTTAAGGCTTCTTCGTTTAGCTGATACTGATAGTGCTGATTATCAGCAGTGATTGGCGCAACTCTTACAGGCCTGGCAACCAAAACTTCGCTGCTAGGTATACTAGGGGTCAAAAGCGTAGCATTATATGCAGCGGACAGGGGGTGCTCTGCCCATGCCGTCAAACTGGTGCCTGAGGCAACAGCATTGTGGTTGGGGGAGGTCACACTGCTGGGCGTTGCTCCAAATATTGCAGAATTAGCCATGCGTGCAGTATTGGGAATCATCTCTGCTACCACTGGTTGATGAGTAGTAGGAACATTTGTCAGCGTCATTCCTGTATTCAGGGTGCCTATGTTGTTTGTCCACATTCCTGTAGCCGAAACATGTTGTGGGGCACCTGCCCCAATATGAACCACAGGCTGCTGTCCGTTTAAACCCATTATTCCCAATGCTGCATTTGTAATTGGGTCTCTCGGGAAATCTAAAACTATCTGCCCTGTGGTCGGATCTACGCTTACAGACTGAACAATAGGTCTGTCATCAGGGGCTAAACCCAAAATGTCCTCAAATGCACTGAATGCGTTTTCGAAAAAATCGATAAATTCAGCTAACGTGAAATTACCTGGAGGTGGATTGGCTACCTCAAAATCCAGCACGGCATTTAGATTCCCATGCTGAGGTGTTTGAATCTGAATTGCAAACAAACCATGTAAGGGAAATGTGGATCCAGCTTCTAGGGTATTCAAGGTGCTTATTCCACTCACCCCAAACCCCGATAAAACGCCGCTAGGCCCTGCTGTAATAGGTGGGAGGTTCCACGGTGAAATAGTTACTGGCCCGCTAAAAATATCAGCGCCCTCAATTATCGCAGGGTCATGCGCCATAGGTGTAGTCCTCAACCCCAAATGCCATGCCCAATGCGCTCCGATTGAACCATCGAAGAGTGGCTTTCCGTTAAACTCTGTATGTGCAGCTATATCATTTACCTCGGATATAAGCTGATCGATTTCTAACTGTATCGCCGACCTGTCAAGCTGGTCGTTCGTGCCATTTGCGGCTTGGACTGCCAGCTCGTTCATCCTGTGCAGCATGTCGTGCACAGTCTGTAATCCTCCATCCCCGACCTGAAGCAAACTCACGCCATCCTGTATATTGAGGGACGCTCGGTTCAATCCGCGTATCTGCGCCCTCATCTTTTCGGATATAGCCAAACCCGCCGCGTCGTCTGCAGCGCGGTTGACGCGGAAACCGGAGCTAAGTCTTTCCATGCTCCCACTTGAATTGCGGACGTTGATGCCATACTGCCTATGGCTGTTTACGGCCATGATATTGTTTTGAATCCTCATAGGCTCCCTCCCAGAGCCTCATCCTTGAGTTGTGTTTTGCCGTCCTTGTAATAAACCAGTCTCAAAATGTGTACCTTTTTACACTAGCCTTATCTGCCGTATGTAAACCGATAAAACAGCGGTTAATAGCAGTAAATTTCGATAAAAAGTGAAAAATCAGTAAAGTTTCGTTCATAAATGCCGATAAATCAGTATAAGCGATGACATAAAACCGAAGTCCAGAAAGGTACACCTTTTTGGACTTCGTTATTTTTGCTTTGTAGCTCTAAACTCCCTCAAACGATTGTAAAATGTGGACTTTTTCATGCCCGTTTGCCCCAAAACCTCCAAAAAATCCAGTTTTCCGTTTTCCCACTGCTTTACGATTTTTGCGAAGTTTTCAGGGGACTTTTTTGGAGGACGGCCAAATTTTACGCCCCTTGACCTTGCCGCCTCTATACCCTCGGCTTGACGCTTGCGTATGGATTCACGTTCATGTGCGCTGATGAACGAGAGGATTTGCAGGACTAAATCTGCAACGAAAGTTCCCATCAAATCCCTGTCGCGTCTGGTATCGAGCAGAGGCATATCCAAAACCGCGATATCAACATTGCGTTCTTTTGTAAGTATGCGCCACTGGTTTTGAATCTCGTCATAGTTGCGTCCCAAGCGGTCTATGCTGTGTACATAGAGCAAATCGCCGGGTAGCAGCCCACTCATCAGTGCTTGCCATGCAGGGCGCTGAAAATCCTTCCCACTCTGTTTGTCCACAAATATTTGTGCCTGTGGAATTTTGAGTTTAGCCATTGAATCAAGCTGCCTATCCTCGTTCTGGTCGGATGACGACACCCTTACATACCCATATTCAGACATATCCTTGCTCTCCTTTCAAATGTTGTTGGCTATAGTAAATAGCTGATTCGGAAAAAGGCGGCTATCAGACGCGATACCCCCCACAGCCGCCACTGATGCACATAGTGCAAATTGCAAATTCTCCTATTGTTTTTAACGATACTGCTTCAGTATAGTGAAGCCAACCCGACCATCGTACCACTAATACCACTCGTACCATATCGATAACGTCAGCCCCCTGCCTGTAAGCCGCCAACATATAGAATAGCCCACGTAAAAACAGAAAAATTAAAAATGTCATTATGATATTATTGCTTTTATTGCAGTAGCTCTATATAATAGAAAAGTGGATAAAATAAGTATAAAAATAATGCATAAAATGACACTTCCTTTCATGGGTCGTTTTGTGCCTGAAAATTTTCAAAAGGAAAGGAATGGTCATTAAAATGAACTTTTATTATCGTCTAAAAGTAAAAACCAAATTGCTGCTTGGATTCAGTATTGTCATAGTTATTATGTTACTTATGATAACCTACACCCTAGTGAGCTTAAGGGGCATAATAGCTTCTTATGAAAACCTTGCAGCTGGTCATTACATGAGAAGAGACAGCCGATATGACTATAGGCATTCATTTGAGGCACTTCAGAGGCATACAAACGCTATGCTCATCTACTCCGCATTAGGTGAAGGCGGCATAGATAATGTGGAGCTATCTGCTTCCCGTGCTTGGGACGCCTATATGGATGCACTGGAATCTTTGAACTCATATAACCGGCTAGTGCTCTCCGATGATGATATCCCTCATGGTGAAAAAGAATTAAGGCTAGCCACATCTGAAAAAGTTGCGGATATTTTGGAGGATTATTACAGAGCTGTAGTCTCAACTGTTTTTCAGCACGCTTTAGATGGAAATATGGCATCAGGCTTGCAAGCAATACATGATGGACAGGAAATATCTGACCGCTTAGAGGAAACAAATGAATTTTTGAATAATATTTCGGATGTGTGGTTTGCCGGAATTGAGGCAAATATGAACCGCGCAGAGGCCCTCACTTATGCCATTATCATAATAGCGCTGATTATAATTGTGCTTTTATCTATAGTCATTACACTGCTGACAGCACATTCTATCAACAAGTCAATCACCTATCCGGCTCAATCAATGGCAGGTTTCCTTAAACAAATTCAAGAAACTGGGAACCTAAAATTCTCTGAGAGCAAATTGCGGGAGGCGGAAAACTTGTCCTCCGGGAACGATGATATTTCCAAAGCACTTGCAGCTTTTCTAAATATGCTAAAGCGCTTTACCTATTATGGCCAACGCCTTGAGGCGATATCGTCCCAAGACCTGTCAGGTGAAATCAGTGTCGTGAGTGATGAGGATACCTGCGGTGTAGCGCTTGCGAATATGCAAAGCACCTTGAATTCAGTATTTGAAAATTTACATGCCGTGTCATCTCAGGTTGCCTTAGGCTCAAGGCATATTGCTGATGGCTCTCAAACGCTTGCGCAGGGTTCGGCAGAGCAGGCCACTGCGGTTTTGGAGCTTTCTGAGTCTACAAGCGAAATATCCGAAAAGACAAAGGCTAATGCTCAAATGGCGGGCAAAGCTGCCGAGCTTGCCGGCACTATCAAGGGCAATGCCGAAAAAGGCAGCCGCCAGATGGGTGAGATGGTTTCCGCAGTCAATGAAATTAGCCAAGCTAGCCAAAGCATAGGCAAGGTTATTAAGGTTATCGACGACATAGCGTTCCAGACCAACATATTAGCGCTCAACGCCGCTGTTGAGGCGGCAAGAGCCGGACAGCATGGCAAAGGCTTTGCGGTAGTCGCCGAAGAAGTCCGCACCCTTGCGGCAAAAAGCGCCAAAGCAGCAAAGGATACAAATGAGCTTATATCCAATTCGATAGAAAAA
>Ga0209755_10007715_pt1 | contig 11622 bp, 9 predicted proteins | sample TergutCo191P1_FD_187301 | JGI IMG/M metagenome (GOLD analysis project Ga0209755, IMG submission 187301) | Cornitermes sp. P1 segment gut microbial communities from Petit-Saut dam, French Guiana - Co191P1 (SPAdes) (version 2) | ecosystem: Host-associated > Arthropoda: Insects > Digestive system >...
ACTGACCGACCGACAGGCAAAACTGGATGCGTGGTATGACGGGCTGGAGGCATTTTATTCCGGAACGGATGATCCAAACTTCTGCGTCTTGCATTTCACCGCGGAACGGTATAACCTGTATTTTACGGATGGGGAGACGGACGCGGGCGTTTTGTCCAAGGAGTAGAAACAATGAAAAAGTATCCCAGATCGGAGAAGTACGACCGCGACTGGGTAGAGAAGAACTGGATGGGGCCGCATCCCCTCTGGCTGCTGGAGGATCTGTGCGGACACATGGATTTGCGCCCGGGCATGAGGGTTCTGGACATGGGTTGCGGCAAGGGGATTACCAGCGTGTTTCTTGCCAAGGAATACGGCGTTACCGTTTTCGCCAACGACCTTTGGATAAGCGCCACGGATAACCTTCGCCGCTTCGAGGAAGCCGGCGTGGCGGACAGGGTGTTCCCCATCCATGCGGAAGCCCATGCGCTGCCATATGCGGAAGGCTTTTTTGACGCTGCAATTTCCATTGACAGCTACCAATACTACGGCGCAGGTGAGAACTACTTTCCCGACGTGTTTTCTAAGCTTGTGAAACCCGGCGGCCAGTTTGGGATCGTCGTTCCCGGGCTTAGGCGCGAGTTTGAAAAAGGGTACCCTGAAACGCTGAAGGATCTGTGGATGCCCGAGCTGTTCACTCTCCACAGCGGCGGATGGTGGCGCAATCTTTGGGAGAAAACCGGGCTTTGCGAGATCACCGCGTGCTACGATATTGACGACCCCAAGGGCATCTGGTGGCCATGGGCGGATTGGTCCAAGGAAAATTTCGCGAAGGAATTTGGAGATGACGGAGGGGGCTCAGGTTCCGACACGAAACTTCTGAAGGCCGACACCGGCGACGACATTGCGCTGATTGCGATGGCGGCGAAGAAGACGGGGATCGCCGGGCTTTATAAATCCCATTAAACAAATTAGAGGCCACGTTCAGCCCCAGGGGAAAACGCTTGTGGTTGACGTGCTTGCCTCACCCATGGTATGCTTCTAAGAACCATGAATGACAGGAGAGGAGTGTAATGGCCAAAGATTTTTTCGAGGAATATGTTTCGATAAACGGGATATCGCAGTATTTTTTGCATCTTCCAAATACGGGCAACGACGTGGTCATTATGCTGCACGGCGGGCCGGGGCTTGCTAATTCCTACACGGCCTATTACATACAGCCCTATGCCGATTTTTGCAATGTTGTTTTCTATGATCAGCGTGGGGCTGGGAAAACTCAATTGAAAAACAATACCGCACCCGATTGTCTTTCGCTGGATGTTCTGCTGGAAGATTTAAGGCAAACGGTTGAATATGTGAAGCAAAAATATGAAACCAGCAGAATCTTCCTTGCCGGCCATTCCTGGGGCAGTATACTGGGTACGCAGTACATCATAAAGTACCCCGAAACCGTGGCGGGGTATATTGGTTACGGCCAGGTTGTTGACGGGTCTCGACAGGATAGAATGTACTACGAGCACGTAAAAGCGGCGGTTATAAAAGCCGGTGACCAGGAAGACATGAAAATGCTGGAAGGTGTCAATGAAAATTTCCCCAATGATCGCGAAAAATATTTTGAGGAGTACAATCTGCTATCCACGATAGGGTATAGCAAATATGATTTTTACGCTAATGACGTGTTCGAAATTTACGGCAACAGCCCAATCTGGACACCGGAAGATGAGGCTGATTTTGAATCGTTGAACCAAAAGCTGTATGCAGAGGTGCTTTTTGACTATGATATTGGCAACGTGAAAGAATACGATGTGCCGATTTACTATATCCTGGGTCGGCATGACACAATGACATCAAGCATTATAGCCGCCGAATATTTTGAAACAATTCATGCACCCCAAAAAGGATTGTATTGGATGGAAAATGCAGGGCATTTGCCGGACACGGATAACCCATCGGTCTTTTTTGGCATAATTAAAAAGATTATTTTACGGCATAACGCTTAGCGTATGCTTTAAAAACCATGAAGGAGCGAAACATGAAAAACGAGGTTGTCGCAAAAGCCGAGGCGGTTATTGCGGAAAAGACAGGTGCGGAGAATGCAGGGTATTGCGCCCTTGCGACGATTGACGAAAACGGGTTTCCCATGATATCGACAATATCCGTGTCAAAAGCGGACGGCATCCGTTGGCTCACTTTCGGATCCGCTTTGGACTCGGACAGGGTAAGACGCATAAAAAAATGCAACCGTGGATGCGTGTGCCTCAATTCGGAGGAATACCACATCTCCCTTGTCGGCACGATCGAGGTGCTGACCGATCCTCAGGCAAAACAGGATTCCTGGTATGACGGGTTGGAATATCATTTTTCTGGAGCGGACGATCCAAACTTCTGTGTTCTGCGTTTTACCACGGAACGATATAGCCTGTTTTTTATAGACGACGAGTCGGAGGACGCAGGCGTTTTGCCTGGGGAGTAGATTCGGGGGTGGTACGCAGTTACAGCGATTTTGTCGAAACCTTGCTTGCCGCCGGTTTTTCCATGGGCGGCGGCAAGGGCGACGGAATTTATTCCGTTGTGCCGTGGAATTGGAACGAGTCGCCACCGTATAAAACGCCCGTCCGCTGGCATACCGGAAACGCCGAAACCGATCCCTGGGAATGGCGCATTCGCGTTTTGGAAGAGCGCAAGGATATTGCTTATGCCAAGCTGTTTTTCAAGAAAAGCGGCTATATCACGAAAAGCTGGTATCCTTATTTTCTGGCGGCGAGGCGAGGCGGCTTGGGGTTCGAGGACGCATGTGCCGAAGGAACCGTCAGCCGTTTCGCCAAGCGGATTTACGATGTCGTCGCCGCCCACGGTTGCCTTCCCCTCGATGCGATCAAGCATTTGGCCGGCTTCACTCGGGAGGATAAGTCTGGGTTTGACAGGGCTTTGACGGAAATGCAAATGCGGATGTTCCTGACGATGTGCGGTAGGCAACCGAAGCTGTCGCGGCACGGCGAGGAATACGGCTGGGCATCGACCGTGTTTTGCACCACCGAACGATTCTTTGGCAAGGATGTTTTTAGGAAAGCGGCGGGAATCAGCGCGGAGCTTGCGGAAGGTAAGATAAAGGGGCAAGTGCTGAAGTTAAATCCGCCGGCCGAGGAGAAGAAGATTTCCAAGTTCATTTTTGGTTAGTCTCCGTTGTTAAGCGCATTTTCCAGTGCCGTTTTCACCATATCTGGATTTCCTGTTCCGCCGAGTTTTTTCATGATCCGCCCCATAAGAAAGCCATACACCTTTGTCTTGCCGGAGCGGTATTCCGCCAGGATACTATGGTTGTCAGCAAGGACGGCAACCAGTGCTTCAGCAATGGCGTTGCCATCGTTATTCATCGCCAGCCATTTTTGGCAATATAATTTTCAGGATCGACATTGTGCGTGAAAACCGCCCTGACGGTTCCTTGTATGCGCCACGGTTAATCTTTCCGCTGTTTCCGCTATTTAACCGGCGGTTCTCAAAACGCCGTCTGAATGCGTGCGTCCGCCTTCTCCGGCTCGATTGCTTAGGCTTCGCATCCAGTAACGATTCATTCGGAAAAGGGCATTGCACGTTCAGCAGGGTTATGGTATAATAGCCATACTGCGACGCTTTTCTTTAAATAGGAATGGGGGCAATGAAGGTTATCAGATTAATCATGACGCTGCTTGTGGTGTTCACCGTTTTGGCCTGCGTCAACATATTCTTTTCCACGTTGGCCAGAAGGGCCTCCACCTCAATGTCCGAAGCGTATATACTTGGAAACGAAATCAGGGATGCCATTTTCGGCATGAGGATAGGCTTCGTCAATCTGACCAGGCTGGCACGGTCCTACGTTATGAAGGTGGAGCCCGACGATACACTGCTGTACGAAGAATATGGAGAGGAATTACGCCTCTTTTGGAAGGCGCGCGAAAATTTCCTTGAAACCGGACCTCTTCAAAGCGAAATAGACCTGCTTGACCGCGCGATAGGATTTCAGGAGGTAATAAGGGAAAGGGATATCGAGGCTTTCGCGATTGCCGAGGAGGAGCCGGAAAGAGCCCTGGACATTATCCACGATCCGTACGTCGTGCAATACTGGGTTGCTTTCATCGAGTATTTTGACAGGCTGGACAGTGCTACCGCTGGCCGCACGCAATATCTTGTGGATCAGGCCACGCGGAGCGCTGAGCTTTTCGGGACGTTGGCGAACGCGGCCTCTTTCTTGTTCGCTATTTTCAGCGTCAGCGGAACCTTGCTCGCGCTGGGCCCGACCAAGGCCGCCATGAAAAGGGAACGCGAGGCCCACGAACTTACCCAAACGCTGCTTAATTCCGCGCCGCTTGTTATCGACCTGTGGGACGATTCCCGTAAACTGGTTAGCACCAGCAGGCAGTCCGTGGAAATGTTCAAGCTGTCAAGCCAAGAGCAGTACGTCGAAATGTTCGACAGGCTGTCGCCGGAACGCCAGCCCTGCGGAATGCTGTCGCGGGACAAAACCAGGGAATACCTGGACAAAGGTTTCCGGGAAGGCTACAGCCGCTTCGAATGCATGCGCCAGACTCTGGACGGCGAACCCATGCCCACGAAAATCACCCTGGTGCGCTTCACCAGAAACGGCAGGAACATGCTCGTGTCCTACACCGGCGACATGCGTGAGGAAAAACGCCGCGAACTGGCCGAGGAGGAAAGCCGCGCCAAAACCCGCTTCCTGGCGCGTATGAGTCACGAAATCCGCACGCCGATGAACGCGGTGCTGGGGATAACCGAAATACAGTTGCAGAACACCGTTCACCCGCCGGAAACCGAAGAGGCGTTCCTTCGCATTTACAGTTCCTCAAACCTGCTACTCACAATTATCAACGACATACTCGACCTTTCCAAGATCGAAGCAGACAAGATGGAGATTGTCCCCGCTATTTACGACATGGCAAGTTTAATCGTGGACACGACGCAGCTTAACCTTATGCACATTGGCAGTAAACGCATCGAGTTTAAACTGAAAGTGGCCGAGCATCTTCCGGCCTACGTGATGGGCGACGAACTCAGGATAAAGCAGATTCTTAACAATCTTCTTTCCAACGCGTTCAAGTACACTTCGTCCGGGCAAGTGACGTTGTCCTTCGGCATCGAACCGGCACAGCGGCCGGAGGAACTTATGCTGGTTATTTGCGTGAAGGATACGGGGCAGGGTATGACGCAGGACCAGATCGCTCATCTGTTTGAGATTGAGTTCACCCGGTTCAACATAAAGAACAACCGCGCCATAGAGGGTAGCGGACTGGGGATGATGATTTCCTACCAGCTAATCAAAATGATGCAGGGAAGCATAACGGTGGAAAGCGAACCGGGCAAGGGCAGCACGTTTATAGTACGCATTCCGCAAAAGCCCCATGGCAGCGAAGTTTTTGACAAGGAAACCGTTGACAATTTGCAGAATCTGGAAGTTACGCAAAAATCACTTAGACGAATTACAAGGTTCACCCGCGAACCGATGCCATACGGACGGGCGCTGGTGGTCGATGACGTGGAGTCCAACCTGTATGTGGTCAAGAGTTTTTTGATGCCGTACAAGATCGCGGTGCAGACCGTTACCAGCGGCTACGAGGCCATTGACAAAGTGAAATCTGGCGAAGAGTACGACATTATTTTCATGGATCATATGATGCCGGGCATGGACGGAATCGAAGCCACGAAGATCATGCGCAGTCTGGGCTACGAACATCCAATCGTGGCACTGACGGCGAATACCTTCAAGGGTGCTACCGAAATGTTCATGAGCAACGGTTTTTCCGGATTCGTGTCAAAGCCCATCGACCTGAATCTGTTGAACTCGTATCTGATTCGTTTTATGCGCGACAAGCAGCCGCCGGAAGTAATCGAAAACGCCAGAAACAAAAAGGCCGAAGCGGAAGACGGAAACGGTTATGCCGGTCTGTCGGCGTCGTTTCTGCTGGACGCCGGCAAGGCGCTTGACATTTTAGAGTCCGTGACGCGGGTTTCGGAGTTCTCCAAGAACGCGCTCAAAGACATTACGACCCAGGCACACTCCATGAAAAGCGCGTTTGCCAACATCGGACGCAACGAACTGTCGATGTACGCGGCCGCGCTGGAAATAGCCGGGCGGAAAACGGACATCAAAACGGTAAAAGCGCTTTTGCCCCGGTTCATCGACATTTTGCGGGAAATCATCGACGAGCTTTCGCCGGAGGATACGGACCAGGGCGCGGTGGACGAGGATTTGCCTTTTTTGCAAACTTCCCTTAACACTATAGCTAGGGTCTGCGAACAGTACGACATTGACGCGGCAAAAGATTTGCTGGATCAGTTGAACCAGAAGCAATATTCGACGAAGCACAAAAATATGCTAAAGGAGATAGCGACCAATTTGCTTTACGGCGACTTTGACGAAGCTGCCGCGCTTGCAACCAACTTCGCCGGTGGAATGGCAATCGACGAAACAGGATAAGGGAGGCCTGCCTGTGGAACTGAAGAAGAAAACCATCCTGCTGGTAGACGACAGTACCACGAACCTGACTCTGGTCAACGCCTTGCTGTCCAACACATACACGCTGTACACGGCCATAAACGGTGCCCGGATGTTCAGGCTGCTCCAAAACATACGGCCCGATCTTATACTGCTTGATATCGAGATGCCGGAAATGGACGGATACGAAGTACTGAAACGGCTTAAAAGCGACACCGGCACTGCGGATATCCCTGTGGTTTTCCTTACGGCGCACGGTATGGATGAAACCAAGCCGCAAAGTCTTCCCCCGGAAGTGGTCGGCTATATCACGAAGCCGTTTGCCGCGCAACATTTGCTAAGCAGTATTGAACACATTTTTGCAGACAGCGCGGATGAAGGGTTTCGCTTTGCCGGATAACGCGGGCAGTTGACAAAATCTGACTGAAAATGTAAACTGGGTATCGTTGAACAAAGGCGTTCATCAGGCGATGTGGGAATTTTCATCTCCCGTCGTGTGATGGATGCCTTTTTTGTGGCTATCGCGTTTGTATTATACGGAATGCGGTTGAATACATCATTGGAATGCGGCAAATCGCCGTCAGGAAAACGGAGGAATCACATGAGCAAAACGGGGAACTCGCGATTTGAGGAGAAGGCCAATCAGGACAGACGCAAGCTGGTCGCCAGCGTCATCGGCATGGCGGTTTTGACCGTTGCCTTTATTGCCATCAGCTACATGGGGATTAGCATGTTTGTGCTTTTGCCCATTTCGATTGTCGTGTTTGCGGTCGGCGTGTTTTTTACATCAAGCCTGGCAAAAAACCTGGAGATGGCCGGCTTTGAAGGGGGGATGAATCTTGCCCTGGAAAGCGTACCTATGGACTGCAGTATTCTGGACGAAAAAGGGACGGTACTGCACTGCAACGACAGCGCTGCGGCACTGTTCAACGCAAGCAAGCGGGAATACGCCGAACAGCTTTTCGGGAACTTTACGCCGGAAACCCAGCCGGACGGCTCCAAATCGCAGGAAAAGGCCGGGCGGCACATGCAGGCGGCTTTTAAGAACGGTAAGGAGGCCTTCGAGTGGCAGCACCAGATGGGGCCGGGCAAGGAGGCGGTTCCCTGCGGAATTACCCTTGCCGCGACGACTATCTACGATACCAAGCGCATAATGGTGTTCAACACCGACCTGCGCAAGACGTACGCAATGCAGAGGCAGGAAACTATATTCAAGGAAAGGATGCAGGGCATACTGGATTCCTCGCCCATGGTTTGCGCTCTTTTCGACGATAAGGGCGATATCATGGACGTGAACAAGGAAGTGGAAAATATGTTCGGTATCTCCGACAAGCAAATTTTCATCAACGACTTTAACAGGTTTTTGCCGTCAACCCAGCCGGACGGTTCCGATTCCGTCAAGAAAAGTACCGAGATGCTTCTGAAGTGCGTAAGGGACGGCAGTATCCGTTACGAGTGGGTGTATATGCACAGCGACGGATCGCAGGTTCCCACCGAGGAAATCCTGCAGCGCATAGTCGTTGACGGCAAGACCACCGTCATTGCCTACAGTCGCGATCTGCGGGAGTACTACAGGGAGCGTGAAAAAGAGAGGATTGTACAGGCGAAAATGCAGTCCATGCTGGAACAGCTCAACGAACACGTCGAGGAGCAGGCGGCCTCCGTCAACACGTCCTCCGCGGCCACCGAGGAAATGATCGCGAACATCCAGTCCGTTACCGACACCCTGTCCAGAAACACGCAGAGCGTAAGGGAACTTGAGGAGGCTTCCCTGGCCGGACACGCAAGCATCAACGAGATAGTGGCCGACATCCAGGAAATTGCCCGTGAGTCGGAATCCCTGCTTGAAATCAACGCCGTGATGCAGAACGTCGCAAGCCAGACAAACCTGCTCTCAATGAACGCCTCGATCGAGGCGGCCCATGCCGGGGAAGCCGGACGGGGCTTTTCGGTAGTCGCGGACGAAATACGCAAACTTGCCGAATCGTCTAGCAAACAGTCCAAAACCATTAAGGGTGTGTTGAAGAGCATCAAGGAATCCATCGACAAGATAACAAAATCGACGGACGGCGTACTGGGCAGGTTTAGCGCAATAGAAGACGGCGTGAAAACCGTGTCAAGGCAGGAAGACAGCATTCTGCACGCAATGGAAGAACAGGGGCACGGCAGCAAGCAGATTCTGCAGGCGGTGGGCAAGGTGAACGATGCTACCCACAAGGTAAAGGAAGCCGCGCGTCGAATGGTCGAAACCAGCAAGGAAAAAATGCACAAGGCCGACGACACGGAAACCCGGGCCTATACCGACTCCGTTACGGGAGTCCGCAACAGGGAATACCTTATGGAGTCCGCCGAAAAGGAACTGCGCTTCTGCGTTAGCGAAAAACGGGACTTTAATGTTATCATGTTCAGCATTGACAACATGAGGCAAATTGTTGACGAACATGGTGACGGCATACGGAACGAGGTGCTAAAGATATTAACACTGCGTGCCCGCAACAGTTTAAAGCAAGGCACCCTGGTTGCCAGATACAGCGACGATGAATTCGTAATTACGCTACCCAACGTCAGCCATGGAACCGCCGTAAAACTTGCCGAGCAGGTTCAGCGTAAGATTAAGGAAGCGCCCTTTGCGACAAGGGGCATGAGGCTTGATGTCAGCATTTCCCTTGGTATTGCTTCCAAAACGACCAGCGGTGTAACGTTCCATGATATTGTCGGTAATGCGGCAAAGGCCCTTTCCAACGCTAAATCTGCGGGAAGGAACAAACTTGTTTCCGGCGGATAGGCTACCGGGCAAAAGGAGCAAGGCCGGCCGGTTCCCCGGTTTCCGGAGCTGCGGGGATAGGACACACCCAGCCGGCGTATTGCTCTAGAGACAACAAAAGCGATACAATCCAGGCATGGGTCAGGGCATGAAAAACAGGAAAAGCGCCGCCGGGGAAAACACGCTGTGGGCGGCAAGGCTTTCGCAAAAACCGGACGCGGAGGCTTTCGCGTTCCAGGCATCGATTGGAGTGGACAGCCGTCTTGCGCTTGACGACATTACCGGAAGCCGTGCGCACGTCGCCATGCTTGGCGTACAGGGAATCATTCCGGCGAACATCGCCGCGAAAATAGACAGGGAACTTGCCAGCATTGCGCGGGAAATGGAATCGGGAAAGCTTTCGGCGGACGATTCCGCAGAGGACATTCACTCCTTTGTCGAGGGCGTACTTACCGAAAGGCTTGGCGACGCCGGGCGCATGGTTCACGCCGGGCGCAGCCGCAACGACCAGGTTGCCACGGACTTTCGACTGTACCTAAAGCGCGTTGTGCCAGAACTGCGGGACGAGATTGCCGGGGCTGCGCACGCGCTTCTTGACCAGGCGGAAAAACACGCTGCAAGCATAATGCCGGGTTACACCCACCTGCAAAGGGCGCAGCCGGTAACGCTGGGGCACCACCTTGTCGCATGGACATGCGCGCTGGAAAGGGACTGGTCGCGCTTCCGTGATGCGCTTGTTCGCATGGACGAGTGCCCCCTGGGTTCCGGCGCGCTGGCCGGTTCGTCCCTGCCCCTGGACAGAAAGGCCGTCGCTCAGGCTCTGGGTTTCGCCCGCCCCGGCCTAAACTCCATGGACTCCGTTGCGGACAGGGACTTTGCGCTGGAGCTTTCGTCCGCCTGTGCCGTCGCGATGATCCACCTTTCGCGTTTCTGCGAGGACATTGTGCTTTGGGCAAGCGAGGAGTTCGGCTTCATCGATTTGGCCGAGGCGTGGAGCACCGGTTCGTCGATCATGCCGCAGAAAAAAAACCCCGACTTTGCGGAGCTTATTCGCGGCAAGGCCGGGCGCACCGCGGGAAACCTTGTAACTCTGCTAACACTGCTCAAGGGACTGCCATACGCCTACGACAAGGATCTGCAGGAGGACAAGGAAAGCCTGTTCGACAGTCTGGACACCCTGCGCTCCTGCCTGCGGATGTTTGCCGGCATGATTGGCACCGCGGAATTCAACGCCAAGAGAATGGAGGCCGCCTGTGCGGGCGGTTTTATGGAGGCAACGGACGCGGCCGACTACCTTGTTCGCAAGGGGCTGCCGTTCCGCAATGCGCACGAGACAGTCGCGCTGGTGGTTCGCGATTGCGTGGAGGCCGGGCAGACGCACATCGCCGGCCGCAGCCTTGCCCAGTTGCGGTCCCGCTCAAAACTTTTTGAAGATGACGTTTACGCCGCGCTAAAACCGACGGCCTGCGTACGCGCGCGCGATCTTCCCGGGGGGCCGGCACCCAAGGAAGTCAGGCGACAGATAAAGGTGCTGCGGAAAAAGTTTGGCACGGCGGGCAATGACGGCCGCAAATACCCGTTGCCTTGAAGGGCGGCAGTTCCGGTACTCGCTCCTTCGGCTTAACCAGTGTTTTCGACCTTGGGGTCTCTTTTTTCATATTTCATAGACGGCTTGACAAAGAGTGCCCTTGGGGTATGCTTATAGTGTAAAACACGTACGGAGGGAACGGATGGACCGCGCACTGCGAAAAGAAGACGCGGAAAACACTTACACCTACGCCGATTACAGGGAATGGGAACTCAAGGAGGGTGAACGCTACGAGCTTATCCACGGCGAGGCGTTCGCCATGGCCGGTCCCAATGATTTTCATCAATCAATACAGATGGAACTGTCAAAACAAATAGCCGTATACCTTACGGGGAAGCCCTGCAAGATTCGCCCCGCCCCATACGACGTAAGGCTGTTTTACTCGGAGAACTCAGACGGCGAAGACACCGACAGCGACGACACGGTCGTCCAACCCGACATCTCGATTATATGCGACGAAAAAAAGCGCGGTCCGGAGGGATGCCGCGGGGCCCCCGACTTTGTGGCGGAAATACTTTCCCCGTCGAACACGGCGGAGGAAATGGGACGGAAATTCCGGCTTTACCGCAAGGCCGGGGTTAGGGAGTATTGGGTGATAAGCCCCATATGCGTTAACTTACAAAGTAAAATGTGATAAGATACAGGAATGAGAGGGGAAAAAGGCTGGTTCGACCAGTTGCTGGAGATGCTGCCCGAAGGCTGGGAAGCGAAGGCGAAGGAACTCGGGGCGATGCGCCGCGCGCGCGAGGTGAAAACACCCGGGGAATTGCTGCGGCTGCTACTGCTGTACTTTACGGAAGGGAG
>Ga0209755_10007716_pt1 | contig 11622 bp, 13 predicted proteins | sample TergutCo191P1_FD_187301 | JGI IMG/M metagenome (GOLD analysis project Ga0209755, IMG submission 187301) | Cornitermes sp. P1 segment gut microbial communities from Petit-Saut dam, French Guiana - Co191P1 (SPAdes) (version 2) | ecosystem: Host-associated > Arthropoda: Insects > Digestive system...
TATCAATATTTTTATATATATCTTTATTTACAATATTACTAAATATATACCAATTAGCATCAATAAATATTTTTTTATTTGATATATTATCATCCAATAATATTTTAATTATAAATTCACAAATATTATTTATTTCATATGTAACTTCATTATCTATTATAATAACAATAGAAATTCTATATTTTTTATTCTTTAATAAGGATATTTTTTCATATTTAATCCCAATATTTATATGAATATTATTTAAAGTATATTCTTTAGGAGAAATTAGATTTTTCTTAAAATAATCAACAATCATATTTATGATCTTATTATATATTGAATATTTTGTCAATATGTTTCTGTAGAAAATCGTATTACGCCTAACTATTTATTAACACATATTTTTAAATTATTTATAGTGATTTTTAAGTGTGGGAGCGAGTGCGAATAGCTTTTATAATTACTGCGATAGCAGTTTAGCAGTTACAGTTTGTTATGTGCAGTACGATTTTAATATAAATACATTTCTTTTATTTTCATTTTCCAAGGTTTCTTTTTATTAATTAATATTTTAACTATTTCTCCATATTCTTTATAATTATCAAAATAATTTCTTGTATGTTTATTATTTTGAATAGAATATCTTGTTCTGTATTGTTTATTATTATATGTATATGTAAATGTTATTAATATTGCAGTTTCTGTTCCATCTTCATATGTTGCATTGATGGAATGGTTACTATAATAACATAAATATTTTTCTATTTTTGCATCAATTTCAATGCAATTATTTACAAATTCTTTTGTATAAAATATTCTTTCTAATAATGTAAAAAAAGAAATAACAGAAATAACAGGTAAAATTATTAATACATCAAAATATCTAAAAACATTATCAATATTTATATTATTATTTTCTATAATATTTATTATTATAAATGATATGATAATAAATATTAATACAATTATTGGAATAAATGATGCATAAAACAATAATCCTGTAAAATATTCATTTTTAATATGCTTTTTGAAAGAATATTTCATATTTCCTCATTAAAATTTTATTATATATTATAACAAATAATAAAATAATTGTCAATAATATTTTCTTGAAAATAGTATTGCACTTAACTATTTATAAACATTCATTTTTCAATCGCTTTCGCGGTTAATTTTTAGAGTGGGAACGTCCGAATAGTCGTAGAACCAAAGGTTCTTAGAACCCCGAGGGCGCAAACAGCTCTTATTTTTTATTAAATATTTTATTCAAAGGGTAAATTAACAATACAATTTCATGGCAATTATATTTTTCCCAATTATAAAAATAGAAATTATATCTATAAAATATACTAATTCCTGGAAAACCAATCCCTATCTCCGGTGAAAGACCTCCAGTAATTTCATCAAAATTTGTACATAATGTTGCGGAAACTCCCATATACATTGCTGATGCTCCGCCATATACATTTCCATATATTCTTAAATATAATTCATTTAAAGTTTTATATGCAATTAATATTCCATAATTACTACCGAAAAAATGATGTCCAGCTCTCCCCCAACTGCCAATATTATAACCAATACCAATTGAAAAATAATCAAACGCGCTTAAAGATAATATAATTCCTGTTTTGTTATAATCAACATCAATATTTTCTATATCATTTTCAATAAAATTGTCTGTATTTTCATCAATATCTTGAGCATTTAATGATAATGAAAGTAATAAAAGAATAATAAATAATATAATTTTCACATTTATACCTCCATATTAATAAAATAAAATTTATTATTAATGTACTTCTTAAAATATTCTTCTTTAATAATTCCGAAATAAACAGTGTCTACAATTCCTTGATTATTTCTATCTGCCTGTTTCAATAGTCCTTCATATTTCATTCCGCATTTTTCCATTACTTTTCCAGAATTTGGATTATTTGGATCATGTCTTGATTCTATTCTATTTACACCTATTTCTTCAAAAAAATATTTAATTAATGCCATTAATGCTTCTGATGTAATTCCTTTATTCCACCATTTTTTACCGATACAATATCCAATATGTACCATTTCAATATCATCATCTTTTTTTACAACACCTATACTTCCAATTGGTTCATTAATTTCCTTTAATATAATTGCCCATTGATAAAAGTCTTTTTTCTCATATTCATTCATCCATTTTTCCCTAATTTTAATAGTTTCATTTACATTTTTATGAGAAGGCCATGTTAAATATCTTGTAACATCGTCATCACTTGCCCAATTATTGAATATTTTTTCAGCATCATTAACAGTAAATTGCCTTAATATAAGTCTTTCCGTTTCCAATTTTTTAGTTCCTAAGTGTTCCATATTATTCTCCTAATAGTATATTTATATTTTATTTTAAGTTTAGTCAATATTCCAGATCATACTAGTCCAACTTTCACATAACGTTCTAGATAGCTGACGTTTTGCAGTTGCGAATAAGGGCCTGCGCAGCAAAACCAGTAACTGACAAAATGTGGTGGAAGAAAACAGTGCAAAGGCGCTAGCGCCGACTGCTGTTTTCTGGAACCCGAGCCGCCGAACAGGCAGTGTAGCAGTTATTGTTTGTTATATGCAGTGATGGCGTACACCATTTATTTTACAAAATATTATTTTATGCAGTCATTATAAATCCTTTTCCAAATATGAAATAAATATATGCTATTGCTATTGTAATAGACCATATAAAAAAAATAATATACAATTTTATTTCATTTGCTTTATATTTTTTCTTTATTATTTTATTTTTCATTATTCAATATTTTATTTTAAATACTATGTTTTGTCAATATATAATTCAAAATCTTATATTTTTAGCCACCATTGCATATAACTATTTATAAATACACATTTTATAATCGCTTATGCAGTCAATTCTAAGAGTAGAGCGAGTTGGAATTATTTATTTTTACAAACAAATAATATATTATTTAATTTGTTCTAAAAACAAAAAACCTTCTTTTTCTTTCATATCTTGCATCGTTCCTCTTTCAAGCACTAGTCCAGTAGTCGCAGCAATTGATAAAATATTTGTAAAAACTTCCACACCATTTATTACTGTCAATACAGCATAATATGCTCTAAAGTTTAGTTTTCCAGATTTTGCGGTAAATCTTATTTCTTTTGGCCGATCTTGGCGATAACCCATATACTCAACCTTTATTTTATGTTTTCCATCTTTTTCACCTACACCTCCTGCACAGCATATTTATATCTTGATTTTTATTTCGTCTTTATATTATATTTATCCGAGAAAACTAAATAAAAACCGCAGTTGTTGCCATAATATACCCATTCATCATTTCCAGCAAGACGAAAATCGTAAAAATTATGTAAAAATACCGTTTTTTAGTTCTGGAAATTTTTCACAGATTCCTGTTATAATGTTCTCAGGACATTGTTTTTCGGGGTAAAAAAAATGAATATAATCGACAAAATTATTGTCTCTTTTAAAGCCCGGGAAGCCAGAAGTTCAGTCTTGGGAATACCCGATAACGACAAAATATTCACGAAAATTGCGGCTGTAATATTGATTTTAACACTCTGCGCTCTTACGGTTTTTTCGTATTTTAATTGTTCTGACAGTTCGGACAGGGAATATCTTTTTTTAAATAACACTGATTTACTTTACCAATTAATATTACTGCTTCCTGATGTGCATTTTTTTGATAGTTTTGCGCTTAGTTATGCTTTTAATGTGCTGTTGTATAATGCCATTCTTGTTTTAGCGTATATCTTTTTAATTAAAAATTTGAATGTAAAAATGAAATGGTGTTTGGTTACCGCGCTGTTTCTTATTGTTCCTCTTTCTCCTTTTTATAAGAGTTTTGTTACATTCGGCGTTTCTTATTCCATGTTTATTGCAGCGATTTTTTTCTTTATGGGTTTATTTTTAAGACTGATAAATTACGAAGAAAATTTATACGACATCCGCAAAACATTGTTTCTGTTTGTTATTTTCTCGGTCTTTCTCGGCATAACCGCCGGCATACGCGCATTTCTTGCTTTAAATATTCCATTGATTCTAACAAGCCTTTATATGCGGTTTGAAAAAAGTAAAAGACCGGTAATTCTTGGCTGCGTCAGTTTTGCCGCCTGTCTTACAGGACATATCATTAATAAAATATTTAATTTCTGGTACAGTTTATCTTTATTCGATTACGCAAATATTGATAATTTGATTTTAAATCTTCTGCCCAAATTAGGCGAATGTTTTATAAATATTGCCGGTTTCTTCGGTTTTTGCTCAGGAGTCTCTGTTATATCGATAAGCGGTTTTTTAAACATTGCCGCCGTAATCGCCGCAGGTTTTATTATCTGGATAACCTATAAAACGCTTCGAAAAACCCGAACAGATAACGCTCCGCAATTTATATCGGTTTTCTTTGCAGTCGCTCTTGTTTTTAACATATTTATTTTTATTATCGCAAGCCCTCCGGTAACGCCCAGATATTTTATCCCGTTTTTAATTTTATATATTCCTCTTTGCGCCATTTTTTTTGAACACGCAGAAAATAATTACAAATTAAAAAAACGTATAATTATGATCAGTTTTTTTATCATTCTTATCCTTGGAATGGGCTGTTTTAATTTTATTTATTTTTTATGATTTATAAATCGATTAAATTTTCAGAATTTCAATATAATAGGCAGTAGACAAAAGTAAATTTAATAAATATAATAAATACATGGGATATTGGACTGATATAAGCATAGAATTCGCAAATCAGAGAAACTATTTGGATGAATTGTTTAAAATTTATCCCACTATTCCTGAAGGAATACGAGATATAGATGAAAATCAATGGCATCATATTGAAGATAGTTTTAATCAAAATGATAATATCAGTTTAATAAACCATTTATTGAATTTGGATTTATTTCCAATTAAAGATTCTTATGTAGCATATTTTAAAAGAGATCCGGATGCTGTATTGAGAAATCCAAATACAATTAATCGTCTTTGCGGCAGATTATATGAAATGAGTCTTGAAAAAATATTTGAAAAATGCTCGGAACCAAAAGAAACAAACAGGCAAATAGGACCATTATTTAAACGTTGGCTTTCAAACGGCGGAATTGGGATTAAACCAATTGGAATAACTGAATTTCAAAAAACTGAAGAAAATGCAGTATTAGATGCTTCTGATGCAGAAATGAAAAATTGGTGTTTAAAAAATTTAAATTATACCAGGGATAAGGGTTTAGATTTTGTAGCAAGATTTAATAAAAAGTATATTATAGGTGAAGCAAAATTTTTAACTGATTTTGGAGGTCATCAAAATGCCCAATTTGCTGATGCTATCAGTACAATAACAACACCATCAATAAAAGCAATAACTATAGCAATATTAGATGGTGTTGTATTTATTAAAACCAACAATAAAATGTATAGAGATATTACTACAACATACAAAGATTGTAATATCATGAGCGCGTTAGTTTTGCGCGAATTTCTTTATTCAATATAGGAATTATTATGGAATTATTATATCAAAATAAAAAAGCTAAAACAGAAATTCTTCAAAACATTCCTTCATGTAATTTATATGGAGAAGTTTCGACAGAAAATATTTTAATAAAAGGAGAAAATCTTAACGTTTTGCAATATTTAAGAAAGTATTATGAAAATAAAATAGATTTAATTTATATTGATCCTCCGTTTTCTACTAATACAACATTTACTATTGGTGAAAATCGTGTAAGTACTATTAGCATGAGCAATACTGATACAGTTGCATATACAGATTATCTGCAAGGTTCTGATTTCATTGAATTTTTAAGAGAAAGGCTAATAATTGCTCGCGAATTATTATCAGATAAAGGTTCAATATATTTACATATAGATTATAAAATCGGTCATTATATAAAAATAATTATGGACGAAATATTCGGAGAAGAAAATTTTAGAAATGATATTACAAGAATTAAATGTAATCCTAAAAATTTTTATCGCAAAGCTTATGGAAATATAAAAGATATGGTATTATTCTATTCTAAATCAAGTAAATTAATATGGAATGATCCAAGATTGCCATTCAGTGAAAATGATAAAGAAAAACTATTTAAAAAAACAGATGAAACAGGCAGAGCTTATACAACAATTCCATTACATGCTCCGGGAGAAACAAAAAACGGGGTTACATCTGGGTTATTTAAAGGAATTAAGCCGCCAAAAGGAAGGCACTGGAGATGCGATCCTAAAGAACTTGAAGAATTAGATAAAAAAGGTTTAATTGAATGGTCATCAAATGGAAATCCAAGGAAAATAATATACGCAGATGAAAAAGAAGGAAAAAAATTACAAGATATTTGGGAATTTAAAGATTACCAATATCCAAAATATCCAACGGAAAAAAACAAAGATTTATTAAAAATAATAATAAACGCATCATCAAATAAGGATAGTATTGTATTAGATTTTTTCTGTGGCTCAGGAACAACATTAATTGCCGCTCAAGAATTGAATAGAAAATGGATTGGAATTGATAAATCTGAACAAGCAATAAAAGTTACTAAATCAAAATTAAGTAATATAGAAAAAGATTTTTTCAATGCTGTTGAATATTCATATTTAGAAGAAATAAATAATGATGAAATTGTTTTAGAAAAAGTTGAAAAGAAATTATTGACATTATCATAATGATTATATGTAGGATATTCAATATATTATTTCTTAATAATATTCTAATAAATTATTGTAAAGGTGAAAAATATGCAAATTAAAATAATAAAAATATATAAAATTTTCTTTTTATTAGTATTATTATTTATTACTATAAACAATTCATATTCTCAACAGCAAAGGAAAACAGAAAAATGGAGAGTGTTAGAATATATTATTCATAATCCAAGTGGAGAAGGTTATGTAGACTGGGGTAATCCAACTAATTTTATTAATGATGTTAATGAATATTGTATGGTAACATGGTTTTATACAAATAATATTACAGCTTATACAATAACATTTTTAAATAAAAATGTTACAATTGATGAAAAATATCAATTTAATGAATCAGATATTTATCATTTTTATTATTTTTCTAACTTGAATTTAACTGGAGGAAATATAATAAGTATTAGTTTTATTACTGAAATTTTAAAAGGTTCATCTAAGGAATTGAGTAATTATAGAGGAACGTTAAAACTTGAAAATAATTCTATAGAAACAATAATAATGAATCATAGTTTTGGTCAAGGTAAAGTAATAAGAATTAAACTTGGTGTAATGTAACTGTACTTCGCCTAACAAACGATAACTGCTCATCGCCTATGGGCTATTCGGGCTACGTTCGGTTAGGTGTCGTCTTGGACAAAAACCTTAGGTTCGAATGATTCATAATTGCTCCAACGCTTAAAATTGACTGTGGAAACGATTGAAAATAAGTATTTATAAACTGTTATGTGCCATAAACCCAAGATACTTGAAATTAAAGAATATTTGAATAATAATATTTTAGGAGATAAAGATGAAATTTGGAAAATTACCAACATATGAAAAAATTGTAAATTATCTGAAAACAAAAAATCGTACAAAACATTTATTATTGGGGAATGGTTTTAGTATTTCTTATGATGCATCGATATTTTCATATAATGCGCTAAATACATTCATTGAAAATACGGATGATGATTTACTAAAAGAATTATTCAAAATAATTAATACAAAGAATTTTGAAACTATTATGCAGGAATTAAATAATTTTGCATCAATTGCAACTATATTCACATCTGATAGAACATTGGTTAATAAAATAAAACAAACAATAGAAAAATTACAAATTAATTTAATTGATGCTATTAAAGCCTTACATCCAGAACATGTTTTTAAAATTACTGAAGAGCAATCAGAAAACTGCTCAAAATTTTTGAATGATTATTTACTAAACAATGGATCCGTCTTTAGTACAAATTATGATTTGTTACTTTATTGGGTATTAATGCGTAATAATTGTGAAAAAGCCATTGATGGTTTTGGAAGAGATTTATTAAATTATTCAAATGAATTTGTACCAGATTGGGAACCAGAATATTCAGCCGATTTAATTTGGGGTATTAATAAAGATGAACAATCTATATATTATTTACATGGTGCATTACTATTATTTGATACTGGAATAAATGTAATAAAAGAAGTTTATGATGGAGACTATTTATTAGAAAATATTAAAACTCGTATGAATAATGGAGATTATCCAATTTTTGTTACAGCTGGTAATGCAATGGAAAAATTGAACCATATAACACATAATCAATATTTAACTTATTGTTATGATAAATTATCTTCTATTCAAGGCTCCTTAATTACATTTGGTTTTAGTTTTGGAGAAAATGATGATCATATTATTGAAGCAATAAATAAGGCTTTAAAAAAATCTTTTAATAATAAATTGTGGAGTGTTTATATTGGTGTATATAATGAAAATGATTTAAAGCATATTGAAAAAATAAAGGAAAAAATTAAGTGTAAGGTAAATATATGGAATGCAAAAACAGTTAAAATATGGGAATAATTATTTGTAAAATAGATTTAATTTGCATAACAAACGATAACTACTCGCTACCTGTTCGGCGGTTCTGGTACAGTTACTTAAAACTGTTAAGCGACATATGAACAATATTTACTGGAAAAATTATTACTAAAAAATACTTGACTTAATGCAATTCTATATATAAAATTAAAGTTATTATTAATATAAAGGAATAGGAGATAATATATGAATTCATTGTTTTATAAATGGCGTTATTATTCACTTGGATTTGACGAATACAGAAAATGTATTGATAGAGCATTTATAGACAATGTTTACAGGTTATTTTTGGCAAATAGGACGGTTACTATATTCGCGCTTATTTTTACCGTATACCCATTATTTGTCGCAAAAAATTATTTTAACGCTCTCTTTTATATAGGCACATCAATTATCGCTTTGTTTTTTACTATTTTTACAGATAATTTATGTAAGCAGCAAAAACAAGGGAAAATATTAAAAAAAAGGTTTATTCATTTGTTAATAACATTATACTATATAAATATAATTGTGTTCGGCATATATTTAGGTATTTGGGCAAATCCGGGAAAATACGCAGTATCATTTATGGGTATTTTGATATGCGCTTTATTTCTGTTTAATATCTCACCAATGTTTTATTTACTTCATACGATAAGCGCAATAGCAATATTTATGGTTATTACCATTTCGGTAAAGCCTCTTGATTGCAGTATTATGGACATAACAAACTCTCTTTTTGCCGGGTTATTGAGCTTATATTTTGGATGGCAAATTATAACACATAGGATAACATCTACGCTAACTATAGATAAATTGGAAAATGAACGAAATAATTATTTTAATCAAAGTACCATAGATGAATTAACGCAATTAAAAAACCGCAGAGATTTTATGCAGACTTTTCAAAGATTTATTGTTAGTCCCCGCCAGTCAGATAATTTTTTATGTCTCGCAATTATGGACATAGACTTTTTTAAACGCTATAACGATCATTATGGGCATCCTAAAGGAGATGAATGTCTGCGCAAGATAGGTAATGCTTTAAATAGCTTTAATGAAAGCATGAATATTTATGTTTCAAGAATAGGCGGCGAAGAATTTGCAATGTTATGGTTTGAAAAAGATGCTATCAAAGCAAAAGAAATTGCTGAAAAAGTTAATCAGATGATACGGGATTTGAATATAGAACATGAACATTCTGGAATAGCTCCATATATTACTATTAGTATTGGAGTGCATGTATCTCCTTGCGGAACAATAAATGATAAACAGATTTTATACGATCTGGCTGATAAAGCTCTATATGCTGCAAAAACAAGCGGGCGTAATTGCGCAGTTGTCAATTCATAATTATTAAAGATAAGTAACATAAATATAGTATTGATTCTCTCTGCTCTTCTATACTATAATAAAATAGACAAAGGAGACAGTAAAATGGGAGAACGAAAATATTCAATTAAGAAAATTATCAGTCATGATTACGCAGCTTTGCTGTCATTCATATGTTTTGTAATAATGGCTGCTCTTTTAGTGGAAATTTATTTTATCGGCTATTCTTTTTCTAAAAGAGGTTTTGAGCTTGTTTATATTCCTGCAGAAGATAGGTTTTTATTATATTGTATTTACGGCAGTTTTTGTTTAATAGGGTTAGTTGGTTTTATCTTAAGAATGAACGTTATAAAAAGTTACTTTAGAAATGGAATTGAAGTAAAAGGCACAATTATAGAATTGATGTACTGGCGGGACAGAGGCAGGATAACATTCAAATACAGCATGGAAGGCAGCGAACACATTGGAAATTTGGCAATTCATACAACAAAAGCAACAGCAAACCTTGGTAAAAATGATGAAGTCAGGGTTTTGGTAAAACAGGAAAATCATAGAAAAGCAATAATCATGGACATATTTGAAGACAAGCAATAAAAATTGACCGCAGCCCGTGTAAAGGACGGCTTTTTCAAACAAGATATATGGCAGGGGTTACGGCAATTTCGGCAATATACCAATTTTTAACATTTTTGGAAGGTTCGGGCAGCTCAAAAAAGTCTTGTAAAAACCGCCAATATATGATAGAATTACTATATTGACAGGAAGCGTGAACAAAATAGCTGAATAAAGCCAATGTTCTTCATGCCTGTTAATGAAAGAGTATATAAGGGGGATTTTCCCTATTATATAAATAAATTGAAAGGAAGGATTATTATGAAAGAGAAAGAAAGAGTAAGAGAAATGGATGAAATAAGAGGAATGGAAAGAGCTGAGGAAGCTAAACGCGAAGAAATGCTGAACGAAGCTGAGAGTAGTTTCAATAGAGATGAAGAAAGATATGATGCCAAGATTAACAAAATGGAAGATGAAATATTAGATGAACAGGATAGAGTAGGAGTTTTTAAAAACCCAGGTTCTAATAATTAATATACCGGTGTCCTGGAGTATTCCAGGACAAGGTATTAAATAATCCCTCCGCCAGACGAATTGTGCCGTTATTATTATCAATATAAATTTGAAAAATCCCCCCAAAAAGAGCTTTTAATTAGAATATAGACCCTCCCTGTCGTTTTATGCTATATTAAAAGACCTATGTTTCTTAAGCGCCTTTCAATTCTCGGTTTCAAGTCATTTGCAGACCGTACAGAAATAGAGTTTAACGACGGTATTACCGCTCTCCTGGGACCCAATGGCTGCGGAAAGTCCAATGTTGTGGACTCGATCAAGTGGGTTTTGGGGGAACATGCTATAAAATCCCTTCGCGCCGAGAAAATGGAAGACGTTATTTTTGGCGGAACCGAGACCAGGAAACCCCTTGGAATGGCGGAAGTAGCCCTAAGCATAGCGAATGAGTCCGGTCTCCTGCCAATGGATATGCCGGAAATCGAGATAAAGAGGCGTTTGTATCGATCCGGCGAAAGCGAATATTTTATCAACGGGACGCAGGTGCGCCTTAAAGACCTTCGCGAACTTTTTTGGGACACAGGCGTCGGCAAGGCAGCCTACTCTGTCATGGAGCAGGGCAAAATCGATCAGATACTTTCTTCCAAGCCGGAGGAGCGCCGCTACCTTTTTGAAGAAGCTGCAGGCATCACAAAGTACAAGGAGC
>Ga0209755_10007717_pt1 | contig 11621 bp, 6 predicted proteins | sample TergutCo191P1_FD_187301 | JGI IMG/M metagenome (GOLD analysis project Ga0209755, IMG submission 187301) | Cornitermes sp. P1 segment gut microbial communities from Petit-Saut dam, French Guiana - Co191P1 (SPAdes) (version 2) | ecosystem: Host-associated > Arthropoda: Insects > Digestive system >...
GTTTTTGTAGCTATGTGGCTTGTTTAGTTTGTGGGTGTTGTTTGTATGGTAATTGGTGTAGTGTGAAGTGTTGGGGGTAGTTATTGTTTTGATTTGTTATGATAGGTCGTCTGGTCTACATATGTCGTTGCCTACGTTAGCTGCTTTATTATTAGCAATTACCCCACCACCTATCTTGCTAAAAGTACCTAAACAGTCAAATATGCCACCACCATTGTCAGCAGTGTTGTTGGTGATTTCGCCGCCAGCCATCTTAAAAAAGCTATACACAAAACTACCTTCTGGAACTTCTGTCCATTTAGGTGGACCATTATAGTTAAACACGCCGCCCCCGCCAGCTGATGCGGTGTTATTAGAAATTTCGCCACTTATCATAGTAACGTTACCATAGTTACATATACCCCCGCCATCACAGGCGGTGTTGCCCCTGATTTTGCCGTCTGACAACTCAAACTGACCATTATATACATAAACACCACCACCTCCTTGATCAGCTTTGTTGTTGGCAATTATTGCGTTATCAGACATGTAAAAAGTACTTCCATGTAGGTTAAAGTAGCTTCCCACATATACGCCACCACCCTCACGCCCAACTATGTTATTGGTGATTTCTGCGTTACCGGTCATGTTGAAAGTGCCGCCTGTATCTACACGGACTCCACCACCAAAACTAGCTGCGTTATCAAAAATTTTACCCCCAGACATAACAAAAACCCCCTGCACACACACCCCACCACCAGCCGATGCCCCATTACTCGCAATACACGCATCACCAGACATATTAAAAAAGCCACTCTCAGCCACAAACACACCTCCACCATCACCATATGCATCGTTACCTAAAATCGCACCGCCTGACATCTCAAAAACACCTAAATTATATACTCCACCACCAAAGCTATCTGAAATCTGCCATTTTTCAGCCACAAATATGGCATCACCCGGATTAGCTGTGTTGTCTGAAATGGTACCCCCTGACATAGTAAATACGCCTAAATTATATACCCCTCCACCTGATCCTCCTGAACTAGTCCATTTATTATCCTCAAGAATAGTGTACACAGCATATGCATGGTTGTCGGAGATTTCGCCGTTGGTCATGTCTAGTTTGCCGCCTTCATTAACAGTTACCCCTGTACCGTTAGCGTTTTTGGTGTGGGTTACAATAATGCCTGAAAGTCTTAATACGCCACCTTCTTCAATGGTGATTGTTTCTTTTTGTTGTTGTTTGTTTGTTCCAATTAGTTTGTAGAATTTAGTGTGGTAAAATTTGGTGTTGCTTGTTAGGGTGATGTTTTTGTTGTTGGGGATGAGTAGTGGGTTTTTGAGTTTAATGTCTTTATTCAGTATAATTGTTGTGGGTTTTGTGGTGGGGGCGTTGTTGATTGCGTTTGTAAGTTCTTTTTCGTTTCTAACATGTATTGTAGAGTTTATGGGTGAACTAGTAACTATATAAATTGTTACTGCTGAGAAAATTAGTATTACAATAAATATGGCAATTAGTGGTAGGGGTGGTTTGTTTTTGTGTGAATTATGAACTTTAGTCTCTGTTTTAGTGTTGGTGTTCATATTAATCGCCGTGTGCAAATATATCAAGTGGAGGGGATGTAAATATGTTTCCATAAAATTCTTAAACGTATTTTTTTTAAAGTTTTATGAGCAAATGTTTATCGTTTAATTGTTCATGTTGTCATAAAAACTAATAGTGTCTTAGGTGTTTATTTGATTGATTGTAACTGAGGCGGGTGTTTGTGTGGAGTGTGTTTGTGTTGTTTCAGAGAGTTTTCGTCTGCTTTAAACCTTAGAATGGCTCAAATGTTGTTATGCAAACAAATTGCTTTAATGAAAAATGTAGGAGTATGTGAAAAAAATATGCCAACAATACCACTTGATAAAAATTTACATGCTGATTGTGCGCCTGATTCGTATAGTAAGGGGCAGAAGGGGATTACTTTCTATAAAAGCACAGTTAACCCCTATTTAAATCCAAATGGAGGATCTTGTACTATAAGTTGGACTGGCACTAGACCAAAATGCTACAACAGCAGTGACAAACCTAGTGTTTGCAACATTAGTTTTGACACCCTAATAAACTCTAACGCATCCACCGACGACGTTGAAGTACAATATACACTAAACGGGAGACAGAAACTTGGGCCGATTTGGCGCAGTAAAATTCAGGGTCATGACCTAACTAGCATAGTCGATATTTCCCAATACCCGAATTATTATAATGATGTTGGGTTGAATAGTATTGTTTTTACGAATAAGTCTGGTGTGGGTGTTTGGATAAACAATTTCCGTATTATGCGACAGTATGCTATGTGTGACTTGGGTACTGATTGGAACGGTTTATGTATCAACCCTAATAATGTTGGTTGTAGTGCTGGTGCTGCTTCTTCGTCGTCTGGTTCTTTGGATGCTACGCGGAATGATTGTCCATGTAACTTTACAACAGGAGGCGGTCTTAGTGCAAACACCTATCACTCATACAGCGGCGCAGGTTCATTAATAGCTTATGGCAGTACGCTTACGTGGGTATTTCAAAATCCAGACTACAAACAAGGTCAGACACCAAACTATAAAGGTCCAGCTGCTTGCTTCTTTAACCTCAACAATATTACGCTTAAGGCTAATTCGCCTGATAATGATGTTTGTTTTCAATTTAATTTGAATGGTAGTAGCATTGCCTCTATGTACAATAGCCGACTCAATGATCATACTAGTTCTGCGGGGATTGATTTAGTAAAGTTTTCACAGTATAACGATGCTCCAAAGGCTTTCAATACTTTGCAGGTCTCAAACAAGACACCCTCAACAACACTCTATTTGCAAGATGGAATGAATGAGAATGATGCTGGGCGAATCAATATTTATCGTGTCTATAATGTAACTAACCTTATGCAACAAAGTTGTGGAGCATGTGAAACTAGCTGTCAGAGTTGTTATGGTTGTCAAAGTGGTTGTCAAAGTGGTTGTCAAAGTGGTTGTCAATTTTTCTGTGTGACATGTGATGCTTGCTATGGTTTCTGCCAAGGCGGATGCCAAGACTGCCAAAGCGGATGCGAAGTAGGTTGTCAAAACGGGTACCAAATGTGCCAACACAGTTGTCAAACTTGTCAAACAGTATGCGAATCATGTGCCTCATGTTACCAAGACTGCTACGACGTATGCTACGAATACACCAACAGCAACAACAATAGCTCTCAAACAAATACCAACAACACAAACAACCAACCAACAATAACAACTCAAACAACCATACAACCAAACGCAAACAACAGCAATGCAACTCAACAACAAGCAACAGCAAACACGCAAAACCAAAACCACTTAAGACAAAACCCCAACTTTAACACAGCACCCCTAACTGAAGAGCACGTTAAAGAAATTCTATTAGAAACATTAATTGAACTAGATCTAGTCGCCAAGCCCCATGCACGGAGACAAATAACAAATGACCAAACATAACAACCTCAACAACACCACATCAGTAGATACCAATAACTCAAATAACACTGCTCCTATCGTCAATATCAATACCAGTGATAGTACTAACCAAAAAAATAGCAAAGCTATCAACAATAATATTATACACGATACAGTGCATCAACAATATCAGCCCGTCTCCACCGTTCATTCTGACTCTATCACCACTAATACTTTATCGCCTTCATCGCCTCCTTCTTTTACTTCTTCTTTGTTTAACAATAACAGTAGTAGTAGGGGTGGTAGCGGTGGTGGTTTTAAGTTGAGTACGATGACTGTGTGGTTAACTTCAGAGTGTAATTTGCGTTGTAAGTATTGTTTTGTTTATAAACTTAATGAGGGGCAGTCTTTAGGAAAGATGAGTTTGGAGACAGCTGATCAATTGGTGTGTTTTGCTGGTCAGTATTTGCAGCCGCAAGGAACAATCTGGTTTTTTGGTGCAGAACCTTTTTGTAATTTTGAAGTCATGAAGTACATTGTTGAAAAGAGTGTTAAAGAGGGTTATAAGTGGAGGTTTGGTGCAACAACTAATGCTACTTTGTTAACAAGAGAGGTTGTTGAATGGGCAAAAAAATATGATTTTAGTGTTCTGTGTTCTATTGATGGGCCTAAGGAGTGTCATGATGTGAACCGTGTTTATTCTGATGGTAAGGGTAGTTGGGATGATGCGTGGCAAGGGTTAAGTAATGTGCGAGAGATATTTGGTCTTAAAAATCCTCAGGTTCGTTGGACTGTTACGCCTTCGACAGTTAAAGGTTTAGCAGAGCATATTCGTGTTTTTGTTGAAGAGCACAATATTTTTAGTATGCCTATTGATTTTGTGCATGAGACTGCTTGGTCGCAGGAGGATTTTTGTAATCTGCAGGTTGAGTTAGAGATTTTTCGTGGTTATTACCAGAAATGGATGGAGCAAGGTGTGCCTGTTTTTAGTATGTGGGTGCGTGATGCTAATTCTGCTGTAACTCATAGGGTTCGTTTGTGGAAGTCGCGTTGTGGGTTGGGTTCGGGGTCTGTTGGTGTGGATTATGATGGTACTCTTTATCCTTGTCATCGGTTTATTGATTCGCATGTAGTAAAAATTGGTAGTGTGTATGCGGGTTTTGATGAGGCACAAAAGGAGTGGGAGGCTAAATGGTTGAAAGTGCCGCCTTATTGTGAAGCGCCTAAGAAATGTTTGAGTTGCAGTTTTAAGAAAGCGTGTAGTGGTGGGTGTATTGCAATGAATTATGATATATTAGGTACGGTGCATGCTATTCCTGATACGTTTTGTACTATAAAGCAAATAATAACAAGTACTTTAGGGGATTTGTGTAAATCGCTACAAAACAATAAAACTTTTAGTAACTTGTACAATAGTAGAAACAATGTGTATCAGCAAGGCTTGTCTGTTGTTGCGTGTCAAGCAAACAATAATTTATGTAGCTGTCAAAACAAACCAACAGGTCAGTTAAAAACAAACAACTCTGCCAACACCCAAACAAGTTAGTGAACTGGTTAGTATGTATTGTTATGTGCAAACCTATTTTTTCTTTTTTTAATTATTTTGTACTCATGGTTTGAGAGTGTTTTAAAATGGATGAGATGTGTGAGGTTTTGATTTTTCTTTTGTGAATTATTACTGTGAAAATGTGCAAAAGAAATTTTGCTAAGCAAGTATTGCAAACTTTTTGAAACTATATATAACTTTTTTGTCGAGTTTTCTTGCCTAGTATCACTGGCAAAAATTATTGTGCTCTACACATAAGTCTCAGTCTAGCTGGCCAAGTAATTCTGCCGGAATCAACTCCGCATACACCTCGTAATTATCTGCAAAAAACACCCTGACTTTTAACCGTTAGAAGTGGTCAAACATTTTCCTCAACGTTTTGGCCCTTCGCAACTATCCTGCATAAAAAGGATTAACTGTTTTACAATCCTTTTTACAACACTGACTCGCTTTGCACCACATGATACTACGGCAAAACACCATCCATACAAAAGATGATTCTTCAACATTTTTTTGGAATTATTGCAGGTATATGTGATCTCTGTTTCAAAATGTTTTTTGCGGCTCAATAACCCCTTGCTTTAGCCCGTAACTTTTGATATTTAGATAATATGTGTTTTTGAGTTTTTGTATTATTATTGTTAAAGCATATGGTTAAAATTGGTTCTTGAGAGCGATTATTGTGAATTTTATCAGATGATCTCTTTTAACGTGAATTACGAATTATAGTTTTTGCTGCATATCTGCCTGTATGTACATATGTTATGTAAAAACAGGTGTAAAATAGTTAAAAAAGAGATATTTTCCGTTTTCAGTAGCAAAACATGTTTTCACACAAAACCTGTTCCCTAAAACCTGAAATTTACGATTTAATCGCTCAAGTTATGTCACACGTTTTGTGTTACCTGCCATCTTGGCTAAAATGGGGACCCATTGATTTTCAACTATGTTGTCCCAATTATAGGGTAAGGCAAAGGTTCTAGATGCCTCGCTATACTTTTTAATCTGATCAGGATGAAAATATGCGTCTGCTATACAGTCGGCAATACTATAAACGTCGGGCGTAGCAGTTTCGCCATTAATAGGTGTGGTCTCAAGATTTAACTCAGACCCCAAGGATTTACATAGCCACCCATGACCTTGAACCAACTCAGTCATACTACTAAAATCATGACAAATATTGGGAACCCCACAAGACTGCGTTTCTAATATTGGCATACCAAATCCTTCACGTTTACTGCAAAGCAAATGTACATCAAAACAGTTCATCAACATAGCCAAATCTTCCTCCGCAAACATGAGACTAGCAGCAGTTGGATCCATAAACCTAATTACATCATCCAAACCAAATTTGTGCGCAATAGATAGCAATGGTAATCCATTAGGATCATTAGGAACTGTATGATATAGCCAAATAATATTTTTAACATCCGGATTTTGATCCAAAAAATACCTCATTGCCTTCATAGACCTAGTGTGACTTTTCCTATCTTCTTTATCTGCGTTAGCCGCTACCGTACCAAAAACAAAAACATCATCATCGTCTGTAACACCCATCTTTTTTCGCACAGTTTTTTTGTCCACAGGTTTAAATATGTCAGTATTTACACCATGATATATGTAATCAGATGCTATGCCCGCATCAGCTAAACAGTCTTGCTGCCACTTACATAACCCTATAACCCTATGAAATTTTCTAGTGAACTCTATTAATTCTTCAGAATAATTCACTTGATCCATCGGCCCATATAATGTGGCTCTGGGGATAAGCTGTGGAAAGTCCTTAAACGCCCACCAATCAGTAAACAGTATACCCACATCAATTTTGTACTGCTTACAATATTGAGTCGCAGACGCTATACCGTAATAACCTTCTTTAGATGGCAGTACTGGAATTTCATAAGGCGGAATCCCACCTGGTTCGGCACCATAATATGCAGAAATAAAAGGTTGAAAACCATACTTAGGTAATCTTGTACAAACTTCTCTAGTTGTTTTACCGTAACCAGAGGCTATCCAAGGAGCTACACTATGCCAAAGGATTCTAAGTTTAATTGATACTTGTTTACTGCCGCTATTACTACTAACTTTAGTACTCATAGTTAATCACCATCATTATTCAACCATATTACCTGATTCATGTGCCTGTTATCTTCAGGAATCTCTAACAAATGTTGTTTTGCCCATTTTTAAGAGAGCTGATATCTTTCTGAAACACCTCTTAAGGTTTTAAAAAGAATCAATATTAACTGGAATCTCCAAATTTGTCATTGATTGATTAACATTTTATTTCAACTCAGTTTAAAGTCTGAACATAAAACTTGGTTACGCCATGTTTACCTCTATGCACGATGTCTAATCGTTATCACAAGATTGTAGATGTTACATTGCACAAGAAAATCACATATAAAAAAATGCTACACCTGTTATAGCTACATCAGAGATTGTTATACGTTCATTTTAGTTTGGTGTGAATGTTTTGACATAATTTGGCAAGTGTTAGGATTCCTTTTGTTGCTAAAATAAAAAAGTGTTGGATAACGTGTTTTTTCTTACCATTCTTGCCCGTTTATTATGTCCTGATATAATTTAACGTATTCCTGAGCCATTTTTTCTCTGCTGAATTCTTGAGCCCGTATTCTGCAAGTCTTAGGATCTATTAGGTCAATCTCTCTAATTCTAGCCACCATTTGGTCAACTGAGTTACAAATAAACCCTGTTTGTCCATCTTTTATAATCTCTTTTAAGGCGCCATCATTTAATGCAATTGGAACAGTGCCACAAGCCAATGCTTCGATGCTAATCAAACCAAAAGGCTCTCCAAAGTTACTGGGTATCAGAAGACCCTTGGCATTCTTCAAGTACTCAATTTTTTCCTCTTGACTTACCTCACCAATAAACCGAATTTGTTTTCCATCACAGAGTTTTTTAACATCCGCAACATATTTTGGATCATCAACAAAATTTGTACTCCCAACTACATCCAACCCTACCCCAGCCTCTCTTGCCACTTTTATAGCAATATGCGGAGCCTTAGAATGCGATATTCTTCCTAAAAACATCAAACGATCGTTTTTATCTTTTTGAAACTCGTACCGATCAACATTAACACCATTATAACACCGTCTAGCATCAAATCCCTGCGAAGCAAAAACCTCTTTAGTCCAATCCGATATCGAAATCAAATTCAACTTAAAAAGCTGCTTAAAAATATTAAACAACGAAACATTTAACCCATGATGCGTATGCGCAACACGTAATTGGTTATTTCGCGCTTTTTTCAAGTATTCAATGCCAAACCAATTGTGTCCATGTAAAATATCAAGATTATCTATCTCCTCATTTCTAAGAAAATCGTAAGCTTCCAGTTCTGCTCCAAGCCAATTTATCATACAAGATTGATGGCAGTCACCTATCTCAACAAGCTTTCCATGAGGTGGCGGCTGGCTTCCTTTTGGCGCAAATAACGTAACCTCATGACCCAAGGTATCTAGACCACAAGCCAAATCCCAAACAATTTGTTCAAGACCAGAATACCCTGAGGGGGGTACACCAAAAAATCTAGTTGAAAGCAAACCAATTCTTAGTTTTTTACTACAATCATTTGGGTTAATTTGATCCTTTTTAGTTCCATAAAAGAAGGGTTCATATTGTTGGGTAAGAACATTTCTACTCCAAGGTTTAATACACATTTTTTCAGGAAGAACATGGTCTAATTTATTTGTACCATCTAGAAATATTTTGTAACCATTTTCACTTGCCTGAAGACAATATCCAAAGTCTTCACTTGCATTAGGACTAACAGGGTAAAAGTTTACTTGTGTATCCTGAATAATTTTTCGACTCAGACACATACAACCAGCTGAAGTCATTAAGGGTTCATCTAACGCTTTTTCCATTCCTCGTCGCATCACATATTGTCCGTTGATAGGTGATTTCCATTTTGAAGCTATCCAAATTCCATCAGGAAACGCTCTAAGATAAGCACCACCCACTAGATCCTTCTTTAAATCTGTCAAATTCTCAATTAACTCTCTTGTTTGCGGATATACATCACTGTCTAGGAATAGCGCATAATCAGGATCGTACTCTCTTGCAAAAGTCAATAATAATTGGCGTACCTGAGCGATAGTCACATAACGATTTTGACTTAGCATTGCAGCGTCTGATCTAAACCAAATCCTGATCACTTTATGAGGAAGTTTGAACTGTTGAATTTGAAGTAAAGTGTCATCTGTGCTGTTATTTTCGGCAAAAACATAAAGAGCAGGTTGAGGGTTAAGATTATATAAAGAGTTAAAGAGAGCGGGTAGATTTTTTTCACAATTGTACGCAGGAATTAATACGATAGTTTTAGTCAAAGTTTCACTTTCCCATCGTTATCTTACACTATCAATGTTGTAGACATTACAAACATGTCTTTACTGCTCTTTAAGGGCGATGAATAGTTTCAGAAAGTGCACTTCTTGAGCGAGTTTGGTGTTTTCTGTTTTTTCAGTTGATGTTTTGAAATAATATGCTGGTTCCATAGAACCAGGTGTTTGGTATCATATAACTTTGTTAAACATCCGGGGATTGGGTAAATTGCAATTTCAGTAATTTTGTAGTCAGTTGATACAGCAATTTAATAGCTTTATCAAAAGAGTTATGTTGCTCCTGATATTAAGTGTTTTTTCGAAAAATACATTCACTGACGATTTAAGAAAAATCATAAAAAAGGAGAAGATTGTGGAGGACTATTGTGTGCTATGGGAGTTTCTTTACGTTATAGACACGATAGATATTGACTAAACCGCTATCACCATCTCTTAAGTAGAGTGTTGTTGAGGGCGTTTTGTTGGATACCTGCAAAGTATTGAAAGCCTTTGGCATATCGTTATACTGTGAAAACTTTACTAAATCAATCCCCGCAGCGCTACTGTGATCCTTGAGTCTGCTATTGTACATAGAGGCAATGCTACTACCATTCAAATTAAACTGAAAACAAACATCATTACCAGGCGAAGTATCATTGAGAGCAACGTTGTTGAGATTAAAGAAACAAGCAGCTGGACCATTATAGTTTGGTGTCTGATCATTGTAATAATCTGGGTTTTGAAATACCCATGTAAGCGTGCTGCCATAAGGTATTGATCTACCTGCGCCGCTGTATGAGTGATAGGTGTTTGCACTAAGACCGCCCTTCGCTGTAAAGTTACATGGACAATCATTCCGCGTAGCATCCAAAGAACCAGACGACGAAGAAGCAGCACCAGCACTACAACTCTTCACAGCCGTATTGGTACTAGTACATAAACCGTTCCAATCAGTACCCAAGTCACACATAGCATACTGTCGCATAATACGGAAATTGTTTATCCAAACACCCACACCAGACTTATTCGTAAAAACAATCGAATTCAACCCAACATCATTATAATAATTTTTGTATTGGGAAATGTCAACTATGCTTGTTAAGTCATGACCCTGTATTTTACTGCGATAAATCGGTCCAAGTTTCTGTCCACCGTTTAGTGTATACTGTACTTCAACATCATCAGAGTTTGCGTTTGAATTTATCAGAGTATCAAAGCTAATATTGCAAACACTAGGATCGGTTCCATTTGTATAACATTTTGGTCTAGTGCCCGTCCAACTTATAGTGCAAGATCCTCCATTTGCAGTCAAATAGGGATTTACAGTACTCTTATAGAAAGTAATCCCCTTCTGCCCCTTACTGTAGGAATCGGTCGCACAATCAGTAACACATGTCGGACATGGTGGTATTGTTGGCATATTTTTTCACATACTCCTATATTTTTCATTAAAGCAATTTGTTTGCATAGCAATATTTGAGCCATTCTAAGGTTTAAAGCAGACGAAAACTTTCTGAAACAGCACAATTACACCTCGCCATATCAACACTGCCAAAACCCCACCACACACCAGTTCAAACAAAACAGACAAAACACACAACGGCTCATCTACACTAACAATAAGAGCAAGATAATGTTGACAAAAGGTTTCTCATAAAACGCTAAGGACACGCACTACGGTTTAAGGAAACACATTTAACACTCAACACTTGAAGTAATATACACGGCGGCTAACATGAACAGAGTTATTACATCTAAACTCAAAAACCATAACCAACACAAAAACATAATACCACTAATTATCCTATTAACAGTGATATTGATCTCTTCAGTGTTAACGATTTACGTATTTACAATGAATTCTAATAACACCTCCACAAACGGCGCAATATATGTTAAAAACGAAAAAGAACTCATTAATGCTGTTAATAATGCTGAAGAACCTGCCATTATTACACTTAATAAAGATATCAAACTTACAAAACCCCTTGTTATTTCCGCCAACAAAAACATCACCCTAACAAGCAGCAAAGCAACGGGTTTTTACAAACTAATTGGAACAAACAAACAACAACCAAAGGAAACTATTACTGTTGAGGATGGCGCAACATTGGGGCTTTCTGGTGTTATTGTAACTCACGCTAACGGTGTTGGGGGTAGGGGAATAATTGTTGATTTTGGTGGCAAACTTTTCATGACTGGTGGCGAGATCTCGGGTAATAATGGTCGTGGTGTTGATGGTGATGATTATTGTGGTGGTGTGGTAGTGTATGATGGGGGTTTTTTTGAAA
>Ga0209755_10007718_pt1 | contig 11621 bp, 6 predicted proteins | sample TergutCo191P1_FD_187301 | JGI IMG/M metagenome (GOLD analysis project Ga0209755, IMG submission 187301) | Cornitermes sp. P1 segment gut microbial communities from Petit-Saut dam, French Guiana - Co191P1 (SPAdes) (version 2) | ecosystem: Host-associated > Arthropoda: Insects > Digestive system >...
GACTTTTTAGCTTGTCGATAGCCAGTTCAACCTTAGAGGGTCTTGGATCAGGTACTAGTGGTTCTGCTGTGTGTATTTCTGCCTACCCTACATCCTTAACCCCATGCACGTTGAATAGCTGGGAGAAATAGTTCCTCCGCCTAGCCACAATACTGTGGAAATCTGCAACCAAGTCGCCTTTCTCATCCTTAACTATATTACATCTAGGCTGGTACCCCTCCTTAAAGTCATTGATGCCCCTATACAAGTCCCTAATGTTTTGGATCTTACTGTTAATTTCAAGTTCCTCAATTTTAGCTCTCAGACATGCCTTCTTTTTGTTCCTGAAATGTCTGCTAACTTCACGCCTTACATTGTTCAGATTATCTAAGTCACTCAATATAGGAAAATTGGCACTGCTCATTTTCAGAACAAAACAAAATGTACATCCATGATTGCTGTTGGACATTTCCAGAAGTCAGCAATGTTTAGAGTTACTGATCAGACAAAATTGTTATTAGGTGTGTCCTTTGTAGCCAAAAGCTTGAAACAAACTAGGACTGGAACATTTTTATGAATGTGGCTGATCACTTCAAATTTCACTTGCTGAACATGTGTATAAGGGGACCATTTGATGAAAGGCAGCATGAGATATTAATACTTGGGATTGGTGACCATTTACATACACACACAAACTTATTTCCTAGCAGCAGTATTCATGTATGTAAACTAACTTTGAAAGCTCTTTACTCTCTCTCTTCACAGACTCTGGTTAGAGGGTACCCTAATGCCTCAAAACAAAACAATAAAGAGCACAATGTCCATACAAACAAAGGTCTCAGCTTGCTATTTCCAGAGATGAAGATGCACTAAAAGTCTAATATTGAGTATGTAACAACAGTTCTTACAAGATTATCAGTTACATGGATAGATTTTGCATTTGGATCTTTTTATAATCTATTTCAACACCAAAAGCTGTCACATCTTTTTCTTTTTGACCAATGCTAATGGAGCTGGAATGGATGAAACAACCAGGCTACAGGTTTTCTTTTTTTTAATCCAATTCCTAAATGGAACACTTTTTTTCATAGCCATGTGCGGCCCTCTTAGCCTCCTAATGAATTGGTAGAAGGGGAAATTTCTCTGCAGGTAAAACAGCCAAAACATGCAACTGACCACTCACACTCCCCATCTGGTGCTGACAATTTAGAAGTTTGAGGAGCTGTACCACCACTGCTTCTTAAAACTTTAGCGCAGGGTGTTACGTTTCAGACATATATTTAAAAGGCTTTACAGTTTATACAGTAATTATTCCAACTAATTCAACAAGGAACCATGATAACTGTTATTGTGTGATGCTCAACCTACATGTCTTGGCCCTTACAGGCCATCTTCAGTGAAGTTATTTTCAAAGGAAAACATTTATGATAAATGTGAAGTTAAAATGCAATGTTATCAATTAAAATGTTGCTAAAAATGTATAAAATGCAGATTAATTACAGGAATTTTAAATTTCTTAATGAATTTATGTTTAGTTGCAGACAAAAGTCTATGTAATTTCTGTCATCTGCATTATTGTGGGGTATGGGGTAATATCCGTGTTGCATTGTTCATGTTTATGCTCAAGTGGACCACTGTGTACATGACGACTCTTAACCCACTTCTTGATGGTTGAACTGTAACACTGCTGATAATCACCTGCAGCCCACTTCATCACTTGCATGAATGACACGAATGACTTGGGGCTCATATGTGTTAGGTGCTTCCATTATGGTTTGTGTTGCACAAGTCTGTATTTAGCACTAAAGTAGCTGCATAGCCGTGCTGTCTGGATGATATACTCCATTTGTGATTTTTATGAACAAAGTATTATGAAACAAATACTTGGAATCAACACACAAAAGTAGACCCTAAAAAATGAATCTGCTTTTAAATTCCCATTACAAGAAGTTACTCAAGGTTTTTCCATTGGTCTGTCAATAATTACTTATGCAAGAAACACTATCATAAGGTGCCATCAAATTGAAGTTTTATATCGAATATTCAAACAGTATTCATACTGTACTGAAATCCACTGTGTGATTCTCAAGATGAAACACGCAGTCAGTTAAAACTTACTCATTATGCATAATTAATGCATTTTGTGGTAAGTAACAAAACTGATACATAATATGCAGTATTTTATCAGTGGTGTGGTCAGCTATGCAATATGTGACTTGTATTTGCACTACATTAACATAAAGGCCAGAAACATATGCAAAATTATGAAGCATATTTGTAAGATATTCATAATCCACTGACAGTAGTACACTACAAGAAATTCATCTTCATCCGTCATGTGGTTTGATATGGAAGTGCTGCGACAGACAGACAGGAAAGCAGAAGTGATACCAATACAAAAAACCATAATACAGAGCCACACCTTCTTACTTGGTTGTACAGTTGCTGCCACAAGAGTGGAGCATAACAGCTCACAGACACTACTGAAAATTACCGTTTACTCATATACAAGATGAGAATTTTTTTTCTGATTCAACATCTGTAGCATTAAGTAACAACATTTTCAGAATTCTGAAGAATAAAACATACGAAATGCAAATGCTGACCACTGCAATTTTATGACAGAATGCCAGCACTTACAATGAGAATCATATCACCCATTTTGTAAAAGTGGCGATATGATCATTGTTTATAAAATCCATGCCTGCCCCAGTGCAGCTGCCAATCTGAATGTAATTTTGCAATGTAACTGCAAGCAAATATACAATTAACACAACAACTAGCACACTCCTATACACAAGTTGACTTCTGACTTTTCATGTATTTTTCAGTACAGTATGTAACTGGTGTCTTTCTCTGGGGGTAAAGAGGTAGAGCTATATCTCTATCCCCCTATGGGCCTTCATGACTGTTCCGAGGGTAAACTTTACCTTTACTATCAATATGTGTCATTAAACAAAAATGTCAATTCTGTCATATTTATATTGTAACACCTCTTGTTCCACTTTTGATTTCACCAAATGATATACCTGAAATAATCCTTATGATTAAGAAATGTATGAGAGAAGTCATAATCCAAACACAAATGACAAACAAAATTAAGTGCAATATGACAGCAAAAAAATTCTGTTTCCACTTGTAACTAATACATGGTCTGAAAATCAACTATTTTCAATTAAACTCATTTCTTAAACGTTTCTTTGAACGGGTTTATGAATGCTGAATTGAGAAAGATGTGAAAGTAAGCAACCATAACCTAATGTAGTGTAACCTAACATAAAATAGTATCCAAGACTGCTAGAGAGTTTGGGAGAAACAAATAAATGTCAAGTTGGATGGGTCTCTGAACTGAAAACTACAACTTGGTTTTCAAAAACACTGCACAAGGCCGGCATGTTCACTACTGAACTGTAACATTCGGTGTTGTGTATACGAAATGTAATTTCTTGGTTTATAGATGCTATCAAAAGTACTTCTATGCTGGTTACATAATCTGAAATGAAAGGATTTTGAATGATAAATGGAGGAAACACATAAAATACACGTGGTCTATCTCAAGTCCAAACTGAGTTTGAAGCTCCTCACATTTAGTATGATAATGAGGAAAATCTGTGAACTAATGCACAATAAAAATCTCAAGTTATTTGAAACCGGTTAATTCAAAACACCAGGTAATTCAAAGTGACATTCTCTGGTTTTCAATGTAGATTCTGCATACTGTTTACTGTGGTAACTGCAAAATATAGTTACTTTCTGGTCCAAAGCTATATTACAGCCGCTTGATTTATTAAAGTTGAATAATTCAAAATATAAAATTTTCTGGAAAATCTATATACACAAACTTTTAGAACTAGACTCCCAAGGAAATACCCATATCTGTGAAAGCAGCTGATCTTGAGCAGCACTTGGGTTACCCACTGGTCAAGTCTACAACAGTAAACTGCATCCCATGCCCGCGTGTCCTTCACAGTAGCAACAACAATCAGGTTTTGTGTGTATGTGCATTGAATGCATACTGGTACACTGTTACATTTCGGTTATATTGTGATGGTCACAATAGTGTGGACTGTAGAGAACAAGGTACTGCCAGCATGTGCAAGTCACTCTAAAATTGTGAAAATGTACCAGTAACCATGTGCGGGGTGCTACAGCCTTTAATGTTGTGCATTGCTACAAAGGTACATTGAAAAAACATGTCTTTCTTATATTTACAAGTGCCATGTCATTTTTCACAATTATGCACTTTCTAGCCCTTTCATGGGATAAAATATGACTGAAAGTAAGAGAAAATTCCCCCCAAAAAGTAACTGGTAGGTCACACGTATATTCAACAAGTTCATGTGGGTCAATCAATCAATCCCAACCATCGACAATCAACAGCAAATCTACGAGGGGTTGCTGATAAGTCCTTAGCCCGACCAGGAATGAAACAAGCCATAGCAATGAAACTTGGGATTTATTCAACATAATCCCCACGAAGCTCAATATACTGCTTAGCCCCTTGATCTAACTTTTGCAAGCCACTCAAAAAAAATTCAGAAGGTTGTCCGTCCAACCAGGTCTCTGCAGCAGAAATGACCTCCGCATCGGAAGAAAAATGACTACCTTTCAATTGTTTCTTCAGTTCAGGGAACAGGTGGTAGTCCTATGGGGCCATTTCCAGAGAATAGGATGGGTGATCAAGACAATGGAAGCCCAAATAGGCCAGTTTCTTCTAGGTTGCAAGCCCCTGGTGAGCCGGGGCATTGTTGTGCAAGAACAAGACCCACTTGGTAACCTTCCCGTGGCATTTTTCCTTCAAAATGTCCTTCAATTGCACCAGCAGAGATGAGTAATTCTCTGCGCTGATAGTTAGGCCCTTTGGAAGATAATCAATGAAGAGAATCCTGTCTTCATCCCAAAAAATCGAGGCAAGAACTTTTTCAGCAGATTTTTGCACTCAAAATTTTTTGGGACGGGGTGAGCTGCCATGCCGCCACTCCACTGATTCTTGCGTCTCTGGGTCATAGTGATACAACTACGTTTCATCCATGGTCACCAATCGCGACAGGAAATCATTGGATTGTGGCGAAAAAATTCGAGAAGTTGTTCAGACGACTGGCACGATTGACGTTTTTGATCCAAGTTCAGGCATTTTGGGACCCAACCCACTCACAGGAGATGCCCAATTGCTCAGCTATTGATTTAGCCAAAATCCGGCAGTCTTCCAAGATTAGCTTGTGAATTTAATCAATAACGTCTGGTCACTGTTTTAGGTCGTCCAGGACGAGGCGCATCACAGGTGGAAAAATAACCGTGTTTAAACCGGGCCACCTAGTTTTTGACGGTGGCCTACGATGGTGCATGTTCCCCTAATGTTTCTGTCAAAATGGCGTGAATTTACTTCCATGCCTTGCCTCACAGGAAAAAAAAACTTGATGACAGCTCGTGTCCCCATCTTGTTGAAACAGCGCGCGTTGCCTGACAGCTTTTCAATCTCTGTAACAAGTAAAGACTTGGAATTCGGCACATGAACAGACCCCTCTTCCAACAACACTATCGATTCCATCCTACATCATCAGGAAGTAGGTCAGGCTAAGGACTTAACAGCACCCCTCATACAAGCAGGATGCAAGAGATTTAGAAGGGGAAGAAGTGAAGAGGGAGGTTGCAGTTCAAGTGATGCCACTTACAGAATTGTAGAAACACTTGAATATTTCATATCCAAAGCACAAAAGTACTCTGTATATCAAGTGCAAATTGAAACTTATTTTAGGAGGGACTATGATCAAAGTTTGGTAAACATGAGTTACTGTTTGCCGAGTTGAATTCTCATGTAAATTGTATTCAACTACATAATACGTATTTAAGAGAATACAAAAGGAGGATTTTCTAATTACTCAATTATGTAAAAAAACATAGCTCAAAACATATCAGGACTTTTATGTATGTAACAGGTAAGTGGGAAATAAAAACACGGGTTAACTTAAAGCCTAATTTTGGATATAGGCACTTCAAATTAGCAATGTTTTACTGTAATTAGCTATTACTCTTTCTAGTGAGTGACTCCATAGGACTGTTATAATTAAAAAATATTTTCTTGAGCCATATTTGTATCTGAGAGTGAACAGTGTGTTGTCAGCCACCACTACAGTGGGATCATTCCCTTTAACTTTACAGCAGTCACACAACTGCACACAAAACAAAAACCTGGTGGCACCAAAACAGTAGCAAAAGGAAAAAAAGAACACTGCTTCCAGCAAATGTGCCAGCTTGCATTTTTCTGCCCTTGCCTTTGAAGACTTACCAAACATTAGTAACACAGCTGTGGAGGTGTGGTATGCAGCACAACATACATCCTGGACTATTGCTACTCTAACAAAACAAGTACTTCTGAAGAAAAGTAACTTACAGAAAGCCAACAGTTCAACAGAACATTCCGCTACCCATTTGATAGTCTGTGTGAAGGAAGGGCCAAAATCAGGCAACAAAACACACGGAAGAAGGAAGAGAAGCTAAAAGCGAAGACCTAGCAAAGTATATGAGCTCTTAAAAGACAAACATGATAGATGGTATTAAAAAATAAGTGAAAGAACATATCTATACAAAATCTGTTTTTCATCATAAATGTCAAAGATTTTTATGTAAAAATTACTCACAAAAATGAATTCATGATAATTTCCTATGATATTATATTCATACAATTAACAAACAGGAAAGTATATTTCATCAACATCTTTATCAGCATGTGGACATGGTATTTTAAGAGCTCACTCTTCCCAGCTACCTACACTTTGTGTAGTACTGTAAATTTTGCACCCCAATACAAACTGTTCTAAGAATGTTACAACTGTGTTACAACATTTCTGTATATTTATGTAACTTCATACACACTGGGGCCAAAAATTACAACACATTCACACATGAGCAGTGTAAATTCCAAGGGTCTGTGCACAAGTCCTCCCTTTAGAAGCAAAGCATATATTTTTAAAGTTGTATTTAGGGGGGTGTTTAATTACAATCAAATACACACAATTATAAGTGATACATTTAAGATAGTGAGGAATATATAGCAACTATTTTCCATTTTTAAATACAGAAAGCATAAGTAAACAGAGGTACTGTTGCCATATTAAAGTAGAAAATAAGAATTACTTGTTTCTCCTAACAGTGCAAACAGTGAGAGAGAGAGAGGAAACCAAAACAGTTATAATGAAGGTTGTCTAAAACTCAGCCACAGTAAGTAACAGTAAGAGATAAAGAAAGCATGCATTATTCCTGCTCTCAAACATTGGCTCAGCTTTCTTCCTCTACGCACTTATCTTTAGGCTTATGAAATGTGTAACTTCTTTCCCGAAACACAACTGCTTGTAAGAGAATAAAACCAGCTCAAAACACATAGAATGAATGACAACTTTTTGCTGTTTTTATGCAAACACAAGCAGTAAAAGGGGCTAAACACAGTTTATGTAACAACAATTTCCATCAGTGCGTAATTGCCATGTTTCCTGCTTTGCAATCATTTTTGAGAAGCAGGAAACACAGAACACTACAGATATTATTATTATAATGCTGAACAACACAAAGTTGCTCAAAAAACACAATTTAGAGGGACAGAATAATACATTTTGTGTCATGGTCAACTAGACATAATATAATCTAACCCTTTTTACAGTTTCATCCAGATAAAATTTGTTCCATTCAATGAACAGGTATGCAAAAGATGTAGGAGAAAAAATTAACATAAACTGACAATTATGGTAACTACTCATTGTATAATACTATTAACTAATATTATATTGCGCCATACTTGGTTAAAAACGCACCTTCACAGGAAGTTATAATGCAGGCATAGCCTCTATGAGTAAATAGAAATCATTTGATTCTCCCTTTTAATCAGTAACAGTACAACATGGTAAGAAGTATATATTTTTTAGTAGTAACCTAATATTTAGCTACAGTTTCTAACCTAGTGCATCTGTATGCCATATATACTTCCTACAGACTCTGATGGATATATTTTCAAACTATCAGTGCTACTAGACGAGTGAAAAGGTTGACTGTAACTTAAATGAACATAATACATAAAAATGAAATGTAAAATAATAATAATAATAATAATAATAATAATAATAATCTGTGACACACAGAAGAAAGATTACCTGTATCTTCATTTTCAAATAAATGGAATCATAATAAACTGTTCACTTTAGAGCAGCAAAATCTGCTTCTGTATGCCTAACTACTAAGGCCACAGACTTTTTGTGTACAACTTCCAAGATATGATGAGGAGGAGAAGAAGCTGCAGACTCTGGCGTCAAAGATAACCACAAGGTTGGTATACGTTGCTTACACAACACAATGCAGCCAACAACATGAGTTCATACATACAGAAGTTTAAACCAAATAAATGTATACTTAACATACAGAACAAAAATTCTTATAGAAGCAATAAGAAATGTACAATTTACAATGTACGCCTCTTTACAATCAATAAATGATCATTCCACCAAAAACCAATACGTAAATCCACGATACTTTCAAATGAATGAATATTTGACAGCTCTGTTGGACAAATAAGGCAAATTATAAAGATACCGAACTGCCACAGACACTTCCAAAATTCAATGTACATAAAAATGTTTATGAAGAATTCTGGGTTATATCTACTATCAGGGAAGAGCAATACCTAAAAGAATGTTAACACGCTTTATGGGCAATGTGGCCATACCAGGAGACACTGTCCGTTGTCATACAGATTTGACATATATATAAACTGTTCAAAAACTTGTACTGTAGATTCTGCCCTTTATCTTAGTATGAGTGACCAAATGACCAATAAAATTACAATCTTATCTGTTTAAACTGCAAAGATGACAGTTAACCCTTCCTCTCTGTGTTATGGCTATTCACAGGTATGAAATAAGAGCTGTGATGGTGAAATAAAGCCAGCCATTCTCATTATAAACTTCAACACTGTTTTCCCACATTTACAAGAATTGTTACTTGGATATAACAAGAAAGTACAAAGAAAAGTCTTAGTACTTCATACATTTTAAATCTGAATCCCTTAATTTGAAGAAAAAGGGAAGGTCTAAATGCTGAGCCAAGAAAAGTTACCGTTTCTGTTCCAACAACCAGACATTCTTAACCCTTTCAATGCTATAAACGAGACATACTATGTAGAAACTCCACTTCCTTGTCCTTAAGAATATATTTATTACTTAATGGCCAATTAATGGAAATATCTGCCGTCCCCTTCAAAGACTACATGCTAATTACACACACCTTCTCAACAATGGACTATAACTTTTTATGACAATACAGGAGGAACAGAAGTAATTTAATTTTCCTCGAATAATTCAGCACAGAAAGGGCTAAATTATTGGCACTACAAAACCAAATTCACACCATACCAATTCAGAATCCACAGGTGGACAAAGATACCAGAGAATAACCACACAACACACTATAAACTTATGAGAATGTAAGACCAAGACAGAGTGAGAGAGAAAAAGAAAGAGATAGAGAGAGATATACAGACAGACAAAGAGAAAAAAGAAACAGATGAAATACTTTACTGATAACAACTGTGGTGTGGGGAAGGAATATCAAGGTATATATGGGGTTCCTAAGCAAAACAGTAATTCCATCTGATGAATGATTCGTGAAATTAAGAAGGCTTGCAATTGTCTTTGACAAATGTCATGTACACATACTTGATATTCTTTAACTTTTATTATGAAAAAATTGTCAGAACAGGTTCTGAAGAGTTCTTCCTGTTTAAATAATCAGAATAAATGCATGCACAACTACACACCAGCACATCATTCAATGTAACTGTTATGCACATCTTTAAATGAACACTCTACAAATGTGAAAATCATAGCAATAAAGACCTGTTCTTAAGCACAGTTATAAATAACAGTTTCATCCACACAAGGTACTTCTTGATTTTTCAGATTTTAATATTCAATTTAAAAAAATAACAACACTGGACACATTAAGAAACTAAAAGTGGATGGTCGGCACCATTAGAAATACTTAAATTGACATGTGTAAGCTAAAAAATACTCCCTTTTTCCATTTAAATCTCTGATCAATAATTAAGTCAAGAACATTGCTCAGAAATTTAATTTCTTTAATACTGTAAAAACGCCCATGTTCATTATGCTCTAATGAATATCTTGGGCGGTCTAAAATACACTTCATCATTTAAAGCAACATTACATCCACTTCTTCACAAATTCCCCCTTTAATGCAGAATCATAGCTCCAGAATACTCATCTCCACTTACAATAGCAATTCAAAATGCCGCACAACTCTGAGTGACATAATGCCTTGACAGTTCCAGCCAGTTCACTCAAGATGGCAAAACTATTCATTCTGAAAGAATTACAAATGCATTTTTGTCAATTACGAAGGCAAACACACCACTCTTATTTTCAAAGTGACAACAGATAACGCAACTTAAATCATCAAATGATTCATGATTGACAATCTTTAGGCTAGTATATGCATGTACAGCGGTAGTGAATTTCCTATCAGATAATGCTCTCCTCCTCCCCTCCATTAAGATGTATCTCAAGGGCTGTCATCATTATGAAGTCTTTTCAGTCTGTCACTCTAAGAACATTTTAAAATTTAGAGACAGCTGGTAACAAAATCATTTATGATTTTTGCATATAACATGCTTCATTAATGCTTTGTAGCTTGTGAGTTTTCATGAAGATTTCATGGAATACATAACAATGAGGGGTACATTTTTAAGACAATCTTGTACTATAATACAAGATGACCTTATGTAAGGTCGCAGATCATGTGGAAGGGAGAAAAATGCACAGTACATACATAATAAAGAATGTTAATATTCCTCTTGTGAGTTAGAGACAGCTCAAGGATTTGGCATTTGTTTCCAGAAGAAAGGCACAGTATGCTGACTTTTAAATATTTCTGGATCCCATTTCTCTCTCTCTCTCTCAACTCTGTTCCTAAATTTATGTTAAATCAACAAATGTACCTCTCCTGCCAACTACAAGAACCTTACTAGAACTTTACTAAATTACTTTCTAATGTTTTTTAAACAAGAAGATTCTGTGCTGGAATACTGTACTAAATTCTATTGAAGCAGAATCACTGTTATGAAACATAAATATGGTAGATTATAACAAATCCAAAATACACCATATTTACTGGGAATCCTCCTCAATTCAAACTGCTTTCTTTTTCATGGAATTTTAGTTCTACTTACAATATAAGAGTTTAAGAACGTGGAACTGTTTTGCTTTAGCCTACTAAATTCAAACTAAGTTTTTTTAACTATTAATCATAATATATATAATTATAATGCCTGACAAAAAAACTGCAATGTCAAAGAATGTTCCATACATTCACACACTTCAACAGTTTGAAAATGAGAGCCCAAAACCTCATAGGAGACACTTATATAAAGTTAATAAAAGTCTGATGATTCTACAGATACAGAAAGTGCAGTAGCATAAACGTTCATAGAGAAAACAGTTGGCGTTACTGCTTTTAAAAATAATCCCATAAAATTAAATGAAATACTACAAGATTACACAAAGATACGTTAAACAAAAACATTTTTAAGCTAAGCAACAGTCTATTATCCAATATCTAATACTAATGTTGATTATCACTAT
>Ga0209755_10007719_pt1 | contig 11621 bp, 6 predicted proteins | sample TergutCo191P1_FD_187301 | JGI IMG/M metagenome (GOLD analysis project Ga0209755, IMG submission 187301) | Cornitermes sp. P1 segment gut microbial communities from Petit-Saut dam, French Guiana - Co191P1 (SPAdes) (version 2) | ecosystem: Host-associated > Arthropoda: Insects > Digestive system >...
TCTGGGAATTTATATGCATACACTAGCAGTTGGGGTACTAATGTTTTGGGACTCTTGTAGATGGAACCCACAGACTGTCCCAATAAAGTCTGTAACCAAGCACAAATCTATGACGTGTAAACATCTCAGAAGAACAGAGGCCTCAACAGAAACAACCATTTTCATTTGCCATAGTCAAGTTTTTCATTTGGATCTCTGGAAACACCTTTGTTGTATATGATGTGGAAAATTAAGTTAGGTATAGATATGCTGCATCCTGACAATGCATCAACTCAGCTGCCAAAAATGTGATGTGTTATTCAATGACACCCCTGAAAGAAAAATGCCAAACATGTTTCAGTGTGGCAGAATTGCTAAACAGTTCTTCAGTTAACAAAGACAACAAGAGAATCAATTTATATATAATAGAAGGGCCAAACTAACTTACCTAAAGTCATGCTGCATCACAATCCCTTCTATGCATGCACATGGTAAACAGAGAAATTCTGTATCAATCTATGCCAGGATGAAAAGGGACACTGTTTTGGGCTTGATTCAGTGTCCTACAACATTGCATTTAACACCCTGCAATGGTAATCTGTTTTGTTCAAAGTCATGTACAAAGAGCAGTCACGTATCCTGTTTAATACAGCCGCATTAAAAAGAGCACCAACGAGGAGTGGTAGCCTACTATGGCCTACTACAGGGCCGCGACATTTGCCAGCAAAAAATTCATATAGGCCATGGTTGGGCAATAATGCTAGAAAAGTGCCTAAAAAAAGTCAAGTGAAGATGGACACAGTTTATTAATATCACAGTCATAAACCTGCTTATTTCTTAGAGGTGCAGAAATTATAACTTTGCAGCACAAATATATATGGTAACATCCACTAAATATGCATTCACAACAAATATGCCATTGGTTTCTTCTTCCTACAGTACTGCACCTCGAGGGCCATCACCACAAAACCCAAGACACAATATTATTTACAAGGATGGCAACAGTGTCATCTTATTGCACCGGTGACAGTGCCCCAAGACATGGCAGAGGAATTGATATGCGAGGACAATATTTCCTTGAGAAACTTTGTACCAAACATAAGCAACATAAGATTTCTGTTTTTAAATTAAAGTATGGCAATCCCTCATCACCCATGATATTCAATTTCAAACGTGTATCTATTTTTAATCTGTGGGTTTCAGCATAAAACATATTTGCTGGAGGCACTGTTACAATGGAATCCCACACCAGTTTCTTATCTTCCAGATTTCAATAGCAGTGTATACTTGTACGATACTTTTACATCATTACATATTCTCTATGCTCATTGAAGAATCAGACAACTGGCTGCAGTTCCCCTAATCACTGTTTCTGTTAGTGCCTTGTTCTTACTAACACCTGAGTTTTCAGCTGACAATGGATTGATATATCTACCTCCAAATTATAAACTGACTTGAACTATGGAAATAAAAGCTGCATAAGCATCACACAGTAAGAACTCAGATGACACAAGAGCATAGCACCAAGCATTCTCAAACAGTAGCAACAAAAAAATTTTAAACGAATCAATCTGACACAGAATTCAAGTTATGCATGATCAACTTGCCCGAGGCTGGTGATCTAAGAGAAAGGTTGGTCTTACTGAAAATTACAAAGGTTAAATGAGTGCAAATGTCCCAGTCTATGTGGTAATAACATGCCCTCAGCTACAGAGAAAAAAATCAGAATTCAAAGAATGTAAAAATCTAAATGATGGCCTTTAAAAAGGCTATTTATAAGTCACTTCACTTAGAACTCTTCTAGTGGTAGGTGCCCAAGTCCAAAATGTAATATTTTATTTGAAAAATAATGACAGAAAAATATTATCCCATTAACTGTATGGACTCAATATGATGTGCACCAATGCACCAGCTTTAGCACAACAATTCTTCAAACTGTCAACTACTTCAAAAAGGGGGCTGAACCACAGGTGCAAAAGGACTCCACTTACATGGCAGCACACGTGTGCACGCACACACACAAACTCTGAAGTTACATAACACACAACAAAACCATTTATTTTTGGCATGCAAATAACCAAAGGGACAAAATGTCTTTTGACACCAGATAAAATTAGGCATCTCATCACATTATCTGAGAAATAATACATCACTTCGTAGAAGTAATTACAATGGTGACCCAGCTAGTCAATCTACCATTTTCATATATTATAATAATATAATAATATGTATAACATTTCCATGGACCTGATAGGCTGATTGTAATCTCTAACTTGGTAAATTGTGTGCAAGTCACTATCAAAATATCTAAGTTTACTTCAGATATGCATTTCATGATGCCTACAGTAGCTACAATACCTTAATGTACTGGAGTCACCTACCATGCCTGAAGTTTTCTGTTCTTTAAAAATTTAACACTCTTTCCATAGATCTATTTCAAAATAAAATACATTCCTTTCTAAGATTATATCTGCAATTTTTGACAAAGACATTCCACATTCGGCACAAGTACTGCTGCCAGTTCAGACACATTTTTCTCTACAAAGCAATTAGCAATAATTCACACTTACATTAAAAAATATGCCAGTAATATATGCTTCCACATTGTAGTAAAAAAAGGAACATGTTCTTTTGCCGAAATTAAAGCAAGCAGGATCTTTATATTCATAACTGCAATGATTACCATAAACACAAGACACTGTTTGTGGACAAACAACAAAATCATCTTGGACATCCCGTTGTGTTCACAGTATTACAAAAGAGTATCTAAATGCCATCAAAACAACTGTTTATTAATATTAGACAGATCTTCTGATACGACAGGTTTTGACTCACATTTAGGTCATCTACAGGCCAATATTTTACATAAAATAAAGTACAACTGCATCCATAATTATTTGTTGATATACTGAGATCTCAAACAATCAACATATAATTAAGGATGACACTGTAATTTATTTTATGAAAAATACTGGCCTGCAGATGATGTAATGAGGGTCTCAATGTGTTACCATTGTATCTAAAGAGCCACCAGTAATATTAATAAACAGATGTGTCGAAGGCAGTTACATACGCATTAGTCAAATAACTCAAAAAAATGATATGACTCAGATTTCTGTGTGCCAGCAATTAACAAAATGGAATTCTTTTTGCAAAGAATACTGCTACTGATGCATCCTTCTAACCTTACTTCCCAACTGAAAAATCAGGCAAACTGAAATTCTTAGGTCATATCTAAAATCAATCATGTCTAACAATTCTTAACAGGCTTCCTAAAATCTGCATTGTCTCAAAAATGCCTCATATTACACAAATTATTTTGATACCTCACATGGGTAACATCTGAAAATACTCAGATGGAAAAACTTATTTTTAAAATTCAAATGAATTTATTTACAGTAAAAGCTGCAGTCTTCTGGGATATGACACTGTGCAGATTGGTATGCAGGTATCAAAAGATCTATTTTCAAGGTAGTCTAGGCCCCTAGCATGTATATGTCAAACACATTATCACATCCCTGAAAACTTGAATTTTCATCAGCACCACTTTCAAAACTTCTAAGCTCTTTTATTTATATTAGTTTCAATGCCAGTCATTTCAGACTTACACATGCCTTGCATCTGGAGACATTGAAAAATGAAATGTGTTTGTTTCTTATTGCTTAGAAGAATATTTTCACAGTGGTCAGACTGGACAATATGCTTCTCTGGAGTGGGCATACAGTTCTTCAGATTTTAGTATCATGGCTTTTATTTTCCGTATTTCCAGTAAATATCAAGTTCAGAGGTTGAAAATTTGGAACTAAAACCACCTTCATGAATGCACACATAAAACGTGTAATGTGTTGGATAACAAAATTGCTACGTTGGGACATGAGTAATATAACTTCAAACAATGCATTGAAAAATGTTTTAGAAGGGTATAATAGAACAAACAATTGTAATTGAAGAATGTTTTGCAGAAGGGGATAACAGATCAAACAATTTTAACACTTTTCCAATGCCCCAGACTTTATGAATATCCTGTATATTATGTAAGCTTATTTCCACTCTCATCTTACTCCAAAATAAATTGAGGTAAGGAGTAACTGATACTTTTATGCAATTTACTGTGATAAGTGAACATTTCTTAAAACAAATTTCCCAAAACATGACAGATCCCATAAAACAGCAACACAACCAAAACCAATTATTTTTGGAAACACACATACAGGCATGAGCATTACTCCACCTTTTGTTTTTAAGCTTACATTACTGCTCTGGCACTTCCATTATGGGTGATATGACTAGTAAACCAACATTTTTTTTTTTCACATACAAACTTATTGTGATGCCACATTTCCCAACCAACCATCCTACAAAGCAACATTCTTCATCTTATATACAAGTTTCAAACTTTATTGTATTAAAATATTAAAACAATCACATTAGACATTTCCTTACAGCCTAGAAATTTAAGTTCTGCTTATGTAAGGTAAATTCATCATCACAGGAAAGAATGCCACCTGAATTAAACATGAACTGTATTAACCACTCACACCACGCGGCCTCCGAAGTGGAAAATCTGTGCTATTTACCTCCAAGGTTGCTATGTGCCTTAACTGTAGGGCGCTTAGGCATATGCATGTTAGAGGACATTCCAGAAATTTCTATCGTCACAAACCAATTTTTGTTTTCTCCTAAACAGCTACAAATCCAGCAAACAATCACACAATGCCAACTGGTCATACCACTCTCTTATGCAATGCCTACAACTTAACAATGGACAAATACTTCAAGACCTTCAGCTACAGGATGTTGTCACAACTTAAAATGTTGTCATGTCATTACAACCAGAAATGAGCCTCATCAATAAAGGTATGTTCTAATGGTCTGCACAGTTTAGTGGCCAAACAAGAAATGACAAGTAACAACTGGGCAGACTATGGCAACACATACCCATCCCAGAATTTCTTAACTAACTTATGCATGGTGAACACAGCCAACCTGCTCCATTTTAACGTAGCTTACATTCAAAATTTTAATGCAAGCTATGGCAAAAACATATCCATATATTATTCTAACAAATGTTAATGCACAGAGCTTCCACACAATATGTGACACATAGATACCATAAACACTATGAAATGCAACTCTGTGTCTTGCACCTAGACTACAGTGTTCTTCCTATACAACCAATTCAATGAAGAACAAACAAATATATAAACACTATCAATTCATCTCTCTCAATATTGTAATAATAAATATTAAAAACCATTTATATTTATATATATATATATATAGCAATCATTGCATAGTTTGTCAACAACAATCTAGTCTTGTTTATAACCCACCCCATACCAACATGAATGTTGGCCAATTGTTCAGCAGATCACTCCTGAGGTCGGAAACAGTGGGCACATATATATAATATTTATACCTCTTACATCATACATTTTTACAAATGCATCTACCGAGTTCTAATTCGAACAAGACAACAAAAATGAACACAAATATATGCTATTTCTGTTGGCAAGAACCAGCATCTGAATTAGGGATGTCAGTTTTTATCAACACAATACCGGGGTGTTAAGAAGTCCTTAGCCCGACCTGGAAGGAAACAAGCTCAGACGCATGTCAGGGACGCGCGCGATTTCAACATCATCAAGACGCTAGCTGTCATCAAGTTTTTTTTCCTGTAAGGCAAGGCGCTGAAGGAAATTCACACCATTCTCACAGAAATATTAGCTTGTTTCCTTCCTGGTCGGGCTAAGGACTTATCAGCACCCCTGTATGATATTTTTGGAAAGGTATTCAATATCAAATAAATGTTTTTGATGCGTCATTCAACAGCCCGAAAGAACTGGAGGCAGATATTTCAACTGGTTATTGCAAGAGAGAAATGTATGATTAACTATGACAGTTACTTAAAGGGGGGGGGGGCAAAGATGTTCCTGAACATGCCATGAAGGACAGTCACATAAAGCAAATACACAAGCTCTACTTTCATTTAGTCCGAACTTATAAATAACTGGAACTCTGTGCATTGGAGAAATTTCAGATGATGTTTCAGCTGTTCATTATGAAGACAGAAAAGTACAAACAACTGTTAACAGCTACGTAACAAAAATAAAAGTAATATATGATATTCACAACTGACTTCAATTAATTAAAGAGTTTAGAAAGTTGTCAATAAAAGCATAACTTTCCACAGAAATTTACAGTCACATACACAAAAAAATTCAACATATGATGTTTCAGACAATTCAAGGATGTACCTGCACAATCTCAAGAGGTACAAATCGGCAGAATACTCTGATATGAACAAACCACACCTATTCAGTATAACACAACCTAGGTTTAGTTTAATTCAGTGGTTACTGTGACATGTATGCTACAAGTCTCAGCCTGTACTGAGACCATCTTCAGACATGTCAATACCCAAAACTAACTAAGGAAGATGCAATTAGAATCTAAGAGGCCTTATTTTTACAGTCACTATTTTTATACTGTTAAAACATAAAATATACAACACAATAGTGTTAGATCAAAATAATTTTAAAATGTGTATATTACAACGTTTTATTACCTTTACGTCTTCATGTGTTGTAGTAAGATGTGAACATCACTCCACCATCACCACCACCACCTTAAATTCTACCCTGACCCACATTTTAGAAATGAATTCCACAGAAGAATTTTATAAAAGAGTATGCTGCACGTGGCAGTGCCACATCAGTTAAAATATACACCGAATCATAGAAAAATTTTAACACAATCTCTTACTGTAATACATGTAAACCTAAATCTAATAAATAGCTTTTACATTGCGGATTTTAAAACTATCTGGATATTACACTTTTTTATCATATATTTTGTTTTAACATTATAAAAAAATAGTGGCCATAAAAAAGGGACCCTCAGATACTTTATCTTCCTCTTCCTTTGTAAGGTTTTTGTAATGACATGCCAGAGGATGGCCTATGGCAGGCCAATACATCTAGTATACAGGTCAAGGGAACCAAATGAAGTAAAATAAACCTATATATATCAGACTGAATAAGTGTGGTTTGTTTGATAATTAACACAATGGGATGGCTTCCATGAAGATTACTCTGATATGAACATATACACATATAAGTACAGAATTCCACATCTTCCAGCATTCCTATACTGAATATTACATCATTAACTTTTCAACAGCCCTGCTGAATGCATAATGAATAATAAAATATATAACAAAACTATTCATATGGTCATAATAGAAACTGACTGCATATGATGTTACTGTTCTTCCAACTTACCACATTTCATAGCAAAGTCTCAGAGTAGCAAATCCCAGCTTCTAAGCAGGCTTCATTACTGTTGAAAACATTCCTAACATGTGACAAGACTCATCTTGAACTATTAACAAATTCTCTTGGAAAAGAACCCTTGAACTCTTCCAATAAAAGTGGATACCCTGCAAGTTATTCTTTAGTTAACTCCTGGAACATGTCAAGAAACAATTTAAGTAATGGCCAAAATCTGTTTATTTAAAAAACACAGGGCTCACAATTTTGTGTGCACTCACCACACTTTGAGATCATGTAAAAAAAATTAATTACCCGCATTAACAATTTCTGGTTGTTCATGCTCCTACTTAATGTAAACTATGCCTCATCCAAGAAACAAATAAGTTTTCTCATTTTATTTTTGTCCAACACTGAGCCTGTATTTAAAAAACTTTCCATTCTTCAAGTTCATTGTTTATTTACACAGCACTGTTAATGAGACCTATTTCTTATAAACCCTTAACTAAATTTTTTCCATGACACATACTTCTCAAAAGTCTTGCAAATGAATTTAGTGCACAAGCACATGGCCACAATCTGACAGTCCACTTGCAGTAAAAGATGATTAACAAGTGCCCATTCCGGTCACTTAGTTATCAGTGACAGTAACACAGTCATAGTGCCAGCACAGAAGGAAATGCACATGTATCTCGTATTTTCCTATGCTTGGGAACGTGAACTTAACCTCTTTGTAGTACGATTGGACATTCTTCCATAATCTGACCTCTGTGGGATGAGGTCTTCCCATGAGTGTTTCTATGTTACATTAATAGTTTCCTGACACATTTATTTTACTCATCTACTTCACTTCTGACCATCAATTGTTCCTGTTAGATCTGTCTCTATTTTATCCACATGCCTCTCCCACTTTCCTAATATTTAAGAAGGCAAAATCCTCAGGGAAAACCCTATTATTACAATAATTTTATTAATAATGTTTTCATGATAACAGTTTCACCACTGTTTACCTTTTAAATTCTCTCTACGTCTTTCAGTTTCACTAAACCCAAAAGGACATGTTTCAAAACCTCTCATTCATCACACAAGGGATATTTATTTTAAACCTCTTCCTCTGCAACCATCCAGTTTAAATGCTTCTAATCTCCACAAAGATCCTTTTCTCTTGCTCCTATTCTGATTATGATTTAGAAGCACATGTGTATGTTCATGTATATGGATTTAATCCTGCATTCCCTCACGTATTTTTTTACTGTTTAAGAGAAGATGAACCTTCCAACAATTGGGTAGGTATTTACATTTCAGTGCATGGTTTGTGAAAAATATATTATTTGACCAGAAAAAGAAAAAATGATGACATTAAGGGCATTCTGCAGAAAACAAAACAGAGATTATAGAGCATGTCTTAAAAATACGGTAAATTTCCTTGTTCAATCAATATATAAAAAATTAATTTCTATGGGTGGTTTTAGGTGCATTTGCATATGCAAATGTTGGTTATTTAAAGGTTAAATCAATAATCACTATCTCTTCAATTCTCAATTACTGCAGCAGATATGAATTGTTATGTACTCCTCATTGTCTGGAAGGACTTAGTGGTTTTTGTTGGCACAGCTGAAATTATCTACTGCTTTTATGTAACTCTCTTCATAACATTGACTCTCTTCCACACACTGGCATAATACCAAATGAAAGACTGTAATTCCTGGATACAATCTATGAACCAGGCCAAGTAATTTTTGACATATTACTATCCACCGCCCTAAGGCTAATGAGGATTGGAGAGTGCTCCACTGTTACCAACTTCTGCTTAAAACAAGTGGTCACATTTAAATCAGTGACACCCTTGATATCTTTCTGAAAAAGTTACACCATGAAATCCATTTGGTAACCGCAAAGATTTTGTACTAGGACACTGTTGGGTTGCTGAGATCTGGTGGGGGGATGATGCCATGCTGTGACAACTGTGCACGGAGCAATGAGTTGTCCCTCTTCAGTTCTTCATTTTGTCGTCGAATCATCTCAATATCCAACGTTAGTCGCTCATTGTCTTTCAGACATTCAGCAAGGCGCTGATTCGATGAACGCAATTCCACAATATATTCACAAGCCTTTGCAAGGATCCCACCCTTGCTCTGCAACACAAACCACACCACTTCAGCCAATCATTTCATCAGCGTATTAATTTATGACTGAAAAATGCTCACTCACTTTATCTTCTTCTACAACTAGCATGTCTGTCATAGAGAAACACCACAAAATCAAGTTTACATACACTACAATTGCACATTCATCACCATTTGCTGCAGAATTCTGTGTCTAAAAATTAGTGAAGGAATAAATGTGTTACCATGCACAGAAAATTCCACCATCCCATGACAAGCATCCATGTTGCACACTAACTATACTCTGAAAAGCTTAAGGATACAGTAGCATTCTTCAGTAACACAAACATACAGCAAACTGAAGCTGAAGTTTTTTACCTTTGCTTTACATTCAAAATACTGCAGTTTCATTGTTAAACACAGTACAATAACATGTCTTTGTATCCTTAAAAGTAGCTGGTATATTTGCCACAACTGTTTGGAAATGAAGAGCCCCTGTGGACACACCACATCTAATTGTCAAAAAGATGGTACTGCCATAATGACACTGCAACTCTGAACACTCCTTGTTTTAAGCCAGATGCGAGTGCACTGACTCAACAGTGTTCTCTATTTGGATGTTTGTTCTGAGAGTAGGGATCCACCGTATGCAACTGTATAGGTGGGATGTTTTGCTGCACTTGTAAATGAATCAGCGTCACATATACTGTGACCAGTAGGTCACCATCATGCTTCACATTCTCATTCTGACAGTGGTGACATGGAACTATCATTGATCTTATCATTCAGTGAATAATATTCCCTCACATACACACATTCACAAACCTTTGAAATCAGGACGGTCTCTTTGTATCTCATACAACGCAGGATAAAGTGTGGTGCCTCTTGCATAAATCAAAGCACACTTCCCAATCTATAAATCAAGTGTCAGTCATAATTCCACAGTTCTGCACTGACTCTGTGTCTATAATTGTCAACCTACAAACAACCTTTCATATAGAAGGTGTAGGTAAGTGTATGGGCTCAGTACAAAACTGAACATGAATTTTCATATGGTTGCCATGCTGTTATCATCATCATTCTAAAAATAACATTAACAGAAGTGGCATATTTCCCAAGCTGTTACTATACATCATCTCACAGCCAAGGCAGGCAATGTACTTATAAATGTAACATTAAGCCATATTCATGCAACCACTGCTGCAGCGGAAAAGCAATAAGTATTACATATTCCAAGTGTGTGTCTGTAGCCTTAGTTATGCAGCATGCAATAGACGTGTGCATCATCTGTGGCCTGTCCAGCTCTCCAAAATTTTTCCATATTACCTCATAAACAACATGATATTGAAAAAACATTACTGTATATAAAATCTGTGTTTTGCTTTTCGCCACAAAATTGGCTGAAACATGCCTAATTCTAAGAACTCAGTGAGATATGATCAAAAATGTACATTGGTCTTCAAGTAAGTACCCACTATTCTTTCAGATTTTAATGAGACTTGAATTTTCTCCACACATTTTTGAAAAATACTCAAATATCAAATTTCATTAAAATCCATCCAGAGGCATCCACGTTGTTCTATGCAGATGGACAGACAGACATGAAGAAGCTAATACTTGCTTCTCATAATTATGCAAACACGCCTAAAAATGAAAGGTGTTAGTGTCACTCTCACCTCAAATACCTCGGTTATCAACACATACAATAGAAAAACAAAGAGAATGGCGTTTGTGTGTCATCCAGTGGTATAATGTTCATATGAAACTTCATGCAAATTGGTCGACTGGTTCAGAAGATCAAATGGAGGGACACACATGTCACAGTGGTCCTGTAGCTCACTTTTTCCTTGTTTAGAAAGAAAGGAATGCTTAAGTACAAACATAAGAAAATATTCAGAGGCGTAAGGTCTGTAGATGGAGATTCATGAAAATTAGTAGGTACTTACAGTATTATGATTATGGCCATTTAGATGTGATACAGTGCCAACTGGTAGACGGCTGAAAACTTATGAAGGAACCTGCTACTTCCACCTTCAGGGTAGAAAAAATGAAGACAGAGGCAGCAGGTTCTTCTAAAACCTATCTACCATACAACAAAATGCCATTTACATGTTTTGTAGTTTACTGAATGATGCTGTCAATAACTCAGACTACACAGCAACGAATGACCAAATGATACCAAAACATTTGTGGCACGAAACATTCACGGTACTTCCCCAGCCATTCTATAGACGGAATGAGAAAACCATGAAACACCTCAGTAAGG
>Ga0209755_10007720_pt1 | contig 11620 bp, 12 predicted proteins | sample TergutCo191P1_FD_187301 | JGI IMG/M metagenome (GOLD analysis project Ga0209755, IMG submission 187301) | Cornitermes sp. P1 segment gut microbial communities from Petit-Saut dam, French Guiana - Co191P1 (SPAdes) (version 2) | ecosystem: Host-associated > Arthropoda: Insects > Digestive system...
CGCTGGTTCTTGGTATTGTTTTTATCCAAATAAACTATCCCATATCTGAAATTCTTCTGCTTGTCGCCAGAGGGTGCTTTATCGCCATGGCTCTTGTTATATTCATTCTTCCGAGCATTGTCTCTGCCTTTGACAGGTTTGTCACCGATAAATGGACACGGAAATTGCATGGTTAATGTGGTATCGGGAGAAGCAGTAAATCAATTGCTTTTACATATCAAACTCGGGCATTTGCACGGCAATACTGACAAAAAATTCATAGCGGCTCCTTTGCGTTATCCGCAGAGTCGTCAATAATCCGAAGAGCAAAAAGACGGGCAGGAAATATTAGGTCAATACCTAACAATTTCCTTGCCCGTCCGGCGGTTCTAAGGACTTGATTTATTACCTAAACTAAGATTGTCCTATGCTTGCGGTCTACAGCAGTTCATCGGGGACATCCGGCTGGTAAGCTGTAAAGAAACATGCTGAGGCAACTGATGACAGCGAGAGCATTAGAGCCATTGCCGCTGAGATTGATGCGACCCACCTGAACAAAGACTTCAACTTTTTCATTCTTGCGCCCTCCTTTCCCTCTGAATTTTTAGTGATTTTGCAACTAGCATAGACAATGCTGCGGCGAAAACGCCTGCAAAATAGATTACTAAAAGTTCAGAATGATTTTGCAAATAGAATGTGGCGGTTGCAGCTATCAGTAGGTTTGTGAGACCTATGCAAATACTGATTTTCCGATTTCTCATTCTTCGCTCTTCGTTTAACTTTTTATTATCAGCTTCAACAGGAGACAGCAACAATATCAGTAAAAATGATACGACAGCGATTGCTAAGATAATATATGTCCAATCAATATTGATAAGAGATAGTAACATTAGACTCGTGAACCCTGCCGTTGTGACTATTATGCATTTTGCATGAGAACTTGCGTGATACCCCCCGGCTGTCGTTCTCAGAGATATAAATGAAACCAGAAAAAGAACCCATCCGAAGTAGTTGCGAAACGCAATTGAGATAATCGCCATAAACAGAATATTGACTGCTGCAGAAATAAGCAGTTCAAAACCGTAGACGTAGATAGCGTGTGACTTTTTCTCTATGACGTTAATGCTCACCAGTCCATCTGATAATCTTGTAGCTTGCTTTTTAATAAACATATCACTCATTGCCTTTCTAATAATGAAGTATCTCACACCTGCATATTTTCGACAACAAATTTGACACAAGCGGTCGCTACGAAAACACAAGCGGTAAAAATAGTAGTTTGACTGCTGAAAAATAAAAGTAGAATTGTGACTTGCGGAAAAAGACAACCGCCAAAAATGACGGTTGCTTAGAGGTATATGCTTTTCATAAGGGTTTATATAAACAGAACAAGCTCAGCTTTTGTCTTGTGATAGGCTGTTTATGCGGACTGAGACTTTGAAATGACCATCGAAATAGCCGTACTCCATTGAACCGGAGTTTTTTTCGATACACCGCTCGACATTTTTTAGCCCGTAGCCACGCACTTTTCCTCTCTTTTTACGAGGCACCGCCAAGCATGGATTTGTAATTTCATAAAACAGCATATTATTTTTCTGTATTATGGCGACAGATATTGTGCGCTGTGTTTCATCATGCATAAGACATTCTTCTATTGCGTTATCAAAAGTGTTTCCTATTATTACGCTCAGGTCAACAGCGGAAAATGACAGAGTGTATGAAACATTTGCATCGAGAGAAACTTTTATGCCGCTGGATTTCGCACGGCGGACGTTGTGATGCAAAATTGCATTAAGGCTTGAACTTTCGGTATCAACGACATCCCCCAATCCACTGAAAGTCCTGTGGATATGCTTGTACTCATCTTTTGCAGACTGGTTTTCGCCTGAATTGACCAACACCTCAAGAGCTTCCACATGCTTTTTTAAATCATGCCAAAGCGCACGTGTTTCCTCCCTGTCTGTGATAACATTTTCATAATACTGCTTCTGCATTTCGTAATGCTTATTAGCTTGCTTTTGCTCCTCGACTTTTACGACACTGCTTTTTATTGCTTGTGTGTTGAATACGATTATGCCATTTATATACAGTAATCCAATAAGTGCTATTATGAGCATAAGTGCAAAGCTATCTTCATGATACGGATAGATGTAAAAAAATACGATACAAAGGTAAACGCTCGCAACTACGCAGGGCAACAGTGGGGCAATCTGTTTTAGGGTTAGTGTTGCTCGATTTTTTCGCAAAACGGATGCCGCAACCAAAACCACAATAAGGTGTACTGTTTTTGCCAGTGCTAAGTAAGTTGCTCTTGTGATTCCATCAGCCATCAGTGCTTCTGTATCAAAACCCAGCACTTGTAAAATCACAAGGCTGAAATACTCGCTCAAGACTGCCAACGCAACAAATAATATTGCGCTGTAAATGGCAGAAGGCTTAGTTGTCCTGTATAATGCGGCGGCGATGCCAATGACAAGCAAGGCACTAAAAACCGCACGGAATATTGGGTTGATAGGTAAAAGAGTGACCGCACTGTGGATCAGAAAATATGCAGTAAACACAAGAAAAATGATAGGCGGTTTATGCGCTCTTGTACCAAACCAGCTGTTAAAGAAAATGTGAATCAGCAGACAGGCAAACAACACAGTAGCAAGTTCATAAACGGTGTATATCATCGTTGCATCCTCACAAATCCGGAAAGTGCTTGTTCAAATACTTTTCTTTGCCTTCGACTAACAGGAATTTTTCCGTTACTCGTGAGCATTAACTTGTCCGGCTCCAGAGAATCTACATAATCAAGATTTACCAGATAGCCCTTGTGAGGTACCGCAAAAATGTTTGGCGGTAAAAGAGCTTCTGCTTCACTCAGCTTCATTTTATACTCATAAACATTATTTATGGTATGCACAATAAGATTATGCCCTGATGACTCAAAGTATAGAATATCCTTGATACTTATAATGTATGTTCGTTCGCTTTCGGTTATAGTCAGCTTTTGTGGAGATATATGAGTAATTGCCGTCGATAATACTTCTGACAGTGTCTCATAGGATACAGGTTTAGGAAGATAACGAAATGCAACCTCATATCCACGATAAGTATACTCGCTACTATTTGTTATAAAGATAATCAGTGGAGGATTTGACAAATTTTGCAGCTTTTTTGCAGCAGAAAAGCCATTCATTCCGTCCATCTCTATGTCAAGCAAAACTATTTCATAGTCACTTTTGCGTGCGCTATCCAATAAGGTTTCGGCAGATGGGTAAGCAGAAACATTTATTTTGGAATCGTACCTGCCCAACAATGCTTGAAGGTGCATTATTTCACTTTGCTCATCATCACATATAGCGATACGCATAACTTAGTCAATTCTCCCAAATTTTCGGATTTGCTTAATAATTTCAAACGCCAGTTTTCTCATATCCGGACTTAACTGATTAATCATGAGATAAAACTCCTGACTTTCTTGGTGCTTATAGCAATCGCCATGAAAAAATAAATTAGCATCGATAGTAAGAAGTCTTGTTATTTGTGATAATGTCTCTAAACTTGGCAGGGAAACTCCTCGTTCAATCTGACCGACGAAACTTGGCGTTTTTCCGATTTTCTCAGCTAGCTCCTCTTGAGAAAGCCCGTGGGCTGTACGTTTATCCCTAATTATTGCCCAGATTTTACGTTCCATATTGAATTACACCTCATAGTGAGAATATCAGCGAGAGTAATTCATTATAGAAACTGGCAGAGAAAAACAAAAGCCAATGGAACTACAATTATACAACAGTTTCACTACAGTTACAACCGCTTATGTGTTAAAAACGACCGCTTGTGCTGAAATCGTTGACAATTTTCGAGCATTATCGTTAAATGAAGCAACAGTATATCTCGTAACTCAGTAAGTCACAGGCGGCCGACTGGTGTACTGAGAAGTGCGTTGATATAAACAATAAAGAAAGGTTAGGTTTATAGAAAATGAAAAACAAACATACTTTTGAGGGTTTTCAAGAACTATCCACGACAGAAATTGAATCAGTTGAAGGTGGTAGTTGGGCAAACTTCGGCTGGGCATTAGGTGGGACGCTTGCTATTGCCTTTTCTCCGGTAATTGGAGTTGTAGCAACACCCGCTGCTGGAGTTGCAGCAGCAGCAGGCGGGGTTGCGATGCTAGGACGTGTACAGCATAATGTTAATAATGGGAGGGTATAGAAATGCTTACAAACAGTAACTTTAAGGAGTTGTCTCCACGTGAAATGATAGATACTGATGGCGGCATATTTCCAGTAATTGGCGTCATAATTGGAGGTAAAGCTATAGTCACGTTTGCTAAAGCAACGGTAGTTGCAGCTCAAGCTGGGAAAAAAGGTGTAGCAGTTGCTAATGGGGCGGCAACTGTTGCGTCCGCTGCTGGCACAACAGGGAGTTTTTTGACAGCAATAGGACGTTAAATCATTGTTGAGGTGTAAACGGGATGCGCATTTGCAATAACTTCTTTTGTATAGTTTGCAGATGCGCATCGGTTAACACGATTATATTTGACTTTATTTACATATAAATATTCATGTTTAAATCTATAAAGATGGAGTTGAAACATATGAAAATCAGCATGAAAGCGGTGAAATCAATAGCTTGTGCAATTCATGCACTAGGTTACTTGACTTTAGTTTTTACACTTGTTGCACTACTATATAATCAATATTCTCTATTTGAGAGCAATGTTTTTATTAATACCCTACTCATAGGAAGTTTACTATTGATTATTTATAGTCCGCTTAGATTTTCTCGAAAAGCGAAACTAGTGAGTGGAGAGCATACATTTAGCTGCAAAAAGGAAAAATGCTCATTCTGCTACAATCTGGTTTCTTATTTTGCACTATTTTTGCTTGCCTGTGCAGGTTTTTCTTATCTGACAATTACAGGAGAATTTCCTTCAATGATATATTTTGTTGTTATGCTAATAGTCCTGACATTTTTTAACATAGAAAAAGTAGCTTCAATCTTGAGCGGCAAAACAGCACCTGATTAATGACTATTTGATTAAGCTTGTAGGATTTTGCAATTATAAGTTTTGCAAAACTTTAACATGATGTGATAAAACTTGTGACTGCTTCGGATAGTTGATATAATCAAATAAGAACAGGGTTAACATACTTACTGATTAACAATAATGAGTATTATATTACACGAAGGGATACCTTTTTGAAAATAACATCACAGAAAATAATGATTTTTTTGTGTATATGCTTATAGAAATTTTCCTACTATAGGAGGCAACAATAACAAATGGCTCACAAGGAGATTTGCAATGACCTACCACTGCATACGCCAACATGATATAACCGACTGTGGGGCGGCGTGTCTTGCAACGATAGCCAAACAGTATGGATTGAAAATACCCATAACCCGAATCCGTGAAGTTGCAGGCACAGATACAAAGGGAACAAATGTTTATGGTATTGTCAAAGCAGCAGAACAACTAGAGTTTACGGCAAAAGGCGTAAAGGTAGATGTTTCAGGAAGTGAAGATGCTCAGAAAGCTGCTAGGAAGGCTTTATTTAACCCATTTCCACTACCTGCAATAGCGCATGTTGTAGTCGATGGTTCGCTTTTGCACTATGTAGTAGTTCACAAAATAACAAAGAAGCAAGTAATAATAGCAGACCCGGGCAAAGGTCTGCGGAAAATCACTCCCGATGAATTTCTAAAAGAGTGGACAGGTGTGCTGATATTGCTTGTACCAACGCAGAAATTTGAAAAAGGCGACCATACAAAGAGTATCTACAGGCAATTTTTTAAACTGTTAATCCCACAGCGAGGGCTTCTGTTAAATATATTCTTCACATCGTTAATCTTTACAATACTCGGCATAGGCGCGGCATTTTATTTCAGATTTATGATGGATGAAATCCTCCCAAATATGCTTGAACGAAGCTTAACGATAATCTCAATTGGCGTTATTGTGCTATATGTGTTTCAGCATATATTAGGTGCATTCCGAAACCATATGCTCATATACATGAGTCAGAAACTGGATATAAACTTGATTTTAGGATATTATCATCACGTTTTGGAACTTCCCATGAGTTTCTTTGGTACACGCAGGGTTGGAGAAATTGTGACCCGTTTTATGGATGCATCAAAAATCCGTGAAGCAATAACAGGCGCTTCTCTTACGGTTATGATTGATACAGTTATGGCGGTTATCGGAGGAATTATACTGTATATCCAAAACCCTCGAATGTTCTTAGTTGCCGTAATTATAGTTGCGCTTTATGGCATCATCGTTTTTTCATTCAATAAACCGCTAAGGGAAATAAATGAGAAATCAATGGAGGAAAATGCACAGTTAACTTCATACTTGGTAGAGTCGTTAAATGGCATAGAAACGGTCAAAGCATTTAACTCGGAGCGTTCGGCAAAGATTGAGACAGAGAAGAAATTTGTAAAATTGCTACGGGCGGTATTTAAACTCGGTTGGATTCAAAATATATCTGGTTCGTTAAGTGGACTTGTGGCAGCTGTAGGCGGAGTCGTGATACTGTGGGTAGGTGCGTTGAGTGTAATGCAAGGGGATATGACTATTGGCGGGCTTTTGACATTTAATGCATTGCTTGTATATTTTCTTGACCCGGTGCGAAATCTAATTGACTTGCAACCGACTATGCAGACGGCAATAGTCGCATCGAATAGGCTCGGCGAGATATTGGATTTGGAACTTGAAAAATCGGAAAATGAAGATAAGAAAATATCTTTGAAGTCATTGCAGAAACCTATTAAGTTTGCAGACTTAGATTTTAGATATGGCACACGCCAGCTTGTTTTGCAGGATATTAGCCTTAACATATCAGCAGGCGAGAAAATAGCACTTGTGGGAGAAAGCGGTTCAGGTAAGACTACACTGGTTAAACTACTGCTGAACTTTTATCAGTGGGAGAAGGGTGACATTTCGATTGGTGAATTCAGTGTAAGAGATTTGAATCTTGAAACACTCAGGGAGAAGATAGCATATATATCACAAGATGTTTTTCTGTTTTCTGGAACTATTTTCGAGAACCTGACGCTCGGCATGGACTATCCTGAAATGGAAGAAGTTGTGCGCGTTGCAACAATGACGCAAACTCACGAATTTATCAGAGATATGCCGCTACGCTATGAAACGATGCTTGAAGAAAATGGTGCAAATCTCTCAGGCGGACAAAAACAACGCCTAGCAATAACACGTGCATTATTGAAGAAACCCGACATTCTCATTATGGACGAAGCCACAAGCAATCTCGACAGCATAACCGAAAAAGCAATAAGCAACATGATAGACGAGCATACAGCGGGGATAACTACTATAATTATAGCGCACCGTCTCAGTACGATAATGCGGTGCGATAAAATATATCTTTTGGATAAAGGGAGTATAGTAGAAATGGGCAATCACAAAGACCTGATGGCGACAAAAGGACGGTATTATGACCTGTGGAAGGAACAGATTCCGGATTTTAACGAGGGGTAGCGTTGCAGTCATAACAAAGTGAGTCACGACTAGAGATTGTGCAGTTCAAAGAAAGTTGGAATAATATACAGCTTGTATGGGTGAATACATAATGTATGTCAAGCGAAGTTATATAAAACGATTGGCCAACGTTTAAAAACTCTCGCTTTGATATAAATAATTTTGAAAGGGAAAGATTACTATGAAAAAAGAACTAAATGCTGCTGGGTTTAGTATCCTCAGCGAAAACGATGCTCGGGAAATAAATGGAGGCTTCCTGAAAGCATTATGGAAAAAGTGGACAGGGCCAAACCCAGGGCCGATGTTCCAAAGAGCAATTTTAAACGAAAATATTCAAATTTAGTTGCGCATTGCGGTTTACATTACTGATTCAAATCTTGATGTGCCGAAGCACAAGAGCAAATCTTGTGCTTCGGATTGCAAATTTGGAAGGATGGTATAATGATAAGAAACAATATTAGTCATCGTTTACTGTATTGCGTATATTACCTTTTATTTCAGGCAATAACTATAATACTTGGGATACATACAGAGGTGTGGGATGATGTTAAATTTAGAGGAAAGAACAGGAACTCTGGAGATAAAGAATCTTCAAAAGATAGGATAAATTAATTGACATTAACAAGTACTGGTACAAAATAAAGGATAGCCTATTATGAAAAAAACGACGCTCAATGATATATCTGAACTCTCAGACAGTCGGGAAGTTCTGGCTGAACGTCCGAATAGGTTTGTTTCAATATTTGCATATATTTTAATTGCGCTTCTCAGTGTTGCGCTAATTTGGTCGATTATCGGTGAGATTGATGTATATGTCAGAGCAACTGGTACGGTGCGACCCAATGACACAGTAAGTACGGTACGGAGTACATTTTCAGGCACAGTAACCGAAGCTTTTCTGCAAGATGGGATGATGGTGCAAAGCGGCGATATTCTTCTTTCGGTAAATACAGAGGAGCATTTGAATACTCTAAGCATCTTAGAGAGTCAATACGCTACCATATCGAGAGAAATCGACAATTTGCAGCTATTCCGTGAGAGCATAATTTTAGATGAGAACCTGTTTGACAGAAGCAACGAAGCGCAAACCGATTATTATTTTAGATTTTTGAGTTATTTGGCGGACATAGAGGCGGCGGTTGAGCAACAGGCTAACACGAATATAGACATTCTACGTTTTCGAGTTGATACCGAAGCGACACGGGAAAATGCCAGAGTAGCGCATAGCCGTGCGAATACGGAGCGGTCGGCGTTACAGTCGCTGTATAACTCAATCGGGCAAGGTCAAAACTTAGTCCAGCAGGCGCATAGTCATCAGTATAGATTGTTTTTAGATTATAACATTAGCTCTCAGCGCGCAGAGGCAGCAATTCATATGAGCCGTAACAACTTTGAGAGGCTAAACCGATTATATGAAGTCGGCGGTGTATCACGAAACGAGAGAGATGCGGCACTGCATGAACTTAATTCATTGCATTTAGAGTTCAGCGGATTTGTAAATGAAGCACAGCTCTCTGCACTACAGGGTATTACAAGTCTTGAATGGAATATGATAGAACTGGGTGCGGTGCTACGCAGTGCAGATGCTTTGCTCTATCTTCCTGAAGGTGGGTTTAGTGAAGAATTGCTCAGAGAAAGGTTAATGCTTGATACCTTAAACTCTATATCAGATATGCTTTTTAACCTTCAAAATAATCGCTATTCTCTGCAAAATGACATAGGGAGTCTGCAAATACTCATAGAAAATGCTCAAATAGTCGCACCTATTGACGGTATTGTGAGTATGTTTCACGAACTCCGTATCGGCGATTTCGTTCAGACGGGCATGGATATAGCGACAATACTTCCTGTTTCAGAGGGCGAACACAGAGTTATGCTCTTAGTGTCAAATGCCGATGTTGCAGATATTGAAGTTGGTCAACAAATATATTTCAGATTTGCAGCACTTCCGTTTGCAGATTTTGGCGAAATGCCGGGTGCGGTGACGAGAATTTCTACAGATGCCCACAGCACTGAGGGTGGTGAGAGTTTCTTCCTTGTCGAAGCTGAAATGGCGAGCGGAACACTTTTTGACCGTGACGGTTCCGAGTCTGAAATATTGGTTGGCATGGTCTGCGATGCCCGTGTGATAACACGTACACAGCGGATTATATTCTGGGTGCTTGAAAGACTCAACTTTTGGGATTAGCGGGGTGTTTTGATTGAAAGAAAAAAGAAAACATATATTACTTATAATTCTGTTGATTATTGTGCTTACGTTTGCGACCCCTCTCGTTATATCAGCGGTTACCCAATCGGTCGTTTATGCAGGATATAATAGTGATACCTATTATCAATATGGGCAGGCAGAATACACGGAAGATGAATTTGATACTGATTCTCAAATTGAAGTCGTAGAAAATTCACCCATAGAAGCCGAATACTTCGCTCAAAGCAATTACTCTCAACTTCTCCAAGAAATGCAAGTGGCTATAGATGAACTCCGCTTAGAGCTTTTCAAATTAGTGCAAAACGATATGCTTTATATTGTTGAAAATGCTGCAAATATAAATACTGATAATAGCACCGTTGCGGGGAGGCAAAATCAGATTGAAATAAGTGAAAGGCATATGTATCGAGTAGAATATTATAATGTAATTGCGTTAAGACAACGTAGCGAATTGTTGAGCCGAAATATTATACTATCCGAAAGGCAATTGGAAGTTGAGCGGGTACGCCTTAGTATAGGTGAAACTGTGCAAGGAAATGTTGACTTAGCTTATGCTCGACTTCAGGCAGTTACGGCGGAGCGCCGGCTAACAGATGAATTTTTTTCGCTTAGAGCGGAAATAATAAACATGAAAAGAGGATTTCCGGGCTTTGAGTTTATAGGGGACTATTCCCTTCCCTTTATTTCATCTCCAAATGCAAGAAGCATAAACTCGTTAATATCGGGTTTGTTGAGTAATAGTATCTCGTTTGAAATGATTACTCAACAACTTGCAGAGCTAAATTTAACTTTGACAGAACTAATTGAAGCATATGTCGATTTAGAGATAATTGAAGCGGTGCAAGCTGAAATAAATTATCTTATAGCTGAGCAGAGGTTTATGAGAAGCCAGATTGAAATGGCGGCAACCGCAAGATGGATTACTTATTTGGATGCAAGAATGTATTATGATTTGGCAAATACAATGCGCCCAATTCTCACGGCAAGGCTTAACTTGATAGTTGAACTTTATGTTTTGGGTGAAATAAGTTACCTTGAAAAACTTACGCATGAGTTTGAAGTTTATCAGGAAATATTTAATGCAGATATGGCCACAGTTGCATTAGCCATTGCGATTGCAGATATAAATGCATTAATGCTAGGTGTTGTTGCTTGAGATTTATAGCACTAATTTTTTCGGGATTGGGATAAAATGCAAGTATTGTGGAGACACGTACACCAATGTCATTAAGTTAAGACTAGACCCACCAATCGAAAACGACCCCGAACAAAAAAACAATAAAAAATCACAAAAAAGCTTGACAAATCAAATGTTTTGTGCGGCCACTTTTGAAAACTACTTTTCAAAAGTGGCCCTTGTAATTAGGAAATTAAACTCGTCCAAACTAATTACAAGGAGGTCTAATGCTATGACTTCCCCCGAACAGGTTAGAGAAATTCTCTGGAAGGAAATTAGCACAATTTCACAATCAGCAAGTTCATATGCCGTGAACCCCCAATCCGACTTCACTAGAAATCGTAAGCTTAACCTAGAAACCTTAATGAGATTCCTAATCTCAATCCAGAGCGGCACAACTGCACATGAGCTACTCAAATTTTTCGATTATTCACCAGACACCATAACCAATTCAGGATTTATACAGCAAAGGTAGAAAAGTTCCTGATGCTTCTAATTAGTGGATATTACCGAGCCGATATGCCAGGCTATTGATGATTCCCTTTACTTATTTAATGCTACTCATGAGCTTGCGCTCCCTTTCAAGTTGAACAAAAACTCTTAACTTAATGACATTGACCCCGTCCCCGGCAGGCTGTTACGAAACATAAGCAACACTGGCAAATAGCACAATATCTGCAGGGGACGATGCCCACATCGTCCCGCAAAAATGGTATATCTGCTCAAATAGCGGGCTGATGTGGGCATCAGCCCCTAC
>Ga0209755_10007721_pt1 | contig 11619 bp, 11 predicted proteins | sample TergutCo191P1_FD_187301 | JGI IMG/M metagenome (GOLD analysis project Ga0209755, IMG submission 187301) | Cornitermes sp. P1 segment gut microbial communities from Petit-Saut dam, French Guiana - Co191P1 (SPAdes) (version 2) | ecosystem: Host-associated > Arthropoda: Insects > Digestive system...
AAACGGCAGAAGGCTCCTCTTGTTTCCGATATAGGTTATGAGCTGCCGGGAGAGAAAGGCTTCGTTTTCCACAGGCGGGCAATCCATAAAGGGGAGATCCATGAAACGGATAATAGCAGGAAAACCGGAAAATGTCTTGTAAGACATTGTGATCAAGGCTATAGTATCAGAAAGGCTAAAAAACAGGATGATAATATGAATTTCACTTTAATTGAAACAGACAGCGCTTTGCTTGGCTTTAGGGAAAAAACATATCGGGACAAAATAAACAAAATCGCGGTGGATTTTGAGGGGGAATCCAATCTGCACGCCTACGGCGAAAAACTGTGCCTGATTCAAATATTTGACGGAGAACAGTATTACATTATCGATCCCCTGAAAATATCAGACCGGGAAATAAAGAATTTTCTGGAAGATAAAACTACCATAAAAATTATGTACGGCGCGGAATCAGATGCCACGCTGGTGTATTCCCAATACGGCGTACAGGTAAGGAATGTTTTTGATCTAAAAATAGTGGTTGACACCCTGAATATTGAGCATAAAGGATTGGACGCTGTGCTAAAATATTTTTTTGATGTCGATATAAAAGATAAAAAGAAATATCAGCGCTATAATTGGCTCATACGCCCAATTCATAAAGACGCGCTTTTTTATGCGTTAAATGATGTCTGCCATTTATTAAAGCTGAATGAAAGACTGATGAAAGAAATAAGGGCCAAAGACAAGTATGACGATCTGATTTATACTCTTGTAACCAGAAATTATAATCCGGCAAAAAACAGAACGCCGGGGATATTCAAAAAAAATGAGTACAAAAGATTAAACAACAGTCAAAAGGAACTGTTTAAAGAACTATATGATATACGCGAGTCTTACGCGAAAGAATATAATTTGCCTCCTTTTCAGGTATTTGACAATAACAGTTTGTTTGATTTGGCGACAGGCAAAAAAATGCCTGCAACCATCAAAGTCTGCGTTAAGTTATCAAGAAAGTCGCAGCATGAAATGAGGGAAAAAATAAGCAGCGTATTGGGATTATGACGAAAGCCCATCCTTCAATACATCATGCTTTAAGCTTTTCCTCAAAGCGCTCCAGGGCTTTTCCCGACAAGCCGCCGGCAGCATCGTCTGCGCCAAGCCGTTTCCGCAGCTCGGCAAATTCCTCGGCGGAAAACTGTACCCCGCCAAGGATATGCCGTTCAAAAGACTCACAGCAGCGGGGGGCGACTTTTTTGGTGATTTCAAAAATCACCTCGGCGTAAAGGCGTATTTCCTTTTGGGCGTGGGCGTCCAGGCGAAGTTTCAAAAAGTGAAAAAGATTGTGCAGGTCTATCTGCCAGTACCATTCGGTGTAAAGCGAAAGGGGAAGGTTTATTCGGGCAAGCTCCCGGGCCAGCCCTTCGTCCACCAGGGATTTGTAAGAGGTGTAGGCGGCCTTTTGGTCATCGGTAAACGCGGCCCGAATTTTTTCCGCAAGGGCAGGATCAAGGGCATCGGTAGAGCGGCCCTGCTTGTTGTCAGTGCTTTGGATGGCCAGGTCGTCCGGAGAAGGCACGTAAAACTCGTCCTTCATTACCGAATAGCGGCCGGAGACTTCGTTAAGCCTGGCAGTGCGGTGCCTCACCCACTGGCGGGCCACAAAAATCGGAAGTTTTACATGGAAGGTAAGCACTATCTGCTCAAACGGGCTCGTATGGGCATTTCTGAGCAAATAGTCGATAAGACCGGCGTCCTCCCGGTAACTTTTGGTTCCCCCGCCATAGGAAACCCGCGCGGACTGGACGACCCGTTCGTCAGTGCCCATATAATCCACAAGACGGATAAACCCCTTGTCGAGTACCGGAAATTCTTTATCCAGGATGGATTCAGCCTCAGCGGCGATACAGTGTGCCATAATGTCTCCCTCTCAATAAATAATAGTATGATGCATTGCAAAAAACAAGAAGATGTATACCCATAAAGCGTTTAAGCCTTGGCGATCCTCACGCCTTATGGTATATTATTAAAGGAGATAATTATGTTGGAAGAACAAATCAAAGCCGCTTTGGAAAATGTGCGCCCCAACCTTCAGGCTGACGGCGGGGATGTGGAATTCGTGTCTGTGGCAGAAGACGGGGTTGTATCTGTCAGACTGACCGGCGCTTGCGGTCACTGCCCCAGGGCCGAGATGACCCTTAAAATGGGAATCGAAGCTTACTTAAAAAAAGAAGTACCCGAAGTCAGTTCCGTGGTCAGGGTTTAATATCTGCTTAAGGCGTCAGGGCGTTCGCCGGACTTTCTGCCCGTTTGCCGGGCGGATATGGAAAACCGGGGATGGGATGAATGTGATTTCATCTTTGTCTCCGGGGACGCCTATGTGGATCATCCCTCTTTTGCGGCGGCTCTAATCTGCCGCTCTCTGGAAGCCGCAGGGTTCCGGGTGGGGATAATTCCCCAGCCCGGTCAAAGCCTTTCAAACGCGCCCTCCCCTTACGCTGTTCTGGGACGGCCCCGGTTCGCTTTTCTTGCGGGGGCGGGCAATCTTGATTCCATGGTTGCCCACTATACCGCCGCCAAAAAGCTCCGCTCCCAGGACGCTTATTCCCCCGGCGGCAAGGCGGGTCTGCGTCCTGACCGCGCCCTCCTCAAATACGTTGAAGGGATACGCCGGACATACAAAAATGTCCCCGTCATCATCGGCGGCATTGAGGCGAGTCTGCGCCGTTTTGCCCATTACGATTACTGGTCGGATACGGTGCGGCGTTCGGTGCTGCTGGATTCCAAGGCCGACATTCTGGTGTACGGCATGGGGGAACGTCCCATAGCGGAAATAGCACAGCGCCTTGCCTCAGGCGAACCAATCGAAAGCATCAGCGACGTACGGGGAACCTGTGTGCGCGGCAAAGCGTGTCCGGCGGACGCCCTAAAACTGCCCGCCTATGAAGCGGTAAAAGGCCGTGACCCCGCTTCCCTCCGTTCCTATGCCGAACACTTCATGCTCCAGAAACTCAACGCCGAAGCGGCAAGCGCCCGAACCCTGGCGGAGGAAAATGACGGGGCTCGATGGGTAATACGCAACCCCCCGGCCTTCCCCCTGACTCAAACCGAACTTGACCGCCTGTACGAACTCCCCTTTACCCGGCGTTCCCACCCCATGTATGACCCTTACGGCGGCATACCGGCCCTGAACGAGGTCTCCTTTTCCCTTGTTTCAAGCCGGGGCTGTATTGGAGGCTGTTCGTTTTGCGCGCTTGGGTCTCACCAGGGCAGGGCGCTTCAGTCCAGAAGCCGGGAAAGCCTTGTCAGGGAGGCAAAGGCGCTTGCCCGCCTGCCCGGTTTTAAAGGCTACATTCACGACGTGGGCGGCCCCACCGCCAACTTTTATGCCCCTGCCTGCAAGAAGCAGGAAAAGGGCGGCTTTTGTCCGGAAAGGGAATGCCTGTACCCTTCACCCTGCCCGAACCTTAAAGCGGATCACGGCCCTTACCTCCAAACCCTTGCGGCCTTGCGAACTGCCGATGCGGCCATAAAGAAACTGTTTATCCGTTCCGGCATACGCTTTGATTATATCGAACTGGATCACAGGCGGGGCGGCGAATTTCTTGAAACCCTCTGCCGTCATCATGTTTCGGGCCAGCTTAAAGTGGCTCCTGAGCATATCTCCGCCGGCGTTCTTGCGGCAATGGGGAAAAGCGGCGATTACGAGCAGTTCCGCAGCAGGTTTCTCAACGTGAACAAGGGCCTTGGCCTTAAGCAATACCTGCTCCCGTATTTTATTTCCGGCCACCCGGGATGCACGCTGACGGAAGCGGTTGAACTTGCCCTGTACCTTAAAAAAAGCGGTTTTATTCCGGATCAGGTGCAGGATTTTTACCCCACGCCCGGAACCCTTTCCACGGTCATGTTTCACACCGGCATTGACCCTCGCAGCGGGGCAAGCGTCCATGTTCCGCTTGAGCGGGAAAAACGCCTCCAGCGGGCGCTCTTGCAGTTTAACCGGAAGGAGAACGCCGCTCTGGTAAGGGAAGCCCTGCGGGAAGCGGGGCGGGAGGATTTGATTCCTCATTTCAAAAACTAACGTAGCGTGCTATAATTGGTAAAAGGCGAAAAACAGGGAGTGTGTTTGGTGAAAAAGTTTTTGTTCGTGATACCCATACTGTTGATATTCTGGCTGGCTGGCTGTCAAACTGCCGAAACGCACGCCGACAACTCGGCGGGGGACATACTGGCCCTGTTTGATCGGTATTGGGATTTGGGCGAGGACGCGGAAACAGGCCGGGAGTTTATGCGCCGCTTCAGGGAAGAACCCGCCCTTGTGTTGGAGGCATTGAGCATTGCTTCCCCTTTTCAGCGTGAACAGATGCTGGTACTCATGGGCAGTACAATCGCGGGAGCAATGCGCACTGACCCAGCCGCCTACGCGCAATACGCGGCGGCCCTTGAATTGGCGGCAGGGCTGGATTTGGATGAAGAGTCTGCTCGTATGCTCAGGTTTGTGTATGCGAATATCGCGCATTTTTCCGGCAGATAAACGCCTAATGTTCCGGAAACTTTTCTGACATCCAGACTTTCAAAATAGCGTTATTGGTCATAACAGAAACGCCTTTCAAAAGTTCCTCCGCGAGTTCCCGGCACGCGGCAATGCTGACACTTCTAACGATTCGTTTGACAAGCGGAATGGACGAAGCGGCCATGCTGAACTCATCCAGCCCAAGCCCCAAAAGCAGGGCCGTCATGCCGGGGTCACCGGCCATTTCGCCGCACATGGCCGCCTTGATGCTCCGGCTGTGGGCCGCGTCAATCGTGGTTTTTATAAAACGAAGTATGGCCGGATGAGCCGGATGAGCCAGATACCCTACCTTTTCGTTTCCACGGTCTACCGCCAGGGAATACTGTATTAAATCGTTTGTCCCTATGGAAAAAAAGTTCGACCTCTGCGCCAGAATGTCAGCGGTCATTGCCGCGGAAGGAACTTCGACCATGATGCCGACTTCGATACCGTCCGCGAACGCCTGCTTTTTTTTGCGGCACTCAGCCTTGGCCTCTTCCAGCAGTCCCAGCGCCGCGTCAAGTTCCTCAATTCCTGAAACCAGGGGGAACATAATCCGCACATTGCCCTTTACGCTGGCGCGGAGTATGGCACGAAGCTGTGTTTTGAAAAAATCCGGCATGGAAAGGGAAAAACGTATGGCCCGCCAGCCCAAAAGCGGATTCGTTTCCGAAGCGGCGTGGAACTCCGGCAGTATCTTGTCACCGCCTATATCCACGGTGCGTATGGTCACCGGCAGCTTTTTCATGGCCTTAAGAACCTGGCTGTAAACCTTTAACTGCTGTTCTTCCCCCGTGGCCTCGCCCGGATTAAGAAAAAGAAATTCCGAACGGTAAAGACCAATGCCCTCAGCGCCGAAACGAAGCGCGGTTTCGGCCTCTTCCGGAAGCTCGATATTGGCCTTAAGCGAAACCCGAAAGCCGTCCGTGGTTTCCGCAGGGAGCTTGCGGATTTGCAGATTTTCTTTCAGGGTCTTGTTGTACTTTGCTTCCGCCCGCTCCAGCTTGTCCAGCTCTTTTTTGTTCGGATTGACAATGACCTCTCCGGCTGTGGCGTTAAGAATCAGGGTATCGCCGTTAGAGATTTCCCCCGTCACTGATGACAGCCCAAGCACCGAGGGAATATTGAAAGCCCTGACAAGAATAGCGGTATGGGAAGTAAGCCCCCCCATATCCATCGCTATCCCCTTTATGTGCTTACGGTTCATTGTCAGCACTTGCGAAGGGAGAAGATCATGGGCCACAAGGATGACATCGCTGTCAAGTTCATCCAGAGACGCCTTATTGATGGAAAGGAGCCGCCCCAAAACCCGGTTACTAATGTCGTTTATGTCAGCCGCCCGCTCCCTGAAAGCCGGATCAGGGGACAAAAGCATTTTATCCGCCATTTGCCGGGCAGTATCGTAAACCACCCATTCGATATTTTCCAGGGAATCCTTCAACCTGGCGCTTATCTGATCCTGAATATCCACATCTTCAAGCATCATAAGATGGGCGGCAAAAATATCCGCCTGATCTTTGCCCATTTCCGCAACCGCACGCTCATGGAGCGCCCGTATCTCGGCCGCCGCTTCTTCACAGGCAGTCTTAAAGCGCGCCAGTTCACTTTCGATCTGGTTTTTGCGGATACTGTAACGTGATATTTCGGGGAGAGCGTTGTCCAGATACAGAAACGCTTTCCCCTTGACAATTCCAGGCGACCCGGGGATACCAACAAACTTTTTCACTGTATTAGCTCTTATTGAAGGATACTTAAAAAGGAACTGAGTGTCAAATAGTGAAACTCCATATTATGCAGGAGTTTTATGCAAAATGTCTTAAATTATTTCTGAAATTTGAATTGAATAAAAGTCATGTCATCCCGCTGCGGGCTGTTACCTTTCCACTCATCGATAGATTTGGTCAGAATTTTACTTAGATTTTCCCCGGTCTCTGAGGCTTTTTTTGTCAAGGCAATAATGCGGTCTTCTCCGAATTCTTCGCCCTCAGGGTTATCCTGCTCAGGAATACCATCACTATAAATCAACAGGATATCGCCGTTCTCTACCTCTATCGAATATACAACAGGTTCAATTTCTACTTCAACCCCAATTGGCAGATTAACACGTGTTCTTTTCAGCGGCAGCACTTTGTCTTTCCTTAAGAACAAAGAGTGAGCATGTCCCATATCTGCAATGTGGAGCCGATGTGTAAGTGAGTCATACAGTATAAAAAAACCAGTTAGATATTTTTCCATGTGAAAGGAGCTGACTACTAATTCATTGAGCCTGGACAACAAATCTTTTAAACCTTTCTGCATTCCGTAACCACTCATAAAGCCCCATACCACTGATACCACCAGGGCTGCAGACACACCTTTTCCAGACACATCACAAAGAGAAGCAAAAAACTTGGTTTCAGTTATCTTTTTAATAAAATAAAAATCTCCTCCCACACCTTTCGCTGACATCCACCAGCTGTCAATTTCCATGTTGAGTGAATCAATTTTATCGACATTTGACAGAAATCTTTCCTGTAAAAGAGAAGCAAGGGCAATATCCTCATTGGTCATATCCACCATATAATCAGCCAAATCACGAAAAGAAAGTATGCCTGAGAAAACACCCTCCGAATCGACCAGCACTATATATTCATTCTGTCTTGCCATTTCTCGAATTCGTTCTTGTATGATTATAATATTACTTTGTCCCGAAAAAATTAAAGCCTGTTCACAGCGGTCCTTAACTGTATCTCTGATCATAAGATCTCTGCCAAAACGCTTGCTTAATAAAGAAAAAATTTTTTCCCTCTGAATAATACCAATGGGATGGTTTTTTTCATCCAGTATGCAAACAACTTCTACATTGGGAAGAGTTTCCAATGTATCCGCGAATTTTATAATATTTTTGCTTTGCTCTGAATACCAGAAATGTCTGGCAAGCCTTTGCAAAGTATTTGGAAATATTTTTCTGGGCTTTTCGATCTCTTCCAAAAGAATGGGTGTATCTGTCATATGCTTAATTATACTATATATTGTTAATAATCCATTAAATTATCCTAAAAAGCAGTAATTTAACAATAATTTAACGATTGCTTAATTTTCGAACATAATAATCAAAAACATGGATTTTAGTTATTCAGAAAATAACATAGAGAAAAGTATTGTGATATCGGTTATTGGCGACTGCGATATGTACAATGCAAAGGAATTCTTAACCACTGTTATGGAAAAAATGAATTCCGGTTTTACTTCTGTTTACATAGACTTTAGCGGTGTTATTTACCTGGATAGTTCAGGTGTCGGGGCAATTATAAAAAGCATTCAGTTTTCAAAAGAAAAAAAGGTTGCTCTGAAATTTCGCGGGATAACAGGAACACCCAGAAAAGTGCTAAAAATGTCAAACATACTGACAATAATCAATGAAGATATATGAAGAATTTAATAGTGCGAAAACTAATTGTGGATGAACACAATGAGATATTTGATGCCCAGGGAATGAAGTATATAGAGTTAGCAAGTGATTATTATTCGATAAGGAAATTCTGCGCCGTAATCCTTGAAGAATGTCCTGATAAATTTAAAGAAGGAAATCTCCTGGAACAGCAGTTGTCAGAATTGTTAAAGAACAGTATTAAGCATGGCAATAAATGCGACCCAAACAAAAAAATCAGAGTCTGGTATGATCTTCGCAAACGTGTGCGCTTTATTGTGGAAGATGAAGGATTAGGGTTTTTATTGCTCGATTCATGGAATGAATTTTACCGGAAAAGGCAGGAAGCTCTATATTTAGAGGATTTTGATCTATTTCTTCATATGGCTAGCTACAGAGGACCTGAAAGTGATGAAAATGACGGTGGAAACTCTTTAATGGCCGCGCTTGAGTATTGGAATGGAGGAATGATTTATAATGAAGCAAGAAACAAAGTCGGAGTTATACGCTGGTTCAACGGCGGTTCAGAAAATTCCTAATGAAAAAGCAAGCATAATTAATATACCGGCACACATTATTCTTAATGAGGCAGGGGTATCATTTTTTATTAAACATGACCGGCCCCTGTGCAGCTTTGAAGATTCTGACGGTTCAGACCGTTTTGGGTTTGTTATGAAAACCATTGATTTTGCATGGTTAAAAAAAATGCTGCTTAAAGGTTTTGTGGAAAAGATAGAACTTGAAATACAGGAAATTGCCAGAAGCAGTGAAATATTAAGTGATGCGGTGCGCCTTGTTTTCTTTTCCATGTTCCGCCACCGCATCACATTAACCGTGCTGGATCATATTTACAACTCTCCTATACTTCGTTCATGGAACCGGGCAAATCCCAAACGTTCCATAGGTCCAGGTGTTCATGTATCCAAAGAAATAATAAAAACTGTTTTGAAACAATTTGAAACAACAGTTGAAGAAATAAAACTGCATCTTCATAAAATTATTTCGAATAATTTAAAGCACTTAAAAAATAAGTGGGATGAAGAAGAAAAATTAACTCTTTTTATTGATGAGATGATTCGTGAACTGGATCCGCTTATGTTTTTTATTTTAATCGGAAGCCAGAAGGACGATCGCAGGATTCTCATGAATGATATTGCTTCCCAAATTTTAAGTGTTATAAGCATGATTGACATTTTTGATATGACTTCCCTCTTGTGTGTGGAACTTGCAAGTACATCAGAGAGGTCAGCTTTAATGCGTGTTACGAAACAGCAGCGAAATGTTGAAATATTCAAAGAGATACACAAGACAAAATCGCCAGCAAAGGAAGAAAGCTTCAGAGGAACAACAGTTGTCATCTCAATTCCAAAGTACGAAAATAATAAAAAAAACCGCCTAAAATTCAGATTTTCATTTTACAATGACGCTGCCGATGCAAATGCTGAACGAAGATTAATGGAAGATTTTTCTGATAGAAACAACCGCTTTGGCCTCGGAAAAAATCCAGAAAATTTATTTTATAATGACGATTTGCTTTCTGACAACACGGTACGTTTTTATTATTCTACTTTGTTGTTTAAACTCTGTGAAGTGAATAATATTATAATGGATTTGAAAATTAAGGAATCCTGGACTGATTCCCGTACATCAGTCACAACCTTGTCTTTTAGATTGTAATGATTATACAAAAGCGATTGACACCTTTCGGTAAAAATGGTTTATTTAAACCAGCTATTTTACGGAGGTACAATCCATGAGAATCTGTCCATATGTATCATTTAGCGGAAACTGCGAAGAAGCTGTCGCGTTTTACGAAAAAGCGTTCAATGTTAAAGCGGAAATTATGCGCTACAAGGACGCGCCTTCTGATAACGGCTATATGCCGCTGGAAGGAACTGAAAACCTGATTATGCACGCGCAGTTTGAACTTGGCGGCGCGGCGGTCATGCTCTGCGATGCACCGCCTGAGTATCCCATTACAGCCGGCGACAACATCGTTATAATGGCTGAGTTTGATACTGCTGATGCGGCAAAAGCGGCCTTTGACGCGCTAAAAGATGGCGGCGAGGTAAGCATGGAAATTCAGGAAACTTTTTGGAGCAAATGTTTCGGCTCGCTAACCGATAAATTCGGCATTGGCTGGAATATCTCAATCGGCTGCCCTTGATCGGCATCTCTGTGCGAAAAGCAGTGATTTAAACAATGGCAGACGGCAAATTCACAGGCAAAGGAACAAAGACTTTTCCCAACGGCGATGCGTACACAGGCGATTTTGCGCGCGGCAAGTTCCACGGTAAAGGGACGCTTATTTTTGCTGACGGCAATGAATACTCCGGCGATTTTGCCAATGGCCTGTTCCACGGCAAGGGAACCTATACATTTCCTGACGGCACGGTGTACTGCGGCGATTTCGCTAACGACAAAAACCATGGCAAGGGAACCTACACTGATCCTGACGGCAGTATGTATGAAGGCGATTTTGACGAGGGCCTGTTCCACGGCAAAGGAACCTATACCTATCCCAACGGCGATGTCTACAGCGGCGATTTCGCGGAGGGCCAGCCCCACGGCAAGGGAAGCATGATCCAGAGTGATGGCGCGGAGTACTCCGGTGATTTTTTCAGAGGCACGTATTGCGGCCAAAGGCTCCAGGTTTCCCCCGGCACCGGAGAGGACGAAGAGGATTTCGCGACCAGGCTCTTCCGGGGAAATATGATTTCAAATAATAAGGATCGTAAATGAACGGCGATTCCCGAAACCCGGAAAAAACCATCCCCGCCAGCGCCCCAAACTGCCTTGTCTGCAAACACTTCAAAGTCACCTGGGAGCCGTCCCATCCCCGTTCCTGCCTGCTTTTTGGGATTAAGTGCTGCGCCCTGCCTTCTACGGAAGTGTTTATTTCTACCGGGAAACATTGCTTTGCCTTTGAGCCCAAAGGCAGCCAATGAGCGGGATACGTGAAGTTGTTCTCGTCCAGCCTCCTTTTGTGCAGCTCAACAGCCCGTACCCCGCCCCCTATTACCTCAAAGGCTTTCTTGAAAAACGGGGATTTCGCGTAACGGTACTGGATCATTCCATCGGCCTTTTTGAAAAGATTTTTTGCCGTTCCGGCCTTGAGCAGATTTTCCATGACGCTTCGCTTCCTTCTTCGCTTTCAAAGAACAGGCAAAACAAAAACATCGCCCCCATAATTGAACGCTTTTTGTCCGAAAGGAATCTTTGGCTCGCTTCAATTGACCGGCTCATTGCCTTTCTTCGGGGCAGAGATCCCGAGTGGGGGCATCTTCTTGCGCTGGCAAACGGTTGTCTCCCCGGCGGGCCGCGAACGGACACGTTTATCGCGGAAAGGGACGGGGAGGTCTCTGCGGACGAGACGAAAATATTCGCTACCATGCTTTTTTCGGATATGGCGGATTTTATCACTTGCACTTTGGACAGCGGTTTTAGTCTTATCCGCTACACGCCGCTTATGGAAGGCTCACTCAATACCGGCTGCCGGGATTTTGCCGCTGTAAAAAAAAGCCTTGACGGGTATATCATGAACGCCTTTTATCGCCCCATGCTTAACGAAGAATGGGACAGGCTTGAAAAGGCGAAAAGTCACGGCGGCCCCTTCCTGCTTGGACTTACCATTCCCTTTCCAGGCTGTCTTTCCGGCGCGCTGGTTTGCGCGGAATCA
>Ga0209755_10007722_pt1 | contig 11619 bp, 9 predicted proteins | sample TergutCo191P1_FD_187301 | JGI IMG/M metagenome (GOLD analysis project Ga0209755, IMG submission 187301) | Cornitermes sp. P1 segment gut microbial communities from Petit-Saut dam, French Guiana - Co191P1 (SPAdes) (version 2) | ecosystem: Host-associated > Arthropoda: Insects > Digestive system >...
TCAAAATGATCTTAAATGTAACATCTCCAACAGCCTAGTTCAAAAATGTGAAGTTTGCATTTCATTTAATCCTTAAAAATGATAATGAAGAAACTGCTTCATAAACAGACACACTTTCCAGTCACTATTTAGACAATTTTCGGCACCGCTCTAAGTGAAAAATGGCCATACAACATTATGTGACTGACCGGTTTTTTTACATTATGTAACAATGGTTTAACTACACAGATTACAGTGTTAAATGGGATAAAAGATGATAGTGATTGATGGGCATATAAAAATGTGTAAAGAGACAGTTTTGTGTGTCTCACAGCAGTGTCAGTATTACAATCATCTTGGAGATGTGACACCATGTGGCAAAGAAGTGGGCACAGTTACCAAGGAACCTGCTGCTGCCAACTGCAATACTAAACACAAAGACAGCACGTGCCTCTGAAACACTGTAGGTACCAAATCACATGGTATCACAGCCCAGAAGAATGTAATGTTAAAGGAACTTAACATCATGCATGATTTTGATATTTCAACAGTTGTCATAAATTAACAATTACTTACATTATTTGGGATTAATTATAAGGTCTATTAATAGGAAAAAAAGGTACAAAATGTGTGCATTGTGTAATTAGCACAGTGTCTTTGCTCCTGTACAAATCTGGTCCGCAAGGCAGTTTGTGGTTTCCATATACCCTACCAATAGTATGACAGGAATCGTGCATGTGTACAGAGCACGGGTGTGAATACATATACACACAGCAAGAGATGAAGGTTCATATTTAAAGTGGTTGTTTAAAATTGTCCACTTCACATGAAAATCCCAATGTCCTGACAACTTTTCAAACAACTTTCCAATATCAAATTTATTGCACATCCATTCTATGGTTTTCAAGTTGTATGCACAAAGACGGGCAGATGGACACATGGCACAGTTATTTTACTAGCCACTTCACAGGGAAGCAAACATGTCTAAAACAAGCCTGACAAATACGATCACATGTAACAAAATGGAAATACTTCAACACTACTGGTGTGTTATGTGCTACCAATTTCAATTTGAAGAATTTTTTATTTTATACAAATACTGAGGAAAACAAGATGAGATCATTAGGATGCCAATACAACAGATGACAGACAGATGCACCTCTCTGTGATGAAACACCCATATACAGGGTTATCAAACACAATCATCCACTCATCTGTGATGAGGAAAAGAATCAAGACTGTGTGAAAAATATTAGATAACAGTTCACAGTAAAATGTAATATAAAATATGGGACAGTACTTATATGTCCTTGATTGTACAGGTGAAGAATTCAATGTCTGACCAGGAAAATACACACACATATCTGACCTCAGATTGAACTGAAGACCCTTAGAATGAGGATCTGGAGATGTATCCCATGATGACAAGGTAAAAGAAGTAAAAGTGCACCCATGTACAGGCACTGAGGCTCTGTACAGGCCATATGGCCCATAGGGGAAGTAGAGGTATAGCTCTACTCTTTCTTGACCATGGCACTAGAAGGGGGTGAGGGGTCAGTGTCATGCCCCGGGCCGCTCTTTACCCCCAGGAAAGACCCAGTAACCATTTTACAGAAGACTGGGTAGGCCCCAGGGCCGGTCTGGACAGGTGTGGAAAATCTCAGTCGCTATACCAACCATGCTACCTGGCCTGCCGTGATGACAAGGCCCGTAAAGAATGAGTGATGAACACACACATTTTTCTAGTAGGGTGAATTTGCCCCTGTGCTTTATGAAGCACATCATGAAGGTACATGCTGCGTCAACGCATACCTCTATACATTCTTACATCTTTGTGCAAGTTGAAAGAGAGGTGTCAGCTTTATGTTCTGGCATGTTGAGCCCTGGTACCCATTGAAAAACAGGCTTGTGGGGGGCACCAGAGTTGGTATGGATGGTTTACACAGATAAAAATCTCTTGCCCCCCCCCACCATCAAAAAAAGGTCACTGATTCATTGGCCATCCTGCCTGTGGCCTGCTGTGCTAACTGAGCTCCTCCCAACTACTACACTTGAATATTTGTGATTATCAGAGACAGTGAACCATATTGTGTTCCAGTGACTGGCGTTTCATGTTCATGTGTAAGCTGTAACACACCCATCACGCTTGACAATAATATGTTTCATGAAACAAGAGGGCTCTGTATAAACTTACTTTCTGACGTTTTATGTTAAACATAACATTTACCTAAATTACAAGGGGTTATAAGGTGGAATTTCGAACTCAACACCAGAACTGGTGAAGAACAGCACCACTAGCTACCGCTGGTAGCAGTATGGAACAGTACCATCCTAATTTTCTTGTTTAATAAAACAGTTTCTTCACAGCACACTGGAGGTTTCTCACAAACATTTCTTTCATACTGCAGATATCTGCAAAGTATAAGCATTTCCTAACTAACAAACAGCTTTCAGTGATAACTGCTTGCTTGCTTGCTGTATCCCTATTTTAGCTTTCAATTGCATCTTTGGAAAGTTCACTGTTCCAACAAATGAATGCTAGAGGCAATGGCCCTGTTCCTGTTCCAAAAAGGGATTCAGATTACTCACACGAAATTAATCCAGCTTGCCTGCAAGGTACCACCCTTCCACACCACCACCTTCCGGGAACATTTTCAACCCTTTACCAAAGTCTCCAAATTATGGAAGGGTTGCATTTCAAATGTTTGTTCAAAGGCCTAGTGCTCAAAATTTCAACTTGCCACAGACATAATGTAATAAAAAGCACTCACGTCCCCAGATCATTCCACGGTTGACGGTAACAAATCTGACATACAGTACACTTGGATAAATACTAACAGAAAGCAAAGCTGTTGTAACACAGGCAATGGACCAACATAAAAAAAAAAAGATTACTGTCTTCTGAGGTGTGACACCATGCAGTCTTGTAAATATATGGAGAAACCTGTCCTTGCCATCATCACAGCAAAGGGGGTAAGACGAGGAAGAAAATGAGACTACAAATTTGTTGAACAGAAAGCTATGAACAGTCCAACTGGAGGCAGTGGCCCTGAAGAGAGTGAGGCCATACAGCTTAAGGTGCTACCTGGCACACATGGGCGGCAGGTGCCCCCACAGAGTTGGCACCTTTTTATCAGGCTACAACTGTCACATCCATGAAGATACCAGCAGTCTTCGTATTTACTGACATGGCACTCTCAAATCTTACAAGAACAATATCAGACAGAACAAACAATCTTATGTTTATTGGACCATGCATCATTGTGATAGCTGAAGAATAAAAGACCAACTTGATGTCACTTGCTATTTTATTTACTTCTTATGTGCTCAACATGTTTCGGACATTAATATATCGATCATCAGGAGCTTGCAACTATTCTGTTGAATTACCACATTGGTCGTATTGTTTCTAGTTCAATGTGTGTTGGAGATTCGGTGTGCTTGGGTTGGATACCAATCCAACCCAAGCACACCGAATCTCCAACACACATCAAACCAAGAACAATATGACCAATGTGGTAATTCAACAGAATAGTCGCAAGTTCCTGATGATAGATATATTAATGTCCGAAACATGTTGAGCACATAAGAAGTGAAATAAAATAGCAAGTGACATCAAGTTGGTCTTTTATTCTTCAACTATGAACAAACAATATTTATTATCATTCACTTGAATACTGACACAAATTCCCTCACTGGAAGTGGTGTTCTGTAAAGAGACACAGATATGATTATGGTGTGGCATTCAGGTGGGAGGAGCATACATTGAACACTGCCATCAGTCTTCAGCACAGACAGGCTGGCTTCCAGTTACACAGAATGATGACAGCAATTTGATTTGGTCCAATTATGTAACAATGAAAAGGAATGTTTTAAAATTTTCAAATGCACCCATAAAAAATTAATGCTACAAAATAAATGCATGTGTGAAAGTATGTTGCAGTGATAAAATCATGGTGGATGAGATGGGACAGGAATGGGGGGGGAACCACACACGCACGCCCGCACACACACACACACACACACACACACATATACACAGGTATCTGGTTGGAAAACCTAAAGGAAAAAGAGAGCTTGGAAAACCTATGAATATATGGGAGAATAGTAATAAAATGGATATTAAAGAAATAGGAACAATAGTTGTGAACTGCACTTCTCTGGTTCAGGTTAGGGACAAGTGGTAGGCTCTTACAAACACAGTAATGAACCTTCTGGTCTTGACTGGATGAGGAGCTGGAGTTTGTCTAGAAAGACTCTGCCCCAAGGAGTAGTTGGTCAGTTAATTATTAACGGTATCTTTACACAACAGGATAAACTACAGGCCTGACTGTATAATCCACTTTAGACTTCACTATTTTCACACTAAACACATAAATTCTTTCTCCATTACAGATTTAAAAAAAAAAAAAAAGGATGTACAGAGAGAGAGAATGACAAAGAGGATCTGTGTACACAAGTACAAGTAATATCCCACGGTGCCAATCTATGTGTTAGGCAAACCCACAAAACACTGATACAAGACTAGGCATTCAGTTGGACATATTCATATAGTTTGCCTCTAACATTCATGTGGCAAAAATGACACTGCATACAGACCGGTCATTTTCCATTCTATCACACTAACAGTAGGCTTTTGGCACAATTTAGTGCTTCATGAGCAAATAAAACACAACAATATAATTAATACAACAACTGCATGAGTGGTATACCACATATGCAAAAATAAAACTATTAACACATGTCAGTTACAGCAGTGCTCAATAACCTTAAAAACATTTGTTGAGCTAGTCTGATATTGCTAGTCGATACGATAAAGGACATGACCTTACACCTACACTGCATAAATTATAATGAAATAGTGTCACAAACAATGATTTTTGTAATGGTACTTAAGTTTTCGGATTCAGCAAAAATTACCGACACTCCTGACATTCCGGCAATCTGATATTCACCGTAGGACAGTACAGATGATAAATATATGAGACGTTATACAATTTTTCTGGTGGGAGGGGAGAAACATTCTTTATAGAACGTAATAATGCAATATCTGTGTGTCATGATTCTCACCACATGTAAATATTACAATGTACCATCAGATTTTCCAGACTGTATAAAAGCAACATAGTATAAAACGCCAAAGGGCAAAATGTAAAGTAACAGCACTAGAGTACTTAGCTGCACAAATTTCACATATGGAGGGAAAAATTACCATGACAACCATTTTGAGTTTACTCTTTTATATCCTCTTTTAAAGAGAAAATGTATGCTTTCTCTGTGAACAACTTTCATCCGAAAGTGCTACCATTTCATCGAACAAGCAATCAGTGGAAACTGAGTCCCTAGAAACAGTCAGAAAAGTGAATAAAATGTAAATAAATATTTCACCTTCAATTAACGTACGTGCACAAATAATCGTCCGAGGCACTGGAAATAAATTCAAAATGTACATAAAGTGAGTTCAAAATAAATAAACTTTATTACAGAAATATTAATACTTGCTGACACATCTCAATTACCTCAACTAATAAAATATACAACCTTAAAAATAAAACAAAAAGTACATTACTTTTCCTCAAATTACTCAATCACGAATTCTTTACGAAGCCTTCTTCTACACTCGATCTATCCTAACCTAACCTGTGCATACGATGGGTTTGACCAATAGGAGGTAAGGGCAAGCTGGCTGCTGATTGGTTGGTAGACTGCCCAATTGATCTGCAACAATAAGGCCAGAGCCAGAGCAGAACTTGGTCTTCAACTAGTTAACAACAACTTCTCTTCACAACCAATCTTATTTATTCCTTGGCAATGACCTTGTTCCTATAGAACTGATTCCCTCTCCTCGGCTGCGGGACCGATGAAGCGTAGACAGACCTTCGCCTGAAACAAAGGCATTAAAAACCATTTGTGACTGCTATTCAAGTTAATTAATTTCTAAAGATTTGTGCAACTACATTAAACTGTCACATGTTTCAGGAATTACAGAAATATGGCTTCATGCAGAAATTTCTTCAAAAATCTAAATATCTGTACTCTTACATCACAATATACATTCTCATTACTGCCTTTTGTCATTACTGATAGGGAGCAATATATTATAACTTCAAATATCCATGGCAGAAATAACAGATATGGCTCCGATATTCGTCAAACAATATCAAATTTGTCTCTATATCGAAGAGGTTCTCATCATAAGGGACTCAAAGGTTTTCAATAGTTTACCTACTTACATAAAGGACACATACCACATATTGTTAAGAAATTCAAACTTCTTTTAAAAAATTTTCTTTATTTTAAGTCTTTTTACATGTAAGAAGAGTATTTCCAATATAATAATATATAGAACAACTTATCCATATGATAAATTTTATTTTATTGCTTTATTTTACTATATTGAAGGTATATTATTCATACTGTTAATACTACACACTGTATTATATCTCTGTATTATTTTCTTTTATTTTTAATTGTATTAAACGACAATGTCATGTCTTCGTAACAATATGTTTATACAAATATATATATATATATGACCTTGACTTGTTCTGTATCTAAAAGTCCCTTGTAGAACGTTCTATAATCACTTGAATATGAATAAAACTATTAACTATCATACACACAAGCATAAGTACTCTGCTCTGTGAGGGCTCAGTGTTTTGCCTTGTCAGTAACACCATGTGTAAGTAAGTTATGACTTTAAAGATGGAATAATGCTAAAATTAAGAAATAAAATTGTACTTATAAAACTATAAAAAATACTGGATATGAGGATGCAAATTACATCCAAAAACTCTCAATACTTGCACAACACTTCAACAAGCATGACTACCGTACGCACCAGAAAGAACACACAGGCAGTTTTGAACCCTTTCTTTCATTCCATGTTACAACCACAGATATTTCATACACAATGTGTATAATGGTTCATTAATTAATGCTACAAAATGAAAAGCTAAACAAAATATCAAGATAAATGCAATTCCAGTTGAAGTGAAAGGAGCAGAATTTGCAGGGGTGGGCTGTGCACTATCTGTGAACCACACTGTAACAAGTTCAGACATGTGAGTGTGCTGCAATCAGCTACAGAGTGGAAATGTATCACCAGTGTTCATCAAATGTCTCAGTCTGAGCAGACGGCAAAAGAAAGGTCATTCAAAAACTAAGGAAATCAACAGCAGAACCTCTTGTTAAGCTTCAACATGATTCATGGAGATTACGCTATTAAAAAATCAGCTGCATGTAACTGGTACAGCTGATATAAAAACAGAAAATGAGGGGCACAATGGCGGCTACAACGATCAAGCAGCAGTGCAAATGTGGCCAAGTTCACAAAATTGTCATACAAAAAAAGTGTGTGATGATTGGCCGTATAGAAAATAAACTCTGAATCTCATATAGATGGGTTTAGGGCATCGTGAAAGAAAATTTGTCAATGCAACATGATGCAGATCAAGAAAGTGACTGCCACTGATGTATCGCAATGATCTAAGAAATCAACGGGCATGGTATCCAGGATTATTACTGGGGAAAAGTTTTGTGTTTTTGCCTCAAATCCTGACATAAAACGTCTGTCCTCCTAACAGTATATCAACATATCACCCTAAAGGAAACATAGGTAGGTCAAAGAATATCAGCAGAAGATCATATGGACCATTCTTTGACAACTCAGGCGTGGTGCATCGAAAGGTTGTCCCTGCAGGACACGTGAACTCTGCATTTTATGTTGAATTTATAAAGAGTCTGAAGAAAAAACAATTGGACCCAGCATCACAACAAAACACCTTGCAACATCTCCCACACAGTGGAGCACCAAGACTGAACTCAAAGTTTTTTATTTGCATCCAAAGAAGAAATTCAATAAAATGTGACACTGAGAGCAGGTCTCACAGTCACACCAAAAGAGGACTTCCACAGGTACTTCTAATAATGGCATGAGCACTAGAGCAAGTATCATGATCTAAAAACTTACAACAGGCACATTTATCAGAATATACACCAGCATTGCTTTACTCACCTCTGCTACTACTCCTTTTCATGGTGTTCCCTTCTGATTGCCGACTCCTGCCAACACGCATGGCACGACCCCGCCGATCTTGAATCAGCTTATCTGCACGCACAAAAATCCCGCACTTGGGCCGGCATGTGAAATAGCGCACACCTTGCACTGACCCATCATTCTTACCTGTAATATATAACGTGAACTATAACAAAAATATTCTGTAAGAGGAAGAGATATACTGTTCCCAAAAACATGCAAATGCAGACAACACACGTTGTTTGTTCTCCATGTATGAACAGCCTGTCAACTCACAATGTGAACCGAAACTACACCACATAATATACTTCATATTTACGAGAAAATTAACTTGCAGATTCAGGTCTTCTGCAATGTTATGCCGTGTCCTTGGATGAACAGCTCCTGATGTTTCAAAGATAACAGTGCCTTCAGCAGTCCAAGACTGCCTGTCTGAAGATGAAGGCACTACGATCCTTTGAAACATCAGGAACTACTTGCCCTGCAATGCAGATGACCATGCAGTAGTGCACTCTAGTAATTCCAAAGGTAAATTTCTGTAGTGGTGGACTTCCTTTGGATGCTTATAAAATTGCATATACACAAAATGCATATCAACCTCTAAAATACCACTGTCTTTAAGTCATGGTAGTGGTAATCCCTAGATGGCCCAATGTGGAATAAAAGATACAGCCTCGCACAAAGTTGGCATTTACAAAGGTATGCGCCGCATGACGTTTCATTCAACGATGGACCACATATATGGCAGTGGCCCTATAAGATTATATTATAATATAATATTATAATACTTACAGTTGTGTTACAATTGCCTATAGTATTCAGTACAGTATCATGCTGTACAGGCTTGTAACCTACGAGCAATAGGCTATACCACATAGCCTAGGTGTGCAGTAGGCTATATTATCTAGGCTTGTGTAAGTACACTCTATGACCCAATGACGCATTTCTCAGAACATATCCCCGCCATTAAGTGACACATCTGTTTGTGGCAAACAGGTGATACAGGTCTTTGAATTCCGGGTACTTTGAGGGTTTATGCCAATTCTGTTTCCCAGAAATCTCGTATTTCCAATTTGGCAACATACAATTATGTTGAAATGTGATATGCTTTTATTTAAATTGTTGAAATGTGATATGCTTTAATTTAAATTACTGAACACAGCTTGATGCCCCAGACAATGCTGAACTGCACAGTTCAACTGCCTCTTATGTTACTCCGTCTGCGAAAAATGGTAAGGTGTGTCAACGCTGCTGGCTTTTAAAACCACCGGTCTATACGATAAAACTATTCCAGCCACTAATGTCTAAGCAGACCTCATGACACATGATGACACTCACCTGTAGGTGCATCAAGCTCTACACCTATCCAAGTACCACCAGAAAAGTCTGTACCACCGATGTAAGCAATAACACCTGATGAATTATATGGCCGGATAAGGACACTCTCACCAAGCACAACCCAGTCAGGAAGGGGTGTGTCAACTATGCGGTGTAAATCTCGTCGAGAGCCAAATGAATTATTGCTGTCTCCGTCATCTGTTGTTAAAAAAATAAGAATATGCACCATAATCAGAGCAACAAGTTGTGCTTGACATACCAACAATTAACAAAACAGTAAAACTTTTTTATCTGTCATCTCTGGGTGAAAGGAGTTGCTGGATATCGCAATTTTCTGGATATCAAAATGTTATGCCTAATGTGTATTGTAGTGTATCTAGCACCTTCATGGACAGACCTAACCAGCTGTCACTTGATATCCTGTACTGTTTTCTTAAATTCCCTTTTCATCGCTACTTATGTAACAAGTTGCATATATAGTGCAAAAAAAAAACAGAACACCAACGTCTAATGCTATTCATGATCATACATGCATTCACTTCACTGAATTACATGCATATTTTGAGGTTTCCATTTTCACTGTTCAGTTACGTTATTTTACAGCATAAGAATTGCGGGTGCAATATTTTACAGCATAACTTAAATATTATAATACAAACTTAAACGCTACTTGTTATCAGAAATAGCTAACTTCAGTTCTTTATCTCTTTTCTGCACTTCACACGTGATGATCTGATGCCATTGTTTTTGCCACGGAAGCTTACACTCCACCTGGCTTTATCACTGCCCTTCCTCTGGATGCACCTGGAGATCTGCAAGGGTCTTACAAACTTTCCGGAATGTCTGGCAAATTTATGCTTGCTTGGTGCATTCTTTTCATTTCTGCAGAAAAGCGGAATGCAAAATACAAAGTTGCATTACTTCTTGTGCTGAGTAAAATGGCCTGTTTTCAGCGACCTTCAGAAGCTTAAAATATGTGTTGGCAGCTCTGGCCCAAGAAATTCTCTCTGTGACAATTTCTTCATCTGAAGATTCGTTCTAAGGAGTTTTACTTTCAAGTCTGGCTTCATAACAGCATTAATTAAGTCTCCATTAGCTATGGTATATGATACTACAGTCTCTTTTAGCTGCACTGATGCACTCTGCCACATCTACCTGACTCACTTCACATTCAGGGTTTGAGGGGTCTAGTTTTTCAAACATCAACAACTTTTCATGAACTGCGTCTCTGTTGTGAACATTAAATCCCATGAAGCCTTCTTCATCCAAAGCAACCTTAGCAATTGTTACAGCTCGCCACAACTTTCTCCAGGTTTGGCGCAGAGGTTTTGCCTTCATTGAATTCCACGCACTGGCAACATTGAAAACTGCATCTCTGACGAGTGCGCCAAAAGTCTTTTACTGTTCCTTTGTGAATCACAGTCCAGGGATCGAATTCTGGTGGGGGCAAGATTTTCTGCACCCATCCAGACCAGACCTGGGGTCCACCAAGCCTCCAATACAATGGGTACTGGGTCTCTTTCCTGGGGGTTAAAGCGGCTGGGATGTGGCCGTGTCTACCTTTACCTTACCCGGTCTAGTGTCGAGGTTAAGGAAAGAGTTGAGCTATACCTCTACTCCCCCTCTGGGCCTTCATGGCCTCTCCTAGGGTGAACTTCACCTTTGTTAATTTGCTGGTTAACTAAGATTTCTGGGTAATCCAGTTCAAGATAAAACAGTTTTTACTATATGGGTCAGCAGGGAAGAGGGCATACAATGCACTGTAATTGCAGAAGTACAGTGATACCTCGGCTAATGAGTGACCCCGCTAACAAATTTTTCAGCTAACAAAGATTTTTTTCGCTGTTTTTTGGACTCAGCTAAAGAATATGGATTCGGCTAACGAATGTTTTAGTGGATGCGCGCGCTAACATAAAGCAGCAAACATGAACGGTCAGGCCATTCCACGAGAGAAGTTCAATCAACTTTGGACACATTTTTTACTTCTCCTTTAGCAAAGAGACAGAGGCCAGCTACTGAAGAACAGGAAGACTTACCTTGAATAAATTTTGAAAATTTCGAAGAAGAACAGTAAAAACGTTGTGTACATATTTTCAGTTTAATAGTATAAGTTGTATAATATATTTTCAGTATAATAGTGTAAAGATCGTCAGTTTTTCATTCTACTTTCCATTCTCCTTCTTCCAATTGGGTAGCTGTTCATCTCAGCCTTTGGTGAGTTTTTGCCCTTTTATAGTGTGCTTTTTACTATTTCATAAAACTTA
>Ga0209755_10007723_pt1 | contig 11617 bp, 8 predicted proteins | sample TergutCo191P1_FD_187301 | JGI IMG/M metagenome (GOLD analysis project Ga0209755, IMG submission 187301) | Cornitermes sp. P1 segment gut microbial communities from Petit-Saut dam, French Guiana - Co191P1 (SPAdes) (version 2) | ecosystem: Host-associated > Arthropoda: Insects > Digestive system >...
CGCACAAATCGCCTGACAGAACTTATCCATATCGGTTGTGGATTTTGTCCGTTCAACGTGATAGCTCTCTGTGTCGCTAAACAATTTTTGGAGTTTGGGTTTTGTTATCATATTTCGTTTTGCAAAGATATGGAATTATTTTGGATTTTATATTGAATAGATCAAATAATTATGACTGCTTTTTTCGCTTTAGCGAAATAGTTGGATTTTTGTCATATTCCTGTTTCAATTTATACAGCTCTGTCCCCGGCGTTATTATGTCTTTACGATAATCGATATAAAACTTAAGTAGTTTATTCATTTTCGGATTGTCGAAATACTGTTGCTGTTCTTTTGATGTAAACGCATTATCGTGAATGATTTTTAAAATTTTTTCTTTTTCATTTTTTTTTAATGATTTCATTGTAGATTTCCAACATTTTTTCCAGCTGCTCGTAGAAGCTTCATGCTTGCCCTTCAACGATTCAAAAAAATATCTATATAAAATGAATGTTTCTGGCATTTCCAAGAGATCTCTAAATTCCTCTTCTGTACTCCCAAAAGCTTTATAGAAAAAAGATTCTCCTCTACCTACTTTTCCCTTTGTGCTATTTAAAATTGCTTGTATAGCACGAATATACTTCCTATTCCAGCGATCGCCTATATGGTCGCGATTAAATCTGTTTTTGCCTAAAATAGGATGAAATTTCATTGGAAAGGAGTAAATACTAATATCTAATTCCTCACACAAGTCAATATTAAATTTTAATCGTCGATACAAGTCTATAGGATCATCATCATAATTATAAAGCAGGTAGTTTGAAAAATTTTTAATCCCTGCTTTTGCACTCAATCTAATCGCGTTTTCATAATACTCTCTATCTTTAATACTATCAAAAGCAATACGTAATGGGCGAATATTTATTTTGCCAAGCAACTTTGCTTTTTCTTTGGTAAATAACCTTGCATCAACACCCTGATTGAAATCAACATAGCGTTGGCGCGGTGTTTGACGAGTATATTTTGTGTAAAGGGGCAAAATTTCAGGTGCGACTTTCAACAAATTGTTTACTGTTGTTGTAGATAGTTTTAACAATAAATTTTCATCAAGCAAATCATATAAGAATTGTTCATTTTCTCCTTTTAGTTTGTCTAATAGCTGTGTATTAAGATGAAACAACTTGTTGACATAAGCAGTGTCATTTACTCCTTTTCGTAAATTCCTTACTGCCACTTCATATTGATTTGCTCCTGTGCATGTTGCCCCCTTTCCAAATCCACAGTCAATAATTTCTTGGATGATGTCAGGAAAACGAGGCGAAGCTAAAACGTTATTGTCTAATAGCAAAAGGTTTCGTTTTTCTCCAAATTTGGATTTGGTTCTGTTTATTTTTTGTTTTATGGGAATATAGTTGCAAAAATGAGGCTCTAATATTGGAACAGCACAGAAAGGGCATTTTCGTTTACATCCGCGAGTCATATAGCCGTAATAAGCATCGGTTTCGGGATACTGATAGTCTATTTCATCCAAAATGGAGTAGTCAAGTGGTAAGGTGTCAATAACTATGCTATTGTTTTTATCCAGCATTCTGGGCTTATCTAATAACCCTTTAATAGGTTTTATTTCAGTTTGTTCTACAATATCATCATAAAGTAGTGTTGCCGCAGCTCCACCAACCTTCACCTCTGAAATGTCTTTAACAATTTTTTTGGCAAAATTGATGGTTTCAATGGTTATCTTCCAATAAAAAGTAAACAAGGTTGCTACATAAACGCGGTCAAAGAGAGGCTCTTTTTCATACTCTTTGCTCTGAAAATATTTTTTTTGTTCTTTTAATGCCTCAATTAAAAGAGTTTGATATTTCGATTTTGAAAAAGGAAAATTGTAATAATCTATATTTTTGCCATTATTGAAGTACTCCTTTAATTCTACATGGTAAGCATTCCAGTTAATGGTGGCATCTATATTATGTAGTTTTTTGATGCATCTTTTCGCCATTAAATCTGCAACAAATTTTTTCAAGTCTCCTTTAAAAAAAGTAACGGTGTCACCAAGTTCTCGATGATAGGTTGCTATTTTCATTAAGCCAATGGGCGGATATTTGTTTTTATAATTGGGTTCTATTAGGAGGATGTTTCTCATTTGAATATATTATCGTATTCTTTATCTAATTTTTCATAGTAATGGTTATCAATAAAAAAACAGTTAAAATTATCCACCCATAAAAAACACAGATAAGAATAAAACTCAAATCTTCTTTTATCTAGATCAGTAAAGTAGTAGCTTTCATGAATAATTTTGTGTCTTCGATTTAACATCTCAGATAAGTAGTTTTGTATTTCTATAGAGTAAAACAAGTTCTCTCCGTGCATTTCTTTGTTGTAGTCTTTGCGAAGTTCTTTTGTTGTTAAAACTATTTTCTCATTAAAATCATCGAATAACCATCTATAAGCTTTAATTGTTGATTCTATATTTTGAAAATTATATCTTCTAATAACTTTTTCTATACTCTGATTTTTAATTTTTTTAGGAAATAAATACTGAAGGAAATATCGAAAACTATCTTTTAGAAAAATTTCACAAGCACTAATCATAGAAACAAGAGAAGAATGGAATGCAAGTAATTCTATTGAGTAATTTTGTTCTTGGAGCTCAGATGTCTGAATACTCATCATATACTTATCGTCTTCTTTTTTTGATAAATTATATCCAGATAGATTAGATAGTATTTGTGCTTTGCAGTAGCTTTTATGGAATCTTCTATATAGCCAGTGTGAGGAACCAAAGCCAAATACTTGTCCAAAAACATCTCCAAAATACTGATCACAAGGTGTCCTCTTGAAATTCCCATATTCACAGGGTATAGACTGCCAACAATGCTCTTTGTATTTATTATCTTTGTTTGTCATGGTGCTTTTCTTCAATTTTTTGAATTAATTCTTCGCCACATAATTGAGGATTCTGGCGAATTATCATATAGATCTTTTTCAACAAACGGGCTTCTTCTGTGGTTTTGCCATCAGCTGTATTTTGGGTATTTGGCTCATCGTATTTTTGCTTTTCTTCTTGAGATTTGCTTTCCCCTTCTCCAAAATTGAATCCTGATTCCTCTATTATTTCTCCAAGAACTTGACCGCTGTATTTCTTTTTTAGATTTCCTAGTGCTCTTTGTGCGCGAGGTATTTTCTTTTCGAGTTTTTTTAACTCTATTTCAAGTTTTTCTTGACTGACGACATCAGTAGTTTTATTATTTAGGCTTTGGGTTATATTTTCAAAATCTTGAAGTACTTTTATTGCAGCATTTTTCTTTGAAAAATCATAATACAATTTGTGAAGTTGATTATAAAATAAATCTCTTAATCGCTTTGAAAATTGAGAGCATTCATCATTATCAATAAAGAAATCACGACGGGCATTAGGAGTTAATTTTTCATTTACAGCATACACCTCACCAATAAAATATCTATTTCCCAATTCTTCTTTATGAAACTCGTCCAAACGATTTTCTAATCCAATTTGAATATTCGACTTTCGCAGTCTAATCCCTCGTGACTTATTTTCATCAGGGATTTGATGCATTTCTTTCGAAATTCCGTACCACCCCCAAAACAACAACTTTTCTTGATAGTATTCTTCAAAAAAAGCAACATCTATTATTGCATCCTCCTCCGATGCTATATTATTTTTGTAAATGTAGTTATTATAGCCTTTGAATAGTTGATCTGTATTTACATAGATATTGTATTCATCTATTTTATCTTTGGCATTATTGTAAATTTTGTCTTTGTGTGTGAAATGATTAGCAAACGGTACAGGGGCAACCATCGATAAATAATCTCTAACCTGTTGGACATCCAACAATGCGTCGTTTGTAACATTTTCCATTGTTACTTTAAAATAGCGAGAATTTTCATCCGCATCTAAAAATGAATAGTCTGTTATTAAGCTAATTAGCTCCGCTGCATCAATTCTTATATTATCATCACTTATTACTTCTTTTAGCTTTTTTGCATTCCACGTCATTATGCTTTTCTTGTTTTCGCCATAAAAAGAAGTTTCAAAAATCAATCTTTCACAATATCCCAAACCTCCCAATCTTCCAATACCCCTGAATCCTTTATCTTCGTACCTGTTTTTTGTTGATTGTGCAATGTTTCCTAAAAGAGGTAATACCTCCTGTGATTTGATGCCCGTTGCATTATCTTCAATAACAACAGTTCTCGTATCTTTATTTATTTGAATAAAAATAGAGGGTGGTTCATTTTTAGATTGATATAATTTTTCTTTCTTTACCACATCAATCTGATCAGCAGCATTTTGAACGTACTCACGATAAACAAATCGCGGGTCATCGTACATGCCGATAGTAAGGTTTTCGATGACATTCTTACCTATGACAGGTTTAAATCTTTCATTTGTATTATTCATTTGTGAAACTCCTCCTTGATTTTTCGTGGAACATTTTTTATATCTTCGTCATATCCATGATATTTGTTGTCTTTATGGTTTTTAAAACACACGAAAGTTTCGTTCGGTGTATCATAACTATAATACTCGTTCCCGTATTGTTTAGCAATATCTAAAAGTTGTTGCGGAATAGCTATGTCTTTCTTCCTTTCGTCATAACAAGACAAAGGGTAAATCCATTCGCCGTTTTCTTTCCTTTTCCCTTTGTTGCTATCGTGCTTTTCATTATGCTCAAAAACATTTCGGATATTATTCAAATAATAATCTTGAATTGTTGGTTTTGCGTCTTCGTGAATTATAGTTTTATGAGTTTTTAAATTTCCATTGTTTGTCTGTAAGTCAGAATTATTTTGCCAACAAGTGCGAAATGTACAAAAAATGTAATTGTCCGAACTGCCGTGTATCTCTGTTATCAAATAACCGATTTCAGTTTGTAAATTTGTGCTGAAATATGAATGGCAAATCCTTGGAGTGGCATTAGCGGTTGAACTAACTGCTTCATATGAAAGATTTCTTTTTGTCGCCAAAAAATGCAGAACTAATCTTTGAAAATCATACATATTATGTTCATCGCAAATGTTGTAAGGGAACAAGCATCTAATTTCATTCAATAAACTTTTTCTTGCTACAAATTTTAAACTGTTGCAATTTTCAAAAGCATTAAGAAACAAAGCGACTTCCCTTCTTAAAGCATAGTAAAAAGGGTCGTCAGTGCAAAACTGATTTTGGTCCCAAACTAAGGAAGATATATCTAAAACTATTTTTGCTTCCATAATTAATCTCCTTTTGCTTTTTTTGCTTGTGCCATAATTATTTTATGAAAGTCTTCCGTTTGCTCTACGAAGTCAGCTGGAAAATAACTAAATGTTCCCATTTCGTCTAAATCCAATTTGTGGAATGAATGCTCTGTTTCTTTTTCTTCTACAAATACAAGATTTATCTTTTTTTCCAAATTATCATCAGATTCAGCAACTCTTCGCCTCATTCTTGTAATAAAGTGATCACTGTGAGTTTCTATAACAAACTGTTTCCCTGTCAAAGATAAAGAATAGATAAAATCAAACAACAGACTTTGGACTTTTGGATGCAAATGAATTTCGGGTTGTTCTAAAATTAAAATGCCTTTTTTGTCCATTCGCAATCCTTCAACAATAATCGGCAAGACCTGACTTATACCAAACCCCACCTGCCTAATAGTAGACTCTACCCCGTAGTGGTTTACGACTTTGACAACGTAACTGTCTTTGTATTTTTCTGCTTTAATATCTTTAGCCAGCTTAAAAACATCACAAATCCAGTGTTTCACAGCGTTACTCAACCGCATTTCTTTGATCTTGTTGGCTTCTATATCAAAAAAACTCACATTAGAATCTGCTTCGCTTTCAAAAAACTGTGCTGCATACTCCCCCTTACTACCAATATCTTTATTTTTTTTATTTCGCGAATACAAGTCGCTCGGTTCTGCACGCAGGGGGCCTATATACGAAATGTTTGTAAAATAATTATTCAAAAAATGTAATATGTTTTGTGTTTTTATTTCATCTGCGATATCTTCATTAACAAGCGTTAACGGGACAAACGAATTAAAGCTTAAAGTTGCATTTTGTATCGGTTTTAGATTGTTGTTTTCGTCTAAAATCGGCATAAAATTACCAAACAATTGAGTGTCTGTATCTATGTCATATTTGCCATTATTGTGTCGAAATTCAATAGAATGAAGCTTCTCTTTATTTTCAAAAACACTTGAGCACTTAAACCTTATCATTTTAAGAACGACATTCTTATTTTCCAGTGAGTGTTTGATATTTATGGTCAAATTTTTTATCAAATAAGCAGGGTGTTTTGCTATTTTTTCATCAAGATCGTCATCATTAAATTCTATTTCAAATTCTATTTCGTTGCCACAATCTTTTTTATAAACCAAATCATCATAGTCGCCCAAACTTATTAAATCGCCATTAAAGACTAATGACGGATTTGCCAATTGTGCCTCTACTGTTTGCTTCAACAACAGCAAAAATTGAATAAAAGATGTTTTTCCGCTACTATTTACACCAGATATGACATTGATAGAGTTAAAATCAAACCCGTTTAACTCTTTTATGGTTTTAAAGTTTTTTATGGATATTTTCATTTGTATTTCTCCTCTATTTTTGAGATTAAGTTTTCAGCTAGCTCCTTTGTTAAAACATCATTAATAATGATAAAAATTTCACCTAAAAACTTCCTATCATTCTTATTCAGTTTTGAAAGTTTGTCTGTGCGAAATATCGGCTTATCCTTTATTTCAGCTTGGGGTATTTTAATAGGATCTATCGCCGTTTCAATTTTGGATGTAGCACGTTCAATTATTTTATCGATAGGCTTAGAAACGACATTATCACTTGTTTTTAATTTATCTAGTGTTTTTACTGCTTTTTCAGCTTTCTCTTTTTTGTTTTCTAGGTCTTGTAGCAATTTCTCTTTTTCCGCCTTATTGATAAATCCATCTTTTTCTTTCTTCTCAAAATCCGTTTTCAAATTGGAGTAACCACTAATATCTTTGATGGCGGTGTTTACCCTTGAAGCATCATAACACAACTTGTGAATTTCAGAATGAAAAAATGTTTTTAATTTATCTTCAAAATTCTTACAACAGACATTTTCAGAAAAATAATCTCGCCTTGCATTTGGGTGTAATTCTTGATGTAGTGCATGCACTTCGCCAAAGAAATAAAACTGAAAACGCTTATCCCGGTGAAGTTTGATGAGGGTATCGTCATTTCCAATTTGAATATTTGCTTTTCTTAATCTGAAACCACGAGCAAAATTAATTTGATTTAAGGATTGATTCTTTTCTGTTATGCCATACCAACCCCAAAGCAAAATTTCACCGTTCTTGTTGGTTTCTTTGAAAAACAATACATCTATTACTTCTCCGATTTTTTTCTTGTTGTTTTGGTCGCCCTCATAAATATACCAATTGTACCCTTTGAAAAGTTGTTCAGTATTGACAAAAGTATTGTATTCATCTAAATCGATGTTTTCTTTTTTCAATTCGGCATAAATTTTCTCCGAAAAAAGAGACTTCTTGAATGGTACAGGTGCAACCATAGACAGATACTGCCTAATATCTTTTACATCTAACAATGCATCATTTGTAACGTTCTCTAAAACTACCTTAAAGTAGTGTTTTCCTGAATCTTCTTTCTCTTGCTTTAAGAATGTAACCTCGTCAATTACGGCTGATGCTTCTTCTTTGCGTGAACGATCTGCAATAATATCTTTAAGTTTTTTTGCATCCCAAACCATTACTGACTTCACACTTTCGCCCTTTACCGAAGTTTCAAAAATTAGTTTATCACAGTATCCCAAACCGCCAAGTCGTCCAATACCACGAAATCCTTTATCAACCCCTTTTTGTTTTTTCGATTGAGCGATATTTTTTAAAGTTTCGGAAACCCTATCTTTCTCAATTCCTACTGCATCATCTTCTACTTCAATTTTTCTTTTTTCGGGGTCTATTGTAATGTAAATATTTCCGTCTGCGACTAATTCTATTTGGCGTGCCCTATCTATTGCGTCAGCAGAATTCTGAATATACTCACGATAAACGAAACGCGGGTCATCATACATTGATGTGGTCAATGATTCGATAACATCTTTTCCTATAATTGTTTTTTCTGTGCTTTTCATTTTTTTTGGCTACTTATAAAAGTTTATAACGTGGTCTTGGAAATTTGATATTTAGCGGTGAGCGGAAAATCGGATTTTCTATAATGTATTCTCCTTGCTTTAGGCGTGTGAGCATTGACTTGTAAACGGATGGCATATATGAAAAATCGGATTTTGAAATTTCAGTTACGTTTGTCCTTCCAAATGCGTGAGAGGCACAATTGCCTTTCACTCTGGGGTGAATGTCACTTTTAAATTGCTCTGCTGAAAATAAAATTATCTCCAAAGAGCGACCACGTTCCGTAATATCAAGCAGCTTCCTCAAAATAGGCGAATTTTTAGGAGCATCTTTACTTCCGTACTTGTTCAACTCGTCAACGAAAAGGATAATTTTGGGGATTTCTGTGTCGTCTTCGCGATCTATCTGTCCAAGTTTCAAATCCTCGATTGCTCGCATAACATCACCGAAAACAAAACCCTGCGTTTCTTCGTCCAATTTTGCAATGTCAATTACAAAAACTTCGTTTTTCTTAATTTGTTTGATTGATTCTTGTAAGCGGACTTCTTTGCCATTCTTTTTCAGTGAGTTTGAAAATAGTTCGACATTTCTTGTTAGTGTTTTATTAAGTAGACGGTAAAATTTTCTCCAGCTCAAAACAGAAATTGTTTTATCTTTTCCAGTATCGCCTTTCTCTTGAAGTTTTTTAATTTCGCTTTTTAAGTCAGCCCAATTTGTAACACTGCTAAAACCACTATCGCCCGAAATTATCGTATTTACAATAGATTCCATTGTTTGCGTTGGGTCGTCAACGTTGGCAAAAAGCAAGTCCAGACTCTCTTTATCGTCCTCAAACAAATACTTATATTGGAACGCTTTGTTTAATTCTTGCTGACTTTTCACATCGTTCACGTCCATATAGGTTGTCGTTTTTATATCTTTTGAGTAGGGGTAAAAATATTTTACGTTATTAAACGGATCCGTTTCAAGTCCTAAATCTTTGTACATTTTTTTATCTTCTTCGGGCAACTTGTCGTTTGGTTCATCTATTGCCAACAAGTCCTTTCCCTTAACATTAAGAAAAATAAAAGCAACATTTTCATCTTGAATTCCCTTTGTGTAGCGTTCTTGAATGTTTTTAAGCAAAAACATGGCGTAAGAAGTTTTTGAAGCCAAACCCGAAATTCCCGAAATGTTTAAATGAGCACCTTCTGGCCCAATCAAAAAATGAGAATTGAAATTAACAGGAATTTTGATTTTGTCCTCGTCCTCGTACATTTCAATAATGCCAGCAGGCAATGGATTTTCTACTGTATCTAATCCTAGTGCTTGCGTGACATCATCGCTATCTGCAAGCGTTACAATAGCACCGTCCAAAACAGGAGTATAAATGTTTTTGGTGTTTCCTACAACTTTTGCTTTTATATAGTTCATTCCAATTCTATTAGTGTAGGACTTTGCATCTACTTCGCCAAAATCGCTCGAAACAAAACCTGCTAAAAAACTTGTGCCATCTGTTAAATGTGAAATTTCTTCTACAACTCCAAAAGTTACCGAGTCGTTTAGGTGTGATACCTTTATCACGTCAAACGGTTTAATAATTCGTTTTTTGTCCGTCCAAAAGAAAAAATAATCTACAGTTGTAGGTTTATTTTCAGTGGCAATGATTTTTCCTATTTTCTTCACTTTAGAATATATTTAGAAAGTTAATGTCGCTTAAATACTTGCTCTTGATAAAAGTTTCGGTCAGATAAACTGGATACAGATGGTTTGCCCAACGGTCATCTTTTCCATAGCAAACAGGGTTTCGTTCGTTGATAATGCTTGCTGTTATCAAATCTACTTCTTGGCTATCAAGTCCGCTATTTTTTTCATCTTCTGTAATCAATATTTTTTCAATTTTCAATACACCTGCAAATGGACTTGATGAATATTCTTTTTCTCTAATTCGCACATACCAAATTGCAAAATAAACATCTCCCAAATGCTCTTTGTTTTGGTACATATATGCAGGAGTTCTGTGAAAAAGCTTAAGGTCTGCAATTTTATCCGCATTGCTTTTGTTATCTTTATCTTTGCACAATCCCGGGTTAAACATTTTAGATATACCCACAACGCTTTTATAATGCTGTTTGATTTTTGTGAGCTCCTTAAAGTCGCCTGTTTTCATTGGTTTGTATTGTAACGAACCATCTTTTATCAAATATCTGTTTGTGTTTATCAAGCCTTTGTCGTAGAGTGAGGCAACAATTTTTTTCTCCGTTTCTATCATTTCATCTTGAATAGTAGCTATACCTCGATGCTCGTATTTTGTGCCGTCATCTTGATTTTTAGAATCATACGATAAAATCTTGTCAAATACTATGCCTCTTTTTTCAAGAGTTGTAAGCTTGTTTATTTTGGAAGTGAGCGAATTGAAAAACAACTTTGCATCTCCCGCATTTGGATTGGCAGCTTTGGGCAATGATAAAACTAGCTTGCGTTCAAACTCGGCATTTTTGAATTTGTCAGGCGATTGTCTTTGACAGCAAGCAACGCCAATCTGTCCTGCGATAACAGGGTAAACATTTCTGTTTATCTCAATATCGTCAACTTTGTATGTTCGGCGTGAACCATCCAAAAAGAAATGAAACAATGGATCGTTGTCAATTATTTTGTTTGCTTTATCTTTCAAGTTTTTTGTTTCCTTCAAACCAGTGTCTGTTTCGCCATAGCGATTTTTCATTAACGAAAATTCACTGCCTTTGTCTTCGTAATTAAGAGTGGGCATTTTTATTTCGTCGTCAGCACAATAACGAAACGATTGGTAGCATTTTCCGTTCGTTTCTTGGGCTATAAATTCTAATACTTTATTTGCCATTTTGCGTTTCTTCTCTTAAAGCAATCTTTCACAGATCATTTTCAAGTGCAAAGATACGATTTTTTTTGATATTATCACTATTTTTTCGCCACCTTTGGTCGCACTATCTTACAACGAATATAATTGCCATCTTTCTGGCAGGTTCGATTCTTGCCAAAAGCTTATAGATTTCACGACGCAATTTCGAGTTTTTTTTTCCAAGCAACGAATTAATTTCTTTGGCTGGGTTGAGTTTTTGAGCTGTAATTTTATTCTTTTTGACACAACAAAAATCCGACTTCGGAGGATTTTACTCCCTGAAAGGGCAAGGTCTTTTGTGGCAACAAAAGTACACCTTGCCAATTGCTGATGTGATTACATTTTTATACTATATCGGTGCTGCTTTTCAATTAAACTGCCCACTTTTAGCGCTTTAGTTATTTCTTGCAAATATGCAAAAACTTTTTGAATTATTTTCAAAATTGTAAGTCGTAAGTTGTAAATTGTCATTTTTCTCAGTTAGAAACCCCTCGCATACTAAGGTTTATCCGGTTTCTGCGAATATCAACATCCAACACTTTCACCAAAATATTTTGTTGCAAACGTACAACTTCACTTGGATTGGAAATGAAACGATCGGCCATTTGACTCACGTGAACCATCCCGTCTTGATGCACGC
>Ga0209755_10007724_pt1 | contig 11617 bp, 8 predicted proteins | sample TergutCo191P1_FD_187301 | JGI IMG/M metagenome (GOLD analysis project Ga0209755, IMG submission 187301) | Cornitermes sp. P1 segment gut microbial communities from Petit-Saut dam, French Guiana - Co191P1 (SPAdes) (version 2) | ecosystem: Host-associated > Arthropoda: Insects > Digestive system >...
CAGGATAGGGACAGGTGGCGTACGCTTGTGAGTGCGGTAATGAACCTTCGGGTTCCGTGAAATGCGGGGAATTTCTTGACTAGCTGCAAACCAGTCAGCTGCTCAGGAAAGACTCTGCACCATGGAGTAAGTAAGTATGTAGGTACACAGATCTGTTAAGATAAAAAAGACCTACACAATTCTGTAGCAATTTCATAACCTACAAAACTGTTTTAAGTGCAACAGTGCAATTATAGCATTTAAGCCACTGATTCGTACTGAATCTTCAGAAACTAACCAGGGAAGTATGTGCCCAAAAATAGAAATTTTTGATTTGTCCTCCACACAGAAAACTACTATTCTGGAAGAGAGCTGGCATATGTACACAGCCATCTGTATTCTAAAGAAATGTGCAAAGAGTTTACAGAAAAGTCTCTAGATGTCTCAGTGAATTACAACCAGAGGTATGTCAGGGAAATTTTGCCTCACGCTTCTGAAGACAGGAAGCTGACAAGTTTCATATATTAAGTATATAAATCAAAGATGGTGGGACCCTCACTTGGCCGAGTCTGTGTAAAGAGTGGCACTTTCAGAGATGCTGGTTCACAAAGAACAGAAATGCTTTACAAGAATTGTGATTTAGCTGCTTTAACTTCTGATGTCACATAAAACCCCCCATTATGTCCAGTACAGAGGATCTTGCACCTGAGGCACCTCTGGATGTACAACATTGAAATCCATAAGCTGAAAAATCTATAGCTTGTTTCTTCATACACTACGGGATGTACTGTCAAGAAGTGGACAGATAACATACACTCTTTCTTATTCAAGTATAAATGATAAACATCCAGGAAATGATGTCAAACTGTATACCTGTTTTACTATGACTAAGTTGGGCAGTATAAAAGCTGCATACTTCATTTATAGTATAATTTCAATTGAAAATGATTGGGTATTATTTTGTCAGAACAACAATATTTTTATTGTACTTCAACAGTTGTACACCATAACAATAACAAAAATAACAACTCTATTTTAAATGACTGTATAATGCACAACACGTTTCAACCTCCACCAGTCATCTTCACAAGCTGTAATTTTATTTTAAATGCATGAAGTTGTAATCTGAGTGTTGGTTATTTTGTGTTGTGGTATGTACTTTCTTTGTATTTTGCTCTTGTACTTGTGGTGGTGTTCATTCTTGGTACTGTTTTCTTTGTGTTTCCTGTTCCTGGTCCTTCATTTTTTGTGTTATGACACAGAATTTATTTTTCTTGTTCTCATGATGCTTTGGTGTTGACTGACAAAGGTCAACACATGTCACACAATCTACATCAAGTACAACAGAGTAATATTATTACTATAAGTTACACCACTACTGAAGTACAATATGAATACTGTTGTGCTGACGTGGTAACACCCAAGCATTTTCACTAACAATTACATTATATGCACAACAGGACACCTACAATGCAGCTAATGTATAGTACTGAAAACTAACTTGTAATTAAGTTATAGTAGTCTGGAAGAGATAAGCAACAAAGCACTATTACATAGTGCTATCCAAACATTTTTCTTGACGGAGAAATAAACCACAAACAAATCTCAGAATATCCCATCACTAGTTGCAGTTTTCTAGAGATCAGCAATTTTGTTCCCTAAGATAAAATTGTTTCTTTTGTACCTTCATTTCTTCACCCCTTTCTTCTTTCCGTCACCTTGCTCCCTCCTTTCTCCCTTTCATCTTTTCCATTCCTTCTGTTGGTTCTAATTGTAAGAGGCTTCCCCAAGCACATCTGCCATAACAACACAGAACATAAAGCATTTTCTAATATATTTAATAAATGAAACACTGATACAGTTTAAGAGCAAGTGACCTATCATTTGTATATGCCAATAGCAACATAACAAAAAATTAATGTAACTGACAAATTTGTAATACATATTTAACAGTACAAAATGTACAAAATAAATTACATCACACTGCAACATTTGTAACACAAACATATACTTTCCCACTGCAAATCCAGTGAAAAGTCTTTCGGTGTCAGGTAATATCTGTTGCTGCACCTGTTACATCAAAGGCCTTCCAGAAATAAATACAAAACTTAAAATGTAATATAATCAATATGTACTAAAAGTTCAAATATTCTCATCTGTAACCTATTATGAACAGACAGTACATAAATACTAAGCAAAGTATATATTTTCTGTGGCAACGGTTTCAGTTTAGAAGTTTCATTGCACAAGACCACCTGCACTTTAAACACTACTGTGTTTTAGGACAGCATCAAGTACATTTAATTCATATACAATTGCACAGTCTGACATATTTATGAAATCCTGGTAATGTGCAAATGTTTTAATCATTTAAACAATTATCATATATGACAACTAAGAGTTCTGGTATGCTCACGTGGCTTACATGTTTTGATGTATCTATATGAAGTTACTGATGATGCAATTTTATGACACTATAAAAATAAGCGTGGATGGAGAATATATTTAGATCATGTTGATGCTTATTACTTGAATAAATAATGATGATGCAAGGAATAAGAATGAATATAATAACCTGTGTTATCCCCATAATAATATTTCACTGTCCCTGTCATGGAACCTTCTACATAAATACACACTCTCACACATACAAACACACACAAAATCGCATATTCACTGCTCATGATACAAATATTTCATATGAATATATACAAACACTGACAATGGCAATTGTGAACTGCATAAAACATATACAGATTGAATGTCATGTTTACTAACAACATTATTTATTGACTGTCATATCAACAGATAATATACCACAATGCACTTTACATACACATTAAACTGATCCATATCTGGGAGGTCACAGGATCAAATCCCAGCATCAAGACTGGCTATCATGACTAAAGTTCTTCATGATTTTCCTCAGTCCCTCCATTCAAGTGTTGAGATAATACTTTAAAATAGGCCATGACAGTTTCCTTCCACATATATTTAAGTTTGTTATTAATATACTGTTTTATCATTTAACATCACATAACACATACATAGGTAATGGAGCAAGCAACAAACCATATTAAAAAAAAATAATAACACATACATTTAATAAATACTCATTAAATATCCAGTAAATCAGTAATTTTTATAACAGAGCTTAAGGACCGAAATTTTTGTCTATTAGAATAGGAATCTAAAATTCTAACTCAGATTTCAAACCAGAGTTGCATTTAAAACTTCATACACGATCCCTATGCACATAAAAATAAATGCATCCATAAAACGTTAAAACATGCAAAGCAATACAGTTCGTTAAACATATGAACAAACTTGTGAACAATGACTGCTACAAGGATCTGCACATCCACTGATTCAAAAAGCTCTTTTTACCATGAAGGAAAGAGGTAATTCTGTGTCTGAAATTCAGTTTGTCAATATGAAATTATAACATGAGGTTTATGGTTCACACAGTAGTGAATACTAAGATTGCAGTCTTCGGGAGTGTGGTAACTTGTAGACCTGTAGATTGCAACCAGTATTCTTGAGAAAATTACGACTTCTATCTTCAGGGTACAAGAACTGAGTTCTTTTCAGAATCACCAGCTCCAACTGGACTGCTTGTACCTCCACTTAAACTCCCATTTCCAATTATGTACCATTTCCCTGTTTGGTTCATTTCTTCTACCCTTAACAACAAAGTAGGAAATGATAGTAACAATTTACGAGGCTATTCAGTGTCACCTCCCTGAACACCGTGTGTTCAGGAAAGTACTGTCTCCAACTTCAGCACAGAAGTGCACCTCCATTTTCAGGTTGAATAGTCCTCAGTTTTCTATCTTGAAGATGGTGGCAATGTGCTCCTTTGAAACCTTACTGCCTGTCTACCAGACAACAAGGTACGAAAACCTACAAGACCACAATGTAAATCTTTATATCAAATCATATGAATGTCTACAAAGAAAGGGGATGGAAGGTACAAAATTTAGGAAGCAGAGGGAAATAAGTTGATGATGCAAAAAGCTTATGCTATTTTCATCCAGTTGTAACAATGCAAAAAAGTAGAGCTAGTAGGATGCTTATAAAAACTTATTTAATTATTAACACTAAAATAGCAGCTAAAATAAAACTTAAAAAAGCAACTTTTATCATAAATAATGATATAACAAAAAAAAAAACTCTAAAGTGGATGTACATCAAACAACATGAAAACTTAAAAATTTGAGGAAAGAACTATCAGACCAACATCAGCACAATTTATCAATGACATACTGCTTTCAATATATCTTAAAATAAAATTTAATACATTTTAATACTTTACTGCAATTGAATTCCTGCTGCAGTTGTATAAGACTGTTTGAATTATGTCACAGTGAAATTAGATATGGACAAAGGAAATGAGCAACAGAATAACACCTTAAACAGTCATTTAACCCAAGATCCCTCCTGAATTTGACCCGTGAGGGTTCAAGCCTGTAGCTTGAATGCATTTAATCAAACTCATTACTTGTGGTACACTTCAATCTCTTGTTTCAAAGTTATGCACTATAATAATACTCATTGTAACTGAATAACATAAATACTTCCCTGAACATAATCTTAAGAACAGTGTGGAAACAAATTTTAATTGAACTAACATGTTGCTCTGTGAACTACATTCTTGTAAATGAGATTAAAGGACATATATTCTTTTGCTTAAATGTGCACAGGGATGTTACATTACCAGAGATAAATACAAACTGTGCACTTTAAAGTAAAGCAATGATTTCAAAGATTTGAATCATAATTGTATGTCCTGTCACAGCTCCAAAAGTTCTGCTGGATAATTTCTGTATTTTCCAGCTATAAGATTTACATTGAATGTTCTTAATTTGTTTGCAACATCAAACAAAATACGAGTTTCAACAATAATGTGACTTTAACCCTTTAAAACACAGTGGCTACTGTATGTACCACAAGCTGTAACATTAAAATATCTTAACTAAATCCACAGAATGCATTTATCTCTTTAGTACGATCACTGTTAGGGACTACTTCCACAACAGCATCAATAAAATTTCTTCGTAACTGGGTACTGTTTTCTGTGAGGTAGAAACTTAATACTTACACATAATGCACATAAATTTCAGGCTCCAAATGGTTAATGTTTCAAGGGGAGAGAAGATGATTTATTCCTGGGCAAATTCCACAAAAATATTCTAAGAAACATTAAGAAACTCAATAATCTCATATAAGGCATACTGAACCATAAACTACATATACATTAATGATGTATGTCTGTTTTTTATTTTTATCACAAAGCAACTGGAATAACTAATTTTCTGTGAAGTGTTCAGGCATTTAATACAGTTATTAGTCTTGAAGCTTTCCCGGCGACAAAATTCAATGAAATGTTCACGGCCGGACAACTGTACCAAGATGTGAAGGTTTGCAGACATTGCAGGGCATGACCCATCCCCATCTTCAGGGTTTTGCTGGTGGGTTGGTAGAACCAAAACTGAAAACTGGGTGTCCTACCCTGTGTTGTGTATATCTCTGTTGGGCCTGGGTGCAGGATGAAATGTGACCACTCTGGTTAGTGGGAGTAGACAAGAGGTCAATGCACTTGGTCTGGGCTGTCTTTTGCTGAAATGCTCTACACAACCAGCAATAGACAGCCCTGGGCAAGTGCCATGAACACTTGACTATTCCCACCAACCAGACAGGTCGCAATCCAACCTGCGCCCAGGGCCAACTGATATATACACAACACAGGGTAGGACACCTATTTATCAGTTTCAGTTCTGCCACACCGCCAGCAACATCCTGATAATGGGGACGGAGTCAGACACTGTAATGTTGGACAACCTTCACATCTTGATGTGGCTGTCTGCCTGAGAATGTTTCATTGAATTTAATACAGTTATTTTAGCACTGCAGAAGCAGTATCTTAAAATAATAATCCCTGACTACATAACATATGCGCACACACATTGAATAGCTCATGTAAAACTTCAAAATGCAAACATCATTTTCTTCTACTCCCACTAATACATTACACGTGTCAGTGTACAATGGAATCTCAACACAATACAAATTAATCAGTGAGTTTATCTATAATCTTCTCTTTTTTACACATTTAAATTACAATTCATTTTTTAAGAACTTTGTATTGTAAGAATTATAAGTTCCTGCATTCTAATAAACTGCATTTTGCAGCCAAGTGAACAGTCTTTTTATTAATTCATCTCATTGTACATGTACAAAGTACAATAAAAGTGTGATATGAAATCTATTTACCTCTGCTTTTATGTTCCATAAGGTTATTGGTCTTAATTTTTCTTAAGTAATTCACATGTTGTATGGAGCAAACCAACTGTGAGAGTTTTAAATAATCCATGACCATGCATTAAACTGATAAGATACAGTAATGAAACCAACAAATGCATATACACATTTATATGCTTTTGCTGGTTTTGTTACCACACCTACTGTGGCAAGTCACACTCAATGATTTCCAGTTGCATATTTACATGGATGCTACGTGGACATCTTTTTTCACACTTTCTGGTTCATGAATAACATGTCTAACAGTTCATCATCAATTTTGTCAATAGACACAATACCTACAACCACAGGACCATTCACCTTTCTACCCTGTTCCCTTTTTCATCCACAACAATTCATCAAACATTTTTCAGACACACACATACTTCTACTGTGCCTATTTCATAATGATTTCCATTATAATTATTTAAGCATATGTAATACTTGTATATATTCTTAGAACTTAAATAACTTGGTGGTATTAGATTCTAATTTACAAAGTTGAATGAATGTCAATCATTTTATTCTACTGGGTTTGATGACTGGGCATTCATAAAAACAGTAGCAAGAAGGCTGTTATGGTGAGAGACCATATAAATAAAGACATTCACACTGCTGTATGTTTACAGAGTTTACATTCATTGTCACTGAGATAACTTTTTGGATCTAGAATGGGGGAAACACCAGCTAGGAGTAAAAAGAGACACTAGATGATATCTTACACAAATAAGAAATGAAAAGTGGATGGAATGTCCACAAATGTAACATCTTGGAATCTTACATAATTCTGTCATTAAAGTGTGATTACTTAGCAGTCTTTGAAATTAAAACTCTGGACATTTTATTATTACCTTTAATAAGAGAAATATACATCAAATTACCCAATGTATGCATTTGATGTTTTCATGAAGCTTTCTGTGCAGTTATGGAAACTTGGTTACACTATTTTCAATTTTGTTTTTTATACACCACTAAAGTATGTATAACTGAAATCATGGATAGAAGTCATGATATCCATGCTCCTAACAAGAACAGTGCATTCTGTTGAGCCCAACAGAGTATGGCACTGGTACAGGACACGTGTTTGCTTTAGGGGTTACATATTAACCTTTAACTGACTGGGATAGGTATATCAATATTAGCACATGTTTTGTGACAAATATATTATTTGAATGGAAAAATATAAAGTTATGAAATAAACAGAATTTTGTGTAAACTGAAACAGAGATTATGCAGCATGTCTTAAAAATTCAGTGAATTACCCTGTTGCCTAAATATATAATATTAATTTCTTGGGGTGTCTTTTTGGTTTGTTTTCATGTATGAATGTAGGTCCTGGGTTAAGAATGCAGGCATCTCAGATATGATGTCATGTATTCTAACAGATAGTAACCAGTGTTTCAGAAGAACACACTGGCTCCACCTTCAGGGATAAAGTAAATGGGATATGGGTAAGGGTCACCAATCAGATCCATGGATGAAAAGAGGGATAGGCAGCCCAGCCAGACCGATGTGAGCTTCAAGCCCTCAAAATGGGTGGCAAGGCAGGCCAAAGGAAAGTAGGTCCTGCAAAGAGGTGAGAAGCTAGACAAGCCACTGGGTAGAAAACACCCTGCACATAGCAGGCAAGACAGGCCAATCAGCAGAGGCCCTGCAAATGCAGGCTAGACATCCAAGGGGAACAGTGGGCCCTAAAATTGGGAGGATAAAAGAACAATGCAAAAAGCACGCCCTAAAAATGGGGGATAGCAAGAGAGGCTAATGGTAATATTAGGTCCCGAAAATGAAGGGTGCAAGAAGCCAATGGGAAGGGTAATAAATTGCCTTTTACAGAACAAAGAACCAGACAATACAGCATCACATCCCACAGGACCAGTCTGAAATAAAACTCATTTCACAGATAACCTTTCTGAGTATACAAAACATTAACTGAAAATACAAAAATGCATTTGCCACACTGGCAGAATACAAGGAAGGTAGATTTTTTGCATTAATCATAAAATATACAGCAACTAGGACAATAAGCCATGGAAAAATTAAAAAGTTTGGCCCTTTGCTTGTATAAGCAGTGTAGAATATTATGCATAACATACCCAATAATGGGAAGGATTCTAAATTGTGTTCACACCCACATTTGAAGCAGAATACAACACTTATATATTAATAATAATAAATAATTTGTAACATTTGGTTTACCCCATACTGACATGTAATATTTACTCACTGATAGTATTAAGCATGCAAGCTATGGTTACAACAGCTATAAAAGGCAACACTCCCAAATTATTTTGTAAATATGGTCAGATGGTTTTCACACACATATGTAAAGCATTTTCAAAAGATATACTTACAATCTGCTATGTTGACACACCTCTAGATAAAGCTATACTTTTTTAAAGGAATGATATGATTGGCATTTTTTCAACATCATATTCCTATCTCTACCAAGCAGCAGTATTTTGTCTGCAAAATTTTAAATTCTCACAGTAGTGTTAAGATTGAAGTTTCCTGGGATGTTTATCCCATATCAACCAATGTTCTGGAGAAGCAATGCCTCATTCCATCATGAGACTCAAGCAGCCCAAAAGAGATGTTCCATGGAAAACTCAGTAATAATTTAACAGTTGGCATGGCACATCCAGACCTGATTATTCAGTATTTCATATGTTGCAAAACCAGATATACAATTCTGCATTATAAGCAATGAGAACTGATGGCAAGAGTGCACATTAATTCTAAGTCACGGCAGGCACAATTCTAAGGATATAACAAGGTAACAAAACAGAACGGTGAGATAGAGGTTTCCCCATTGATAACTCTGAAAGGATACAGTGCCATGGAGTTCGATAAACAGGCAACATAGGGGTGAGTCCCGACAAAATCCATTGGTGTGGACAGTTTATTCCACATTTCCACCCTTGCCTAAGACAATGGTACTTTGAAGCCGACAGCAACCATTGCAGGGTCAAGACACAAATATCTGGACCTTGGCTACTAGGTAATTCTCATAGATCACAGCACAGCTACTTCACATAGTCTTTTAAAATTCCTCCTGCATCTCCCAAGAAACGTAAACAATGGTAAGAATCTAAAGCTAATACCATCTCTTGGCTGCATCTCAGAACTACATATAATTAAATACCACCATGCACACCCTTGAAACTTGTCATAATTTTTTGTTTTGTATTGTAAAAATACCTGACCTGACAGGGCTGCCACACCACATAAATACTAGACTGTTGAAGGGTTAGATGTTCATACTGAAATATTTCTACATATGCAAGTCTTATCGATATCTTCTCTCACATATTCATACACCAACATGTATACATTTCAGTCACTTCTTACACCTTGCTCAAAAATAATGTTTCTGGCCAAAAACTTTATTAACCCTTACCCACCGAACGACATACATATATAGCGCAGTGAGCCCTTTAAATAGCCAAATGGCCATTAAAGTGGTCAGGGGCGGAGGGGATTTAATTCCAGCGAAAAAGATTTAATTCCGGCAGCTAAGGGTTAATAATCAAACACAAGAATAAACAATATAAGTAGAATATAACAATACAAGCAAATATTTGCAATCAAGCTGCATTACTGTTTCACATAAGGACAAAATAATTTCACTTTCACAGTAATCCTACAAATTTCTTACAATCTCATATATAATAAATAACACAATAACAGAATGCTTTGTGTATCACAAATACTGCACTCAAGTAATAACATTGTTTTAATTTAGTGTGTTGTTTTCACATAAAATTGGCATGTTGAGAAAGCAGCTCAATTTAACATCCTGATGTAAATAACATTAATAATTTTCAAGTGTAAGTACTAATTCTTTGCCTAGGATGTGGCTGCTTTCCTTGTCATTATCACAATAAGCATAAAGTCTTCAATGAAACACAGTAAATTTAAGAAAGCAAGTTTACATGAACAATTAAAAAACAGAAATGAGGATGTGAATCACACCCAGAAACTCTACAGCAATACCTCCACACTGCTTTAACAGCTGTGGCTATGGTATATATTGGCAAGAGTAAGGAGTATATTTTATAAAACATTTGCGTGTTCTCCGATAGGTCTACAATATGAGTCAGAAAATTGACAGGGAAGTCAATTTTTGTCTACATAACAAAATATTTCATAGTTATCAGTGCCAAATCAGTGTCGTGAGTGCTTCTAGAACATGCCAAAATTAACACCAAGGGGCAGAATTTTTCTTAATAATCTCACAGATTGCATAACGAGGAGCTAAATGATTTGTACTCTTCACTCAATATTGTGTGGGTGATAAAATTGAGAAGAATGAGATGGGCTGGGCATGTGGCGGATATGGGTGAGGAGAGGGGGGTGTATAGGGTGTTGCTGGGGAAACCGTAGGGAAAGATACCACTGGGGAGACCTAGGCATAGATGGGTGCATAATATTAGGATGGATCTCCAGGAGGTGGGATGTGGGTACAGGGACTGGATTGGGCTGGCCCAGGATAGAGACAGGTGGCGGACACTTGTGAGTGCGGTATTGAACCTTCGGGTTCCGTGAAAAGCGGGGAATTTCTTGATTAGCTGCAAACCAGTTAGCTTCTGAAGAAGGACTCTGCACCATGGAGTAAGTAGTAAGTAAGTAAGTAATTTGACAGTTGCTCATGAAATTATGATTGTCATAAGTGTGCTGTTAGACCATAGCCTTTGCCAGTTCAATTAATTCCCTATCTTGCAATTCTTCATTTCTGTAAGATCCACTTAACATGAACCTCTGATGTACCCCATACATCTTCCAAGAAGTCTCTTTCTTTCTGCGTTTCCAACTAAAATCCTCCATGCAGTTCTCATTCTTGTCTTGTATGCTGCACATTCCACCAATTACATCTAGCTTGACCCAATTATCATAAACATACCTGTGACTGAACATTAAGCTCATAAAATGTGATATTTTTCATTTCTCCTGCTACTCCCTCTCTTCGGTATAAATACAATCTTTGGCATTTTGTTCTTGTTCTCAAATACCCTCACTCTGTTTTCTACTCCTTTGGCTAGAGACCAAGGTTCACTACTATACAAAACAAGCAAAATTCATGTAAGTATTTAGATCTTAATAGTGCATTGTACACTGAATTTGGGTTTGTAGTTCTAACATCTGACGGCACGTAATAGTGCAAAAACCTTCTAGCATCTTTAGGGTAGATGCAATGACTATGGAAGAGATGTATAGGAGACAGCAGGCAGGGGTCAACTGTGTTAAAGGGTGCCTTTGTCAACAGATGGCTTCTTCCTGCCCAATGTGATGAGCACAATGTTGCAACACTGAAAGTGTTGCAACATTGTGCTCATCACAT
>Ga0209755_10007725_pt1 | contig 11616 bp, 5 predicted proteins | sample TergutCo191P1_FD_187301 | JGI IMG/M metagenome (GOLD analysis project Ga0209755, IMG submission 187301) | Cornitermes sp. P1 segment gut microbial communities from Petit-Saut dam, French Guiana - Co191P1 (SPAdes) (version 2) | ecosystem: Host-associated > Arthropoda: Insects > Digestive system >...
TTTATTTTTTAAATGCGTTGGCAATCCGTGCAGATGGTATTTTATTATCCAACAACTTTAGAGAAGTTCACGATGTTCGGCTCGGTGACAATGTACATTTTGTTGATGAGTTTGGCAACAGCGCTCGCGGTGTGGTGGTCGGTTTTGTAGACCACTTCCCCGGATTTTCACCCGTGCGCACGGCGGAACGTGACGGCATCACTGAACTTATTGAACAAAACCTCATTGTGGCAAACCGCGGACATCTTATCAATCAAATCGGTATACAGCCTTATCATGTTTGGATGCGTACAAATACCGATTCCAACAGATTTTTTTATGAATTTATTAATGAACACCGCATTGTGCTGCGGACATTTAATGACACCACGGCAGAACTTATTGAAAGCCGTTCCGATCCCATCTTGCAAGGCACCAATGGCATTCTTACCGTAGGTTTCATTGTTACATTAATCATCTGTTTCACTGGGTTTCTTATCTACTGGATTTTATCCATCAGACAAAGAAATTTACAGTTTGGTATTTTCAGAGCTATGGGGATGAGCATGAAATCATTAATCGAACTGCTCGTCAACGAGCAAATGTTTATTACCTTAACGGCAATACTGCTCGGTGCGCTTGTCGGAGAAATTACGGCTCGGTTGTTTGTCCCACTCATTCAAATATCCTACTCTGCCGCCGATCAAGTTATTCCGCTGATTATCGGCACCGATTTACAAGATTATGCAAATCTTTATACTGTTGTGGGCGTGATGATTAGCATTTGCCTTATTGTATTAGCAATCTATGTATCAAAAATAAAAATCGCTCAAGCATTAAAACTCGGTGAAGATTAGGTGTCGTTGACGATTTTATGCCTATTATTATAGTATCAATAATATCTCTGCATACTAATCCAATAAACTAAAGCTTATGAAATATTTATTCGTTAAAAACACAATCCGGCCTCATAATAAAATAACGCATATACTCGTTTAAATTTAAATAAGATTGACATTTTATTGATTTCTGAGACTTGCTTTTCTATTAAAAAGGAGCTATACTCGATTTACAAATCACGATTTGTAGAATCGTGATTTGTAAATTTATGATTTGAGGATGTGCAAAGTTATGTTTGTCGGAAGAAAACCGGAATTGGAATTTTTAAAAGACCGATACGCTTCAAACAAAGCAGAGCTTATTGTTATTTACGGAAGACGCCGTGTTGGCAAAACAGAACTGCTGCGTCATTTCTGTAAAGACAAACAACATGTATATCATGCTTGCAATGATGTAACCAATCTAAAGCAGCTCGAAGATTACTCAAAACGTATCTTGAATATGGGTATTCCCTCCACCAGATACCTAACAAAACTTGAAAACTGGGAAGATGCATTTTCGATCATCAATGAGCTGCCCTTTGGTGCGGATAAAAAAATTGTTGTGATCGATGAATTTCCTTATATGTGCAAAGCAAATCCATCAATTCCGTCGATTTTGCAAAATTTATGGGATGAACAATTAAAGCATCAAAACATCATGCTGATACTCAGTGGCAGCGCCATCAGTTTTATTGAAAAGGAGTTACTATCGTCTGAAAATCCATTATATGGGCGCGCAACAGGAATTTATAAAATCAAGGAATTGCCGTTTCATGACGCAACGCACTTTTTCAAAGATTATAACGACGAAAATAAGATCATCGCGAATGCTGTACTGGGTGGTATTCCGCATTATTTATCGCAATTTGACCATAAAAATTCATTAAAATACAACATCATAAAATACATTCTCACCGCAGGTGCGGCACTCAATTCAGAAGTTGAGTTCTTTTTACGGCAAGAACTGCGCGAACCGGCGATGTACAATACCATTGTTGAAGCCATCGCGCTGGGAAACACCAAACTTAATGACATTTACAACAAAACCGGCAGTGATAAAAATCAGCTCAGCGTTTATTTAAAAAATTTAATAAACCTAGACATTGTGGAACGTGAATTTCCAATCACAGCAACCACCAAGGATCGTGCAACTTCCACCAAAGGATTATACCGGATCAAAGATAATTTTTTTCGTTTTTGGTATCACTTCGCGTTTCCTAATATTTCAGACATTGAAGCCGGAGATGTTCATGCATTGTATGATGAAATTATCGAACCGGAGTTAAATAATTTTTCATCGTTGGCTTTTGAATCCGTTTGCCGGGAGTACTTGCGGCAACTCAGCAACCATCAATATTTTGATTTTAAGGTCAACAAAATTGGACGTTGGTGGGGTAAAATATCCGGAGTAGAAACAGAAATCGACATTGTGGCATATGACCGAACGGAGCAGCATTATATTCTTGGCGAATGCAAATTCAAAAACACCAAGATGAATGTTGCGGATGCCGCGGCACTCAAATCAAAATCCGGTTTTATCAAAACCAACGCCCAAATCACTTACACGCTGTTCAGCAAATCCGGCTTTACCGATGAACTCATTCAGTGGTCTAACGCCGATCCATCATTACACTTAATTCCACTAAAGGACATTGTCGCATAACAAAATCCATCAAAAAACCCTCGAAGCATCGGCTTCGAGGGTTTCGTTTAATTTTTAATTACTGTTTAATGCTTAGTTCCAGCCAGGCCAATCCGGTTGGAACTGGACATCACCAAACTCTTCAACCCATGCAGCGTCACGCTCGTTGATGATGGCTTGAGCGCCCATTGCGAGGTATTGATCATACAAACGGTTGAATGTTGCAGCAAAATCTGCAACTGGTGCGGTGATAACATTTGAATACAATTGATTACGGAATTCGTTCAGAGGAACAGCCATACCTTCTTGAGCTTCGATGGTACGGGTTACCACTTGACGGAACACGCGTTGTCTGTCAAGACCGGCAGAACGTGCTGCAAGTACGGCTTCTTCAGAAATACCGGGGTATGCCAATGCCAGTGTTGCCAGAGCAGCATTTGCATCTGCCATTGCGATGAAAGAACCTTGTGTGATGGCGAGGTCAAAGTTACGTGCGCCGCCGAAAATCATGTTGTCAGGGAAACGGTGTTCGCCTTCCGGAGAATCCGCAGGACGTTCTCCGAGTGAACGGATTGCGCCGTTTGGTAATGTTTCGCGATGGATGCCTTCAAGTCCGAAGAGTAAGAATTCGCGGACGTCAATTCTTGAAATCCAATCAAGGTATAAAAGACCGGCAACAGGATTTTGGTTTGAAGATGGCATAAAGAGTGTACGGTCTGTTGGTGGCGGCATATACATAACTTCATTGCCGGCATCGTTTTGCCATGGTGTTACGACGATAAAGTTTGCTTCAGGGCCTACATTTTCACGCATATCGGTGATCCAACGATCGCCGGCGCGGAAAGGCATATCCCAGTTTGCAATCATTGAGCCTGTGAAACCAAGTCTGGTGGTGTCATCCGGTGTTGGGATCGCATCGTTGCCGTACAGGAAATCATTCCAGATAAGACCTTCGTTGTACCAACGGTTAACCATTTGCAGTGCTTGGAAAGATGCTTCTCTATGCATGAAACGTCTGTCATCAAAACCATAACGGAACCATTCGCGTTCTGTGATTGCATCAGGAATAAAGGACTCGGTGATGAGCATGATGCCCCAACCCGGATCAGAAGCGCCGAGCATGAATGGTGCAATCATGTGTGCGTTGTCGCCGAGCAGTGCATCTGCATTGTCACGGAATGCGATCAGTGCAGCTTCAAATTGCTCTGCGGTTTGTGGTGGTGCAATACCCAGTTGGTTTAACCAATCTTCACGAATGAATGTGTTTACACGGCCATCCGCTTCAAGTCGGCCTGCGAGTCCCCACATGGTGCCTGTGTGTGGGTTTCTGTTCCAATAAACATTCATCGGTGTCAGAAGACCGTAAAGGTTTGGAAGCCAATCATTGTATTGTGCCAAAAGTGGTGCAAGGTCAAGAACAGCGCCCATTGCGGCAAAGGTTTCAACCACAGGCATAGAGAATGTATAAGATACATCCGGTGCATTGCCTGCGCCGAGCAATGTGGTTAAAAATTCTTGCTCATCCCAACGTGGGATTGAAACATAATTTACATTGATGTTGTGAATTTCGTAAACATTTTCGCGCATCCAATCAGCCCACATAGATGTGGTGAAATCAGGCCAACGATCTTGTGAACGGTCCCACATTGCAACAGAAAGATTGACAGGAGACTCGAAACGAAGATTTTCATCTAAATTGTGTTCTGCGAGTCTGGGATCACCTGTTGCTACTTCCGGTGTGCCGACTTGCCCTGGAGCAGGTGTGACAGGTGCTGCTGGTGTTGCAGCGGGTGTTGGTGTTGCAGCTGGTGCTGCTTCACGTGCACATGCGGTCAGTGCAAAGAGCACACCGAAAATTGCTACAACAACTAAAAACTTGAGGGTTTTCCTCATTTTAGTACTCCTTTCGTTTTGAAAAAAACGTGTAATGTAATGAGACATCCGAAAATCTACTATTTACAAATCTCCGGTCTCAATATGCAAACTTGGGTGTGAATAGATTAACCTTTCACAGCACCAAGGGTAGCACCTTGAACAAAATACTTTTGACAGAATGGGTACACACACAAGATGGGAACCATTGCAATAACAATTGCCGCATTTTGCACTACTGTACCCCAGCCGGGAGAAAGTGCATTACCCGGATCGAGAACATCCACAGCCGTTAAGTTTTGGATGATGTTATACAACAAAAGCTGTATGGGATGAAACCGTGATGCGCCGGATAAGAAGAACAATGCGTCCATGAAACCGTTCCAGCGGCCTACGGCATAGAACAGACCAATGGTTGCAAGTACCGGTGTGGACAATGGCAGATAAATCTTCCATAAAACAGTCATGGGACCCGCGCCGTCCATTTCGGCAGATTCTTTAAGCGAATCGGGAATGCCGGTGAAGAAATTTCTCATAATGATCATAAAGAACACACTAATCATACCAGGCAAAATGAGTACCGCCGGATTGTCCAATAAACCGAGGGTTCTGAAAAGAATGAAGGTTGGAATCAAGCCTGCGCCAAAATACATCGTGAAAATAATGGCAACCGAGAGGAACTTACGTCCTTTCAGCGATTCATATGTTAGTGGGTAGGCACAAAGGATGGTCATGATCAGGTTTACCACCACGGCAATAACCGTAATGATGGCCGTCCATGCAAGTGACCACATAAAACGTGCATCCGACAATACATCTTGATATGCTTCGATGGTAAACTCAACAGGCATGAGTGTGACTTCTCGCCGCGCAATAGCACCTGCGGATGAGAATGATGCTGCCACAACCGAAATAACCGGAAGTAAACATGCAAGGATAAGAACCAGCATAAGGAATGCGATGACCCAGTCACCAATGGTAGATCGTTTTAATTTACCGGTGGACTTCACACGGACAACCGCTGCATTGTTTGCACCTCCCGCCATAACGGGTGCTGCATTTGTATTTTTATCTTTTTGATTTGCCATATGAATCCCCCCTTACCACAATCCGCTGCCGGATACTTTACGTGAAATGGTGTTTGCACTAAACAGAATAACCAAGTTGATGACGGATGCGACAAGGCCAACGGCGGCGGCTCTGTGGAACTGCGCCCCTTGAATACCCCAGCGGAAGACGAAGACCGGCAACACCGTAGAAACATCGCGGACAATGGGTTGTTCTAACGCGATGAAACGTGCCATATCAGCGCTCATCAACTGTCCGAGTGTCAAGATGAAGAGGATGACCATAACCGGTCGGATGCCCGGAAGGGTAACATGCCACATTTTACGCAAACGTGTGGCACCATCCATGTCTGCCGCCTCGTACAGTTCCGGATTTACGGCGGTTATCGCAGCAAGGTAGATGATGGTGTTCCAACCCAGCGAACGCCACAGGGCTGTGAAGACATCGGTGAACACCCAATGTGTAGAACTTGAAATGAACGGCACCGGATCAAAACCCATTGCCACAATAATATTGTTGACCGCACCGGTAGATGACGCGAACAATCTTACTGAAAGACCGCCGACGATAATCCATGACAAGAAGTGAGGCATATACGAAATGGTTTGTGTGAACCGTTTAAACATTTTGAATTTAAGTTCATTGAGCAAGAGCGCAAGAATGATGGGTGCCGGAAACATCAACAGGTCAAGCGCAGAGAACATCAATGTATTGCGCACCGCTTGGATAAACTGAATATTATCCAGTGCCCACCGGAAGTTTGCCAGCCCAACCCAACGTTCCCACGGATTCTCTGTGATGGGAACAAATACATTGTTCTGCATAAAGGCGATAAGAATGTTGATCATCGGCCAGTAGCTGAAAATCGCAAAATATGCGACCGGGAGCAGAAGCATTGCGTACAGTCCCCAATGGCGGGTCATGTACATTTGAAAGTTCTTGAATGTGGAACTCTTTTCCATTTTCTTGCCTTCCTTTCGTGTGAAGGGGATGCGATTATATTTAATATCTAAAAAAATGGTGAAAATTGTTGCAAATGGAGTATAATGTTACAAAAAAGATTTTCTGTGAGAAAAATAATACTAAGGTTTTGAGCATTCATACATGGATTAAATACATATTTTTTGTGAGATGTATATGATATGCAAAACTTATGTAGTTCCTTTCAAACATTGGATTTAAGCGAAACGTTTCACTTATAATAACCTAAGAAAGAGGTCGAACAGCATGGATTTTAACAAAGGATGGAAATTTCAAATTAAAGGTGATGATTCTTGGCAATCAGTAGACCTGCCACATGATTGGTTGATTAAAGATACAAAACATTTGTATCAATCGGGCGTTGGTATATACAAAAAAACGCTTGAATTAAAAACATTGTCGAAAGAGCAGAGCGTGTTTTTGCATTTTGATGGTGTTTACCAAGATTCGATTTTGTATGTAAACGATGAATATGTTGGTGCGTGGAAAAACGGATATACCGCATTTTCACATGAAATAACCGACTTTGTCAACCCCAATGAAAATAAAATTGTTCTTGAAGTACATTATGAATCACCCAATTCACGCTGGTATTCCGGTGCCGGCATCTACCGGAACGTCGCATTAGAAATAAAAGAAGCCGCGCATTTTATACATGACGGCATTTATATTACACCCATTTTAAAAAGCGAAAATGAGTGGCACATTAAAATTGATGCAGAAATTGAAACCGCCGGAATGGATTGTGAAGTTCGCCATAAAGTATTAAACCTTGAAACCGACATATTGCCGGATGGCACACTGAAAGCAATCGCACCGACATTGTGGGATGTAACAAATCCACATTGTTATATTTTAGAATCCGAATTATGGGCTCATGATCAGTGCTTGGATGTCGTGCAGAACCGTTTCGGCTTTAGAACAATTGCATTTACACCCAATGACGGATTCATCCTCAACGGACGCAGATTGCCATTAAACGGCGTGTGCCAACATCATGATTTGGGAGGACTCGGCGCTGCGGTGCATAAAAATGCACTGAAACGCCAACTTACAAAATTAAAGCAAATGGGTGTCAATGCCATCCGCACCGCACACAACCCTCCGGCAAAAGTTTTTATGGATCTGACGGATGAAATGGGTTTTGTGGTAATGAGCGAAATTTTGGATATGTGGAAACGACCCAAGACCAAATATGATTACGCACGTTTTTTTGAAGCATGGATTGAACGGGATGTGGCAAGCTGGGTACGGCGTGACCGGAACTGTCCATCCCTCATAATGTGGTCGGTGGGCAATGAAATTTATGACACCCATGCCAACGCAGATGATGGCGCAAAAACGCTAAAATACCTCATGAACTTGGTCGAAAAACACGATCCGAACAAACATGGTGCCGTTACATTCTGTTCAAATTACATGCCTTGGGAAAACACACAAAAATGTGCCGATGTTATTAAACTCATGGGCTATAATTATGGACCCAATTTATACAATGCGCACCATGAAAAACATCCTGACTGGATTATTTATGGCGGCGAAACCGCCAGCACCGTGCAAAGCCGCGGCATATATCATTTCCCCATGCGCAAAGCGCTCCTTGCCGATGATGATTTGCAATGCTCATCTCTGGGCAATTCTTCCACCAGCTGGGGTGCAAAATCCACAGAAATCGGCATCATCGACCACCGTGATCCCCCATTTGTCTTGGGGCAATTCTTATGGACAGGTACAGACTATATTGGCGAACCCACACCCTACCATACAAAAAACTCATACTTTGGACAAATTGATACGGCTGGGTTTGAAAAAGATGCTTTTTATATTTATAAATCCGCATGGGTTGACATGAAAGACGAAGCGTTTATACATCTCTTCCCTTACTGGGATTTTTCTCCCGGTCAACCGATTGACGTATGTATCGCAACCAATGCATCGCATGTTGAACTTTTTTTAAACGATGTATCACTGGGAAAAAAAGATATTGATCATGTGCACGGAAAAGAACTCATGGCAAAATACATTGTGCCTTATGCACCCGGTGTGCTTAGAGCCTGTGCTTATGACGGTGCCGGAAACCTCATCGCTGAAACATTCCGTTCTTCTTTTGGCGATGTGGCCAACATTAAAATCGACACGGAGGTATACGGTGATTTAATGTTTGCTACCCTATCGGCAACCGATAAAAATGAAAATTCAGTGGACAACGCAAATTGCCGTGTTCATGTTCATGTCGAAAATGGCACCTTATTGGTGCTGGACAATGGTGACTCCACGGATTATGAACAATATCAAGGCACTTCCACCCGCCGACTCTTCAGTGGAAAACTTCTTGCCATTGTCAGCATCGACAACAAAACACACATGCCTGTTATTACCGCAACACCGGACGACAAAGACATCCCCATCCGTAAAATTGAAATTCTGCGTGACGGCTATGATTTTACCGCAAAGATTTATCCGGAAAATGCAACTTATCAAAACGTACAGTGGCGACTCGCCAATGATGCCGGTATTGATTCACCACTTGGCAGTTTGACCGTTCATGGCAACAATGCAGTACTTACCCCTGTCGGCGACGGCGAAGTGTATGTACGCTGCGCGGCGGACAATGGATTACCGCATTTGAACATCATTTCATTGTTGCCGCTGACCATCACAGGATATGGCAACCCGCACACCAATCCTTATAATTTTGTCTCCGGAGGATTGTATGACCTCAGCCAAGGTGTCATCGGCAATGGCAACGAACGCGGTGCGGTATCTGCACGTGATGGCGAATCAGCGATGGGTTTTAGCAATCTTGATTTTGGCAGTTATGGTTCGGATGAAATTACACTGGGACTCTTCCCCCTTTCGAACGCACCGACAACGTTTGAAATATGGTCAGGCCTTCCCGGCACCGGCAAAAAAATCATGGATTGCCTGTATGACAAAGGGTCAATATGGAATACCTACATTGATGCCACGTACAAACTTCCCGAAAAATTAACGGGCATTCAAACGCTTTCATTTGCCTTTAGCAATAAGTTTCATGTAAAGGGCTTTCAGTTTACCAAACCGCAAAAGGCACTGGAGAAACATTCTTTTACCGACAATGACCATATTTACGGGGATTCATTTACCATCACCGCACACGCAGTTGAACATATTGGCAACAATGTCACAATCCTGTATTCAGACATGGATTTTGAAACCGACAAGCCGGCAACCAATATTGAAATCTGCTGGAAATCTACACAGGATGTCAACACCATTAAATTAGTGTTTACGCATAAGAACGGCAGTGAGACTCAAAATCTGCTGACACTGCCTGCGTGCAAGGATTATGACACCACCACATTGGCACTGGAAAATCCACTACATGGTGACGGAAACCTTAGCTTTATATTTTTACCGGGCAGTGATATATCGTTGAAATACTTTAAATTGTTATCGTAAACATACAAAGAGAACGGTGGAATATCCCTGCGAATATTTCACCGTTCTTTTTATTTCATGTTATGCACATTGGCTCTGCTTCATTGTGTTTATTACATTAATTAATTTGCTTCACCGAAATAGGTTAATACAGCATTTACAATCGCCCACACATATTCACTTTGATGGCGAGGATTAATCATCCATGCAAAATCTTGGATGTTGTTCATAAAACTGGCTTCCAAAATTAGACTGGGTGCCCACATCGGCCGTGAAACATATAGATTCGCCTGTTGCGCATGACGCGCTCTGTTGGTGTTGGGGTTGATATTGTACATACTGTTCATAAACGAAGCCGCCGCATTGTGCGAATTTGCGGTTCGGTACCACACGGAAAATCCGCGGATGTTGGTTGCATCCGCTGTCCTTACGGTTGAATTGGTATGCAAGGATAAAAACATATCCGGCATGGTACGCAAATTAAGCTGTACACGATCATGCAGTGATGGGAATACATCCGTGCGGCGTGACATCACAACCGTAGCACCCAAATCAGTCAAACGTTGCTCTAAGAGCAGCGACTGTGTTAATACAATGTGACTTTCACTTAAATGCGCACCGGTTGCGCCAATCGCGCCAGGGTCTGTACCACCATGACCGGGGTCGATAACAAATGTGAATCCACGCAATGGATAATTACCCGGTGTAAGCGGTCTGCGTCTGCGCAAAATGAGCCGCATTTCATCGCCTTCATGTTCAAAATACACCCCTTCAAGGAACGCACCCTGCCTGAGTGTCATAAAATATGCAGGCCTGCCATTGTGTTGGCCAATGCGGATATTTGAAAACATCGTCTGATCAATATTATAAATCAGCGGCGGCGCCATCGGTTGCATGCCAAAGGAAACAATTAATTGACTGCCGTCAAATTCTGCATACATCGCAGGAAAAAACGGCACTTGCCATGTGATGACATCTTGCACGTCACCGCGCACATAACGCCCTTCGGAAATGAATCCAACACCGGGCATGGTTAAATTTTCATCCCTAAAAGTCCGAATGGCATTGGTGCTGACCCAACCGCCGGAGGCCAGTTGCGTCCAGTTGGCGGACACACCCGCCACACGATCGCGCTGTCCCCGCATCAGCATCCATCCGCTGCCACCGGTGGTTGCCGGTTGACTAAAGACCCATGCGGATGCGGCGGTCACCTCAGCAAAGAGCGGTGCGACCACGCCGATTTGACGAATCATTGCCGGTGCGGTTGCGGTACGGGTGGTGTCTCTAAAAGTCATGGTATAGACAGGGCGTCCGATGTCAATAATGGTGTCATCAGCTGCCGAATGATTGAGGGTAAATGTTCCGGTAAAGGCTGTTGCCGTAATGCGTGTTGCCGTACTTTCATGACGCGGATTAACTTGTGTCAGCACCACGGTTTGTCCGCCGATCTGCGCGGTCACAGTACTGCCGGCCGGAGCCGTTGCTCTTAGTGTGATGGTGGTTCCCGGTCGATGCCATTCATCCACTTGCGGAAAGACATCGGTAATTTGCGGTGTTGCCATCGTGGGTGGATGTACAATTTCAACATTGGGATCCGGTCCGTTGATGACCGTTCGGTTCACATTGGAAGAACCCGCCTGTGTGAATGTAAAATTATTTTCTCCGGCACGCAAAGGCAAAAATATTTGGAAAAACCCTTCCGGTGTTCGGTTGGTTATTTCGGTTCCATTGACATACACCGGTACGCCGGGTACCGCAGCGCCAAAGAAATTG